>Ga0114931_10002129_pt1 | contig 25288 bp, 20 predicted proteins | sample 2SBtaG_FD_89579 | JGI IMG/M metagenome (GOLD analysis project Ga0114931, IMG submission 89579) | Deep subsurface microbial communities from Kolumbo volcano to uncover new lineages of life (NeLLi) - 2SBTROV14_V59a metaG | ecosystem: Environmental > Aquatic > Marine > Volcanic | place: Kolumbo... | reverse complement strand
TCGAATGGAAATTCACAAAACATGATTTGGGAAAAATCATGAGCAAATTCAAAGACGCAATCAGTGCGCTACCAATTGCTGCTTGAAAATACGTCACCGTATTTATGAACCAGAGCACTTAGTGCAAATTGTTCAAACTGCGTCAGTGCCCTGATTGTAGCTGAACTGCAATTTAGAAGCACTCTCTTTGCAGCAACAGAGTGTATCTCTTAGGAATGGAGCAGAATTGTGATTTTTTCAGAGTCTGAGATTGGGGAAGGAGCGTACCTATCCTGGTACAAACCGGACATAGATGTGCAAAGGGTTCCGGGGGGAAAAGTGGCCTGAAGCAGTTTTACCGGTTCTACGGCAGACCGTTCAGTTCACCACTGTCAAGGAGTTTTGCCGCCGCCTCATGAACGATTTCCTCGCTCGAGTAAAGACCTGCCTTGACTTTCGCCAACGCTTCGTAGATGACGTGCGCGCGCGTACTTGGGAGTTTCGCAAGTAGTTCCTTAGAAACCCCGACTTCGTCTTGAGATCGTTGAAGCGCCTGGGCTTCTTTGGATATTTCAACCTGATCACTCTTTTTCAGGCTGGAAGCTTGCTCAGATCCCTTCCGCTTTTGCAGCTTGCGGTCGCGGACATCCTCTACGGACTGCTTTTCGGTCCTTTTCAGAGGGTTGACCCCGTACAAATCTTGGATCTTCATGGTAAAGCCTGCAAGTTAGTTTAAAACCATCGGTTAGAACTAATGAAAAAAATCTACTATTCGTTTCTTGCCCGCGGAGCCGAATTTCCGCGTAGCCTTAATCGTCTGCCGGTCCTTTTCGAGTTCACGTATATTGTCATAAGCGTCTTGTGTGCGCGACTGCAAGGCTGCAAGATTCTCTTCGTCCAGTTTTTGGATTTTCTTAACCATTTCACCCAGTTTACTGCCTTGCATCAACGATTGCAGGACCGGCGTGTCCATCTCCATGACATGCCGACGCAACTCATTCATCCGGTCATCCCGCCGCCGCAGCGTGTCGATCGCTGTATCAAAATCATCGATTTCGAGCGACTTCCCGACTGCCAATGCCAGAGCGTGGATGGTGTCGAGTTCGCGGCTTATTTTTCTTTCGCGTTCAGAATTCATTTCTTACGATCAAAACCTGATGCTTGAAAAAATTGATGAGAAAGCGTTCCTCTGCCCACCTAACAAGGCGGCAGTCTCTTGCATCCGGCTAAATTGGTCACGCAATTGTTTCTCCCGCCGGGCCAGCCTGTCATCAAATCGGCCCAACCGGTCGTCAATCCGTCGGAGGTGGTCGTCGACACTTTTCTTACTGTCGTCAACGGTGCCACCTACTTTGACAAATTCATCCAGGGTCGTTTTTAATTTTTCGGCAATGCCGCTTTGGGACCGAAAGATATCGGAAATCGCGCTGGACCCTGAAGCCAGAACCTTGTCTAATTTTGTCGTATCCGTCAAGGCCAGTGTTCCGTCACTGGTAGAGGTAACGCCCAACTCGAAGATAGATTCCGCATTGCCTGATGCCACTGATGTTATCTGCCCCCCGATGATGCTGCGCAGAGTCGAGCGCAATCCACGAAAATTACTGTCATCGGCGAGGGCGCCGCGGGTATTGGTTGTAGAATCAACGGTTGTCTTGGCTTTGATAAAGTCGAGCACGTCATTGTAGACAGTAAGCAGACCTTCTATCTCTTCCTTGACTTTTTCCGTGTCTACTTTAATCTCCAGGGACTCCTGGCTGGTTGTGACGTCCTTAAGCGTCAGGGTCACGTTGTCGAGCACATCATCGATCGAATTACTATCGCGGTAGAAGGTTAAGCCATCCAGCTTTATTTCAGCGTTCAGTTGACTGTCCGCAGCCGTCGTACCAACCGCCGTGACGTATCCACCGGCAGTCCCTGCAGACAGCACATTGCTGCTGATCTGTGTCGATCCGAGAAATGAGGCTGCCGAGTCGACAAAGGAGAGACGGTTCGTAAAGCCCGATTGCCCACTATTGAAAATGAGGCGGGCGGTCCCGTTCTGCTCATGCACCACAGAGGCCGAAGCCTTCTCGTCCGCATCAATTGTGCCGGCTGTCGCGGCTGCGTTCATAGCATCGTTGATGGCCAGCGCTACCTCTTTCAAAATCGAGTCATTGTCGGCGCCGGTCGGATTCACGGTAACGGATATATTTACACGGTTCGTACTGTCCGCCGTTGTCGGATGGCCGACCGCAATTTGAAAAGTCTGACTGCCATTCGTATCAAAAAAGGATCTCAAATCTGTCGCCGTGGAAGTATATTGTTGCGAAACCCGCGTGTCCGAGGACGCCAACCTGACCACGTCCAGGCTATGATTACCCGCCAGGGCCCCGGAAGAGGCTGATGCGCTGAATATTTTTTCGTCACTCGAAGAGGCGGACTTGGCGTCGAACGGATTGGTAATGGTGTCCGTCAGGCGTTTGGCCAGCGAGTGCAATTCAGACAACTTGGACTGCAGATCTGTGAGAACATTCGTCCTGTTCTTGAGCGCAGCTTGCTGGTCAACCAATCTGAATCTTGGCTGAGCCTCAAGTCTCAACGTCGACTGAATGAACTGCTCCATCGCAGAATTGCCACTAACAAACAGATCTAAGCCCATATTATTTCACCTTAAACGACGACTCGATTAGGATTGCTGCGGCGCCAGCACAAGCTGGTCCCACGTATCCCTTATTTCAATAAGAATTTCGGAAGCTGAACGATAATTATCCTCTTCCAACATTTTCACTACATACAAGTATAATTGATAAAAGGTGTTAGCCACCTCGGGATAATTGAAATCCAAAGCGCCGATCAACTCTTTCACAACCCGAGTTGCCTTCTCTTTATCCCTTTCTTCGCAACTTTGGACGCCTATCTCATAAAGCCGCATGACGACCTGTTCTGCCGGCAGAGATTCTCCACTTCGTTGCCCGGTTGTATTCACTAGCTGACTCATCATAGTTTATCCAGACTCATTAGTTTTTTAGGACGTGTGTTTTCCAGATTTCGGCCAAGTCGCTGAAAATTCCCCCGGCTACTGCAAAATGGTTTTGCTGAACCTGGTCGAGTGCATAACGATAGATCTCAAAAAAGGACAGCGCCATCTTTTCTTGCTCAAAATCGAGAGCAGCAATCAATTCAGTGAGAACACGACTGGCCTTATCCCGATTTTGGTTAGCACAACTTTGACTGCCAAATTCAAAGAGCATCAGAATCAACTTTTCCTTACTTGCCGTCTGGATTTTTTGGACCAGGTACGGGTTGCGGTTCCCTTTGAACGTTGCTAGGTTTTGCTGTCCAATCATCTAAAAACTCCCAAAAAGTTTATGATTTCTTCCCTGAAGAGTCTAAAAACCCCGTTCATGCTGAGGGTTTCCTGGTTTGATTATCGGAGGAATAGCACGACTCTTGCACGTTCTTGCAAAAAATTACCTTGTTTCTAAGATTCTTAGAGTTGCAGAAGATGGTCGTTGTGGAACCCGTTGGTTTCACAACTCTTACTTAGCTGGCTCATGCTTTGGTTTGGCGGCCTGGCTTCCACTTCGCATGGTTATTTGCTGCGCTTCAGTTTCTTTGCCAACCTGCCTGTAAATATCACTCATTAATTCCAAAGTCGGTCGGTGCTGAGGATCGATATCTAATATCTTCGATAGGGTGTTGAGCCCCGCGACAACTTCCCCCGACGTTATCAAATCCTTGCCTCTGGTAAACCAGCGCTGAATCTGCAGGCTATTCGGCCCAGCGTCTCCGCTGACTCTTGCTAGTTTTGTCCTCAGCTGTTCGTCATTCGGACGGAGACGCAGGGCTCTCTGCAGGGCTGCGATTGCGGCAGCCTTTTTGCCAGTCTTGAGGCTCAATTCACCAACGCGCACCAATATCTCGAATTCGTTGGGTTCGACCTCAAGTGCTTCATTGAAGACCGATAGTGCTTTTTCGGTTTGACCCTGCCGGAGAAGCCGCTCAGCCACGAAATAAAGTTGACGTAAGCAGTCATTTCTTATTTTCATCTCGGCAAGCATTTCCCGTTTGTGCAGCTCCTTCGTCTGAGCCACAAGGGGTAAGTAGGTGGCCACATCATCGGTCCCCTGCGTCGAAATTGTGTAGGGCGCCCCATATGGCAAGTCGGGCGGCAAATGCCACTTCTCCTTAAAAATTCGCCAGTTCTGCTTAATATGGTCGTCGTAGTCAAGACCCATACCCTTGAAGGTACGGTTACCATAATGATGAATAAAAATATCGTAAGCGATGCCCGATTTGAAGCCGGCCCGGGCCGCCCGAAAACAAAAATCATCGTCTTCGAAGTTGCCACTGCCAAAACGTTCATCCAGTCCACCGACGGCACAGACTACCTCGCGTCTCAACAAAAGGAAAAAGCCAACCAACCGAGGAGTAAAGCGGACTTCTCCTAGATGCGTCCGGCGCCAGTTATCCGCGAACTGTTGCATTTCCTTCAAGTTACGGTAGTCGGCGGCTTTTATCTGCTGCGGACCAGAGACGTAATTGGACACAGGACCGACGATACCCACGTCTGGATAGCGGTAAAAAACAGATATCATTCCCCTCAGCCAGTTTCTGGTCACAACGGTGTCGTTGTTCATCAACAACAGGTAATCCCCCTGTGCGACAGCCAGCGCTTGATTGTTTCCAGCAGCAAATCCCTTGTTCACTCGATTTCGAATCAATACAACGTGTTTACGCCGCCGCGCATAATTTTTAAGATAGTCCCTGGTCTCCGCATCGGATCCATTATCTACAATAATAATCTCGTGCGGCCCTGGGGTATGGCGTGCCAGACTCGCCAAACACTTTTGAGTAACGGCCCGCTGATTGTGGACCAAAATGATGATAGAGGTGTGTTTTTGCTGCCCTCGGTCGCCCTGTTCCCCAGCCAGCGCACTCGCACGGCCTTTCTCCAACTCGGACCGGTACAAGTCCAGGAGTGGCTGCCACTTCCGGTTAGCCAGTTCTCGCGTAAACGCGCTAACCCACGCTGACAGAGAATCCGTCTGCCGGGTCAGGTGAATCAGAGACTCAGGATCCTGCATGGCCCTTGCGATTCCCGCAACAAAGTCCCTCCTCTCGTCAGGGGTTAATTCCTGCGCGTTCAGAATGTGTGCCATTTCATTCGTCGCAAAAAATTCATGCAAGGCAGACGCATAGTCCCCGATGCCATCCTCACTCATGACGGCATCGTCGAGATCTTGTACTTTGACGACCGTTCCCATTTCACTATGGAGGAAACAGGCTGAAAGCTTTGAATGTAGTCTCAACCACAAGTCCAGTTCGGGAGCGACGGCTAGCTGGTTGTTGAACCCGCCGTTAGCATCGAAAACCGAATGATGCAGCATGACACTGGCGAGTGACATGAAGGCATGTTGGAACAGGGTTGGCAACTGCTCACCTTTCGCGGGATGGTTCCTGTGAAGCTCCGGAACTGCTTCTTTAAGCGTACCGGTCGATGGGTCGCGCAGATAGAGTTGGGTATAAAAAAACTTTTCCGCCGGTTCGTATTCGGTCGCCAAATAGAAGGCTGACAACCGTTCTTTTGAAAAAAGGCAGCCGGCGGGAAGGAATAGAATCCACTCTCCGCGGCAATGGTTAAGACCTGCATTGAGTGCTTCAGGTAAATTGTGGTTCGACACGAGCAAGGGTCTTATACGCCTGTCAAAAGATGCTAATCGTTCTATCAGGGTGGTTGCCGCCGAGGTTGCTCCATCATACAGCACCAGCGCCTCAAAATTATGATATGTTTGGGCCAGCAGAGAGGTCAGCGTGGCATCGAGCAGGTCGGGCTGGTCAAACGCCGGTACAACTATGGACAGCAGCGGTCTCAGCTCTTTGGAGGCGACCGTTACATGCTGACGAGAGTCACCTTGCGCCAAGACAGTTCTGAGCTGCCTCACTTTTGCCGCATTAAAACGGCACATCAACATTTCTTCGAACGCAGTCACAAAGGAGTCGTATTGGCGCAGCTGAGAAAATTCTGCCGCCGTACCCAACCCGTTTGCAATTAGCTTCTGACGCAACTCCGGATGACCGACCAGCTTCCCGAGGGCGATGGCAATCGCCTGAGGATTGGCTGGTGGCACCAGGAGACAATCATGGCCATCTTTCACCACGCCGTCGAGACCCTTATTATCGCTTTGCACAACCGGCACGCCGCTGGCCATCGCCTCGATGGTCGGCAACCCAAAGCCCTCGTACCACGCAGCGTTGACATAGACATCTACGCGTTGATACAAGCCAGCCATCTCGGCCGGTGACAAGTTGGTCAGGTAGGTTAGGGTCATGTCTGTCGGTGCGGCAAGTCGTTTTTCCAGCGCGATGTCCTGACCGCTCGCCACGATCAGCTGACATTGAAAGCCGGGGTTCTGCTGTGCGAAGATGGTTAACGCCGACTTGACTTCGGCAACGCCTTTTAGGAGCCGTTCGGGACTTCCAACGGTTAGAACCACCAGACGGTCAGATATAGTTGGTTTGCGGCGAGGATGAAATATGTGGTGATCGACGCCATTCTCTACCAGCAACGATTTCTGCTGATAGTGTTCTTGCAGATAGTCATGGATGTGCCGGGAGACGGCAAGGCGGCCTACGGGCAGCGCATGCAGAATCCTGAAGATGCCCTTGGGTTGCATCAGTGATGCGAACGAATGGCCGTGGTAATGAAAGTCTTCGATGACCTGTGCCAAATGGAAAATTCGTTTCGGTCTCACGTGGTGTTGCAGCAGCCCGGGCAATTCCAGCACCGAAAACGCGATGATGATATCCTCGGAGATAGCCTTACATCTCTCCCGCTCGTCAGCGATTTGTCTGAATCTGGGCAGCAGATCCGTCCAATCGGGGATTTCATCGGCGGAGTAGATAACCACCTCCACACCTAGCTGGCACAGCCAATTGGCGAATCTGCAGGCGACGGCACCACCGCCACTCATGACTGAAGACGCCGGCAATGTAAACGCAACGGAAGGGGTCCGCCCTTCCTTGAAAATCCTTCGAAAAACCAGACTGGAGGCCGCAGAAAAATTGTAATCTGCCGCCCAAAGTTTCCACAGGGAAGCAGCCGTCAACAAGTAGTCCTTGTTTCGTCCCACATCCGTGCAGCGCGTAGGCTCAAATTCTTTCAGATAGGGCAAAACACCTGTCGAGACAAAGGTTCTCCCCTTTTCGTCCAGACATTTTGTGTCAAGTCTGAAGTGGCCATTTAGGAGAGGTGTAACATGGCAATCGGTTACGTTGGCTTCGGGCAGGTCACTGTCGTACCTGGCAAGAACAAACTCTGGCGGTACCGGCAGCATATGTTGCAACGATTGCAGAGCGGCAGAAATCAATTCCCGGCATCCGCTTAGCTCAGGTGCCAGGGTCCCGAGCCCGGCGAACAAGAATCGGGCGTGCTGGGAGACCCCCGTTTCTGCCGTCCAGTCTCCAACGCGTCTCACCATCCTGCTATCAAGACCTGGGTGCCCGACTTGTGCCACCTTGCTTGTTTCCTGAATCGCCGCCAGGTAGTTGCCGGCAGCGGCCAACGTGAGTGCATACCAATAGTAAAAAATCGTGGTGCTCGGTCCTTGCGCACAAATCCTCGCCAGCTCAGGCCCCAATTCACTCTGTTTTGCACTGATGGCAACGTCCGCCTCGTGAACACTTTCTGCAGTCTCCGTTTTGACATGATAGCTGCGCAACAGGGTTTCTGCATCGGCCGGAAATCTCAATCGGCAGAAGAGTGCCACCGCCTGTGCCTCTGTCACGGGCACATCTTTGATCGCTGCATAGTGCCGAAGCAAGTCCCGATATCGATTTGGGAATTGTGCAAGATAGCGCAGAGCACTATGTCCTAGCTTCCATGGAGAGTCGACGACTTTGTTGGTATTGTGAAAATACAATTCCTGCCCAAACAGAGTCAGGGTCGAATTGATCAGCAGATCCGTTCCATATTGAAATAATGCATCGGTAAATAGATCAGCTTCACGGTTATCCTCGCGAATGTCCCTATCCCTGACGCTGAAATCGATGGCGGCTGGGATAAACCGTCTTTCTGACCGAACGGCGGACAGGCACCGGGCGATGTAGAAAGACATTTTTGTCGTCGCATGACGCTGGCGCAGCATCTCGACGAGACAGTTACGCAAAACGACGTTCTGATTTCTAGTGGGAAGTGCTTCGAGTCCGTGCAGGAACCACTCCCAGAACTTTTCCTGAAGCAGCGGGTTGTTAATGTTCGCTTCAGTTTCCGTCATACGACCAACGAAATGCCGGACAAAGCGTGCGACGCCTTCCGCGGAGTGAAAATTGAAATATCGGTACAATTCCAGGAGATGGAAGTGCTCCAGGTAGTAGTTGATCATGCAAGCTGCGTCGTAGCGACAATGAATCATGTTGACAGTGGAAGATTGGGCAAAATGCACTCGGCGGACGGTCAGTTTTTGCTTCACCATCCAGAACCGGTATCCCCGCGAAGCGATGCGAATCCACAGCTCCATATCTTGAGAGTGCCGATAATAGGGATTGAATCCGCCGACCTCCCGCATTACCTGCATCCGAATCATCACCGTACAACCATCAATAAAATCGAACTTTAGAGCCTCGGAAAATTCTGCCCCGGCCATGTGAGGTGGACGGACCGGTTGTTCGTTCAGTACGCCGGCATCACCATCGAGGATGTCGTAGTTGCCGTAAACCAGGGCATAGAGGTCGTCTAGCTCTTGGTAAGCCTTGACCTGGAGTTCCAACTTGGTCGGATAAAACAAGTCATCCGAACTTAACCAACAAAAGAACTCGCCCCTGGCTTGCTCCAGCCCCGCATTTAGCGCCGACGTAATGCCGCCATTCGCCTTGGTAAATGGCCGGATTCGGCCATCTTTCGCGGCGTATTCGGCCATGACTGCCTGCGTGTCGTCCGTCGAGCCATCGTTCATTACGACGGCTTCCCAGTGCTCATAGGTTTGCTTGAGGAGACTGTCCAGTGCCTGGCGAAGGTACTCCGCCTGATTGTAAGTCGGGATCACGACAGAGACCAGAGGACGATGCCGTTGTTCCCTGACGCCTGATCCGGTTGCTGCCGCGGCATCGCGGGTCGTTTTTGGATCCTCGGCCAGGCGGTCCGAGATCTCGGTGACGGTTTCGCGCGGGAAGCGCTCGCCAAGTAATTTTGAAAAGACGGCAACGAAGCACTCAAACTGCCGGAGCAATGAATATCTGGCAGCCGTTTGAAAACCGGCTGTCCTCAGTTTCTGGCAGGTCTTCTGATCGTTCAATAATCTTTCAATGGCCTGTGCCAGGGCGGCGGCATCAGCAGGCGGAACAACCAAGCAATCGCGTTCGTTCTCAACGATAAAGTCGAGACCGCGGTTGTCACACTGCACAACCGGCACGCCGCAGGCCATCGCTTCGATGGTCGGAAGGCCAAACCCTTCGTAGAGGGCGGCGTTAACGAAGACATCGGCCGATTGATACTGTTTCCGCATTTGCGCCGGCCGCAGGCCCGCCAGGTGTTTCAGCACCACATTATCTGGCAACTGATTCTGGACGCGCTGTACTTTTCTCCGCGTACCACTCACCACTGCCCATTCGATGACAAGGTCCTTCCGGCGCTGACCCAGGATTTGCAAAGCTTCTGCCAGAACCTGCCCCCCTTTAACGTAGTGCTCCGGGTCGCCAACGCTCAATACGCGCTTGAATGTGGCGGAAGACCGGACTTGGGCGGCCGGATAGAAAACGCGGAGGTCGATGCCATTAGTGAGGAGCAGGCTCTCCTGGCCGTTAAAGCGCTTGTAAAAATCCTGCAAATGCGGCGAGATGCAGACCGTCCCAATGGGCAAACTTTCTATTAATGTGATGGCGGGTTTCGCGGCCATGGTCGATTGAAAATCGTCGCCATAGTGGTAGGGTTCGTAGATCTGCCGCAAATGGTAGACTCGTTTGCCCTTTGGTTTTGTCCGCAACATCGGCTCGATGTGCCACATCGAGTAGAGTACAACCACATCTTCGTCTATCGCAGCAAACATCTGCTCATAATTTTCGAAACAAAAGAATCTGGCCTCAACCCGTGTCCAGGTCGGCAAACTGCCACAAGAATAAACCGAAACCCGAACCCCCAGGTGTGCCAACCAATTCACGAGGCGGAAGAGGATGGTATTGCCACCACCAATGATATTGGGATCGTGGCAGGTAAAGGCTATGCCCCTGGCGCCGATCTTGCTGGCGCTTGCCACCTCAGCTTCAAAATCGTAGCCGTTTAACAGGGCTCGTTTGATTTCTTTGGCAGGAATTTCGTAAAATTGTACATCCGTTTCGGCGGCGCCGCTGCTTCGACCCGTTGCGTTTTTGTCTGAGAAGGACGTGCGGCGTTTCAGAAGGTGCGAGCCAACGGAATTGGCCGCAACTCCTTGATCGGCAAAGGCGCGCGGGTCTGCGATAACAAGTTTGTCGAGAGGCTCAGAGATGTGTAGCCGCATTTTGGCTGTGAATTCATTCCCTGCTGTGTCGATACACTCAAACTCAGGGTTTATATGCTCAAAGTCTTTAAGCTGATGCAGCTCTCCCAATTTGAGCGAGCAACTGCGTAGCTTTATCGGTTTAATCTGCATTGCGGCGACAACTCCTTTTGTCGAGAATCACTTTACCATGCGGCAAAGATACCAAATAATATCCGTCTGTAATTCGGCCAACGTGATCGGTTGCGTGCAACCGAAGTCGCGGAACCCAGCCTCGTGCGCCAGCGTCGACATCTGTTCAGGACTGTACACATGGCTACCACTGACGGCCAGCGGGACCGAATCATTGGCGCTGCCATCCGGGTGATAGGCGAATTGAAAAACATAAGCCCCACCGGGCTGGAGCATGCGGTTAACCTCAGAAAGATGATCGGCCCACAAGCGTCTGGGGACCGATTGACATAGCAGAAATGAAAAAGCGGAATCGATATCATGCAGCGGCAGTTCTGCGCTGTCATTCAGTATGCAAGAAACATTGCCCGCCGCGGCAAATTTCCGCCGCAAGTATTCAATATTCTTGCGTGAAATATCGACCAGGTAGTAGTGCTTATGCGGAAACAGGTTGACGTTGACCGCCGTGAATTGTCCATTGCCCGGACCAAACTCCACCACGCGGTCGGCCAGAACAAGGTCATCATACAGACCCGCGGCAGCTATTTGATCAGCATAAAACTGCAGGCGATGATCACCCATGTTCGAATCGTAGTTCTCCTCGAAGGCGGTCTGCCAGGCATCGAAATTCTCTTTGCGCAGTAGTTCAGTTTCGAATCGACCAACTGACCAGCCCTTGTTCCCGGTCTTGATTTCGGTAGGCGTGACCACCTGAACCAAGTGGATTTCGTTATTGGCTGCAGGGTCTGGCGATGCCGGTCCGGAAGGCGAATTTGTGAGATGCGGCATTTTCTCACGTAGCACGCGCACGTAAATTTCTTCAGAGCGCCGCACCATTCTCTCGGGATTGCCGCGTGTGGATTTGATCTGTTCCCGGCAACGCCGTGACATGTCCTGACGATAGCTCTCGTCTTCGATCAACTTTCCAATAATCTCTTTGAAGCGTTCGAAGTCATCCCGATCTGCAATCAGCTCGGCAATCTCAACGAATTCATCCGCTCCGGAGGCGTGCGTTTGGCGGTACACCTCTTCGTAGGAATGGTGGAAGGAAACGACAGGCAAACCCAACGCCATGGCGTCAGCCAGCGCTACACCGCCGCCGGTGGGATAGGTGTCCAGGCAAATATCGCCAGCCGCCAGGATTCGCAGATAATCCTCCCGCCACCCGAAACACTTAATTCTGGACTCAATTTCCGGCGGAACAATCTCGTCAAGAAAGGGAACCCACTCTTTCTCTATACCGATTGCAGCGAAACAAACGTGTGGATACTTTTGCAGCGTAGCGATAATCGCGTGCCAGGTCTGAGGGTGCTGAAATTTGGCACTCCTGCCGGCACTGACCAACACGGTAGCCTCTGGATGAATTTGAAGCGATTCCTTTGAGTAGGCTGCAACATTGCCCGGAAGGTCCAATTCAAAAGGAACCAGAGAGCAATTGCCTGGCGCATCAATCTGGGTGGCGGCAAACCATGAAATCATCCAGTCCAGGTTACGGGTTGCGAACAAGGGCAGACTGCCCGCCACATAGGAGATAACCACGGGGGCCGGGCGTTGCAAGGCCAGGAAATAATAGAAAAAATCGGCCAGCAGCGCATGCGCGATGAGAATGTGCGGTCCCGCAGCGTGGATGCGCCTTCCAAGGTCAACATAACGCGCGAGGTCGTCTGATATATTTTCGGCCAGAATGAGTTGGCAGCCGTGTTCTTCGAATAACGCCAGCGATTCCTGACCCTGGGCACTGGCAGCGATCGTTTCTCGCGTTTCCGGCAAGACGATGCTTATGTCAAACAAAGACGAATCATGAAACCTGGCGTAGAGCAAAGTCAGTTTGACCAGAACCGAGTTGACATCTGTGATGCCTTTGACCAGGTAGGCCAGGTGGATTTTGCCGTGCGTCGTTTGAACGGCCTCATGGCTTGTAAACTTGTAAGGCATGGCCAAACGCTCCATGCAATCCAGGACGTCCTCGTCATACTGGTAGTCGTCCGTTCCGGCGTAGTTAACCAGACAATTCTGCCAGGCGTTAAACAACGCAATCGCTTTCCCAGCGTCACCTTGCTTGGCAGCCTCCATCCCGAGTCGTTTGTATCCGGCCCGTATCGCTTGATAGTCTTGGACCTGTTCATGCACACGTTTATAAAGCGGAAATAGTGTTTCGGAAAAAGCCCCGAGTTGCCACGCCCGTCGGATGAACGTCCTGGCCCTTTCTCGTCGCTGCGGGCTATGGCTGGCCAAATAGGCGCCGGCCAGGCACTTATTATTCAAAATTCTCTGATCGAGATTCTCCACCGCCAGGAAGGGTAGTAACTCTTTGTCGGCGATTTCCTCTTCAGCGAGAATGCGTTCAAGAACGCGTGCGAATCCGGCGTTTAAGGTGGTTTCTATCATGAATCCGCCTCGAAGCCGTTGATCGTGTTGATAATGTGGTCGCAATCAGCCGTCGACAAATGCGGCCCCATTGGAAGACTTAGTAACTCCTCCGAGAGTTTCTGTGCCACCGGCCATCTTACAGCCTGTTTGCCAAACTGCGCATAAGCCGTCTGATGAAAGGGTGCAATCGGATAGTGAATCAGGGTTTGCACACCCCTGCGTGCCAGATGCGCCTGCAAACGGGATCTTTCTGTTGTGCGGACTTCGAACAGGTGCCACACCGGTTCGCATCGCTCCGGGTTGGACGGCAGATTGATTTGGTTATGCTTGATATCTTGCAAGTACCTGCCGGCAATTGCCCGACGACGCAAATTCCATTCATCCAAATGCGGGAGCTTGACTTGCAGAATAGCCGCCTGCATTTCATCCAGGCGACTGTTCCAGCCTATTGTCGGATGGTGATATTTTGTTTCCGAGCCATAATTGGCCAATGCACGCACGCGTCCGGCTATTTTTTCATCGTTCGTGGTCACGGCGCCGGCGTCCCCAAAAGCGCCAAGATTTTTCCCCGGATAAAAACTGAAGGCCGCAGTGTGCCCCAGGGATCCGGTTCGCTTTCCTGCATAAATGGCGCCGTGTGCCTGCGCTGCATCCTCGATGACCAGAAGGTCGTGCTGCCTGGCAATTGCGTTGATAGCGTCCATATCCGCCGGCTGCCCACAAAGATGGACGGCGATAATAGCACGCGTTTTTTCTGTTACTACCGTTTGGATCAGGCCAGGATCGAGGTTGAAGGTTCTCGGGTCGACATCAACCGGAACAAGACGGGCGCCGGTGTGGCTAACCGCCAACCAGGTCGCGATGAAAGTGTACGCCGGCACGATAACCTCATCGCCCGGACCGATGTGGCAGGCGCGCAGCGTCAGATGCAGCGCGTCCAGCCCGCTGTTGACGCCGACACAGTGTTCGGTGCCACAGTAGCGGGCGAATGCCCGTTCAAAGCGCGCCACGCGCTCCCCCTGAAGATAACGATAGCTCCCCAGGGTGTCCAGGACAGCGTTGTCTATTTCCGGGCGGAGCATCCTGTAGGATGCACCGACATCAAGAAACGGGATCTGTGGCAAGGGCCTTCTCCCTGGTCAGGATTTCTTGTTTGATAGCTCGAAAAGAGTGGTAGTTCCGAATGTACTCGTCTTCCTGATAAGGCAGCGAAGCCAACACCAAACAGATGGCGCCGGTGGAAAAGTTAACCAGCTCGCGCCAAATCATGGTCGGAACGTAGAGACCATAATAGGAACGGTTCAGAGTCACGATTTTCTGCTCGTCCCCATCGTCCAATCGCACATCGAAACTGCCTGAAACAGATATGATGAATTGCTGTAATTCTCTGTGCGCGTGGCCACCGCGGGTTTCGCCGCCAGGCACATCATATAAGTAGTAAACCCGTTTGATCTCGAACGGAATATCAACAGAGTTGCAGACCGGGGTCAAATTCCCTTTACGATTTTCAATCCGGTCCAGATTGAAAATCTTACACTGCTCGATGTTGTTGAACGCTGGGTCCATTCCTTAGCACTTTCAATTCTTCAAACCGATAAATATAGTCGTCCGGGTCATATGGCTCTGATGCCAGACAGAGCGCTACGGAATTCGTTGAAAAATTATCAATTTCCCGCCAGATGAGGTTGGGAACATAGAGTCCGTAGTACGATCGATTCAAGGTGTAGGTCACCTTGTTAAGTCCGTCGCTGACCACGACGTCAAAGCTGCCCGTTAGGGCGATGATAAACTCTTCCATGGTGCGCTTGGCATGCCCACCCCGAACCTCACCACCGGGCACGTCGTAAATCCAATAGGCTCGCGCAATCTCAAACGGGATGTGTTCGACTTCTTCAATGAAAGTCAGATTGCCGCGCACATCTGCTATTTTGGGCAGTTGCAGGATGCTAACTTTGTCCAGCGCCTGCATGCCTCAGGCAAGCTCCAATTCGTACGTGTCGTAATTCACGGCAGAAGCGCCAAACTCTTCTTTCTGTTTGACCAAATTCTCGTTCAGGTAGCGCCCGCCATTTTGTGTTGAAATGCCGAAATCAAACCACGTTTTCTCACCGCGGCACCGATTGAGCAAAGATATGATGAGTAAATCCATGGCCCTGAGCTTTCGGCCCAGGGCGGTCGTGCTAATATATTGGGTATGAAGGACCCGCTCCGTTTCGTAGGTGAGGACACCGCCCACCATTTCGTTGCATAACGTCGCTGCGTACAGTTTGATGTTTTCCGGAAAACGGCTCTGAAGGAGTTTCATTTCTGCGGCTGAATGCGCCGAAGAGACATGGTATTTTGTTTCCAGCCGGCCATTTACCATTCCAAAAAATGTTTCGTAATCGCTGGTCTGTCGCACGCAGATTCCGGCCTTTTCAGCTTTACGTGCTCCGTTGGCGCGCTTGGGCGGGATGTGAAGATCCGGCACAGCAATGGTGGAGGACACTTCGCGTCGAGCCAGCCTGAATTTGCTGACGAACAGCGCATAGAGGTCCTCCTCGGAAGGCGTCTGGTGGTAAATATGGGGAATCGCTTTGTAGACAAACTTCGTCACGTCATTGGCCACCAGATAGCCGGCAACTGCATCCAGAACTCTCAGCATTCGCGCGACCTTTATTCCTCGGCGAACTACGAAACCGCCATAGGTGAGTCCCGCGTGACTGGAGAAGACACCGTCAGCAACCGTAGCCGGCAGCAGTGCCACCAGCGTTCCATCTTCAAACAGCATGAGGGAGTGGTCCGGAAAACGGTCCGAGTGATAATCCATGTAGTCCCTGTAGAAGAGAAACGTGCCGTTCTTGCTCCTCTCGACAAAGAGATCCCAGTCACGTTTCATAGCGGGCTGATAGCGGGCCACCTGCAGTTTCGCTGCCCGCACCGAGGGAGTTTCAAGCAATGTCATTTTTTTTGTCACAAACCATCAAAAAGTAATCGTTCTTTTGCCCGAAACAGTCATCGAGCAGATGACCGAATACGAAGTTCTGGAAGTAGGACCCAAAGGCGCTCACGATCGAATCCTCATCGCTAAAGCATCGCATCACCTGCCCGTTGCGTATCCCGTACGGGTCATGACTGATGCAACGGTAGCCGGGATTGATTTCCTCGGACCCTTCAAAAATAAAATTGCTGGCCCTCGGAATAGACAAAACGAGTTTCCCGGAAGGCTTCAAGACTCTGAAAAATTCCTGGACGTAGATGTCAAAATCACAGTAGGACTCTAGAGGTCCCATGTAGTAGCACGAATTCCATGAAAGCAGATAATCAAAAAAGTCGTTTTCAAAAGGAATCAGGCTGTTTTCGCCGGGGCGGATCATCGCAAAGACACCGCGGGCTTCTAATTCAGACTGGACCTTATTGCAAATCTGAGCGGTAATTTCCATTCCGTAGCTCTCAAATCCAAGGCCGGCCAGAGGCAAAATATTGCGACCATCACCACAGCCGAGATCGCATATTTTCATTCCATGAAAATCAGTGACGCCCAGGGACAACCTGGGGTACTTTCCTCTGAAAATCCTGACGACATATTCATTTGGGAAAACAGCGGGCCCGCCACTCTTCAGATAGAAATTGGTGTAGGCCTGCTTCAGCGTATTGGTTGTATCAGTCATACGATTCGTTGCTGGTCGATGGGGATTGTCCACTTTTCTTCTGAATTCAAAATTACCATGATCTAAGAACGGCATAGCCGAAGCCAGTTTCCCCAAAGTTGTTTCCGTTATAGAAGAGATAATGCCGAACGCCCGCCCGGACAACATTTGGAAAGTAAACCATCTCAGAGTCCCAACCTTCCGAAGCATGTTCCAGCCCGCTCAGGTCGTCCTGCCGCTGCCAGGTTAATCCATCCAACGAATAAGCATGTCCGCTTTGGTACTGCATGTCTTTGCGGCGGCGGGTGTAAAACAGATGATAGCCGGACCCAGCCCTGAGAATCTGCGGGCGTCCCAGTCCATGTTCCGTTGCCCGATCGTACTGTAAGCAAAGGGTACCCGACCGCTCAAAGTGAATCCCGTCGTCGGACTCCGAGTAAAATATGTCATAAGTTGGTCGCTGCTTGCCACCGACGTCTTGCCAGTGGCTTCCCGCTGAATAATACACCCGAAAACGGCCATCCTGCCACAAAACGGAGGGGCCACCACGAAAGCAGAGGCCTTCTTCGGCTCTATCCATCACAGGCGCCTGGCTGACGCGGGCAAAGGTCTGGCCGTCGTCTTCGCTGATGGCGAGGCCACCAAACATGTAGTAACGGACCTGTGCGCCTAGCTGAAATCCGGTGTAATACAAGTAGATCTTGCCGTCGTGGGCAGTAACGCTTGCCGGGAAAACACCGTTCTCGTCAAAAGTACCGGGCTGACCCAGATCCAAGACCGGCCGCGTCGACACACCAACGACCCGACCCGGGTTGCCGGCATCCACATCAACCGTCGCGATCCTTGAAATGCCACCCGCATCCAAAGCCCCGACGAAAACGCGAATAACATTGTTATCCATGGCGATGGCTACCGGCGACATGGCGTGACTCTTCCACCAGCTCACTTCAGCTTGCGGAGAAAAAGCCAGCCCACACTTCTGCCACTTCATAGTGTCCCTCCCCTTAGTCTGAATAAGTCCAGGCTGGCAAGTCCCGTGTCCAGGGCGGGATTGCCGCGATAGACATGCGGCTTCCGCGTATTTTCAACCAGCACGGCGCCGGCCGCAACCACAACGTCAGGACAAATCTCTAGTTGATCACCCACTGTACAGTTCAACCCCAGAAAACAATTCTTGCCGACAGACGTAAATCCTCCGATAACGACACCGGACGCAAGGTAAGCGTTGTCCGCGATTTTGACACGATGTGACAACCGGCTGCCGCTGCCACAGATGACATTATCCCCGATATTTACAAAAGGCTGTATCGAACAACTGTCGTAAATGAACACGTTTTGCCCAACGTGGACGGATGCCGCAACAAACGCGCTGGGATGCCGGTACGAAGCGAATCGATAGCCGCAGGACCGCAGCCGGTTGAACAACCGAGTTCTCGTCCGGTTCAGCTGAGTATGGGTAACAGCGACGAACAACGTGTACTCGCTGGCAGGATACGTTTGTTCAATTTCCTCCACGGTTGTTACTGGCAAGTTGTTCAATTCCGCGCGAGTCATAAATTCTCTTTCGACACAAAAACCGCACACCTGGTATCCTGAGCCACACGAAAAATACTCCAGGGCAATTCTGGCAAATTCACCGTCGCCCACAATCACTAATTGCTCAGCTTTTTCCACGAATCAATCTCTGTTCTGCGATGTGACTAAGTACTCGACATCCCCGACCGAGGATAATTCTTCAATTTGCGATGGTGTCAAGTTTAGGTGAAATTCTGCCTCCAGCTCCAAAATGAGATGCAGATGGCTAATCGAATCCCATTGCCGCAGAGACTCCCGGGTCGTGCCGGCTTCGATAGCAGCTTCAGCCCCCATGACTGACTGAAAAATGTCTCTTATTCTCTTTTGCATTCGTTTTTTGGGGTAGACAATGTGCCTCGTAAAACGCTTGTGCCGGCACATTTCTGTCGGTCGCACGGAATCGCACCTGCACCAAATTCAATCCACGCTTCTCAAGGTCTTCAACAATTTTGCGATAAAAATCTTTTTCGACATCGCGACCCAGCACCCGACAGCTCAGCAGAAAATTGAGCAGTGTGGCGTCAACACCTTTGAGACGAGCAAACGCAGCTCCGACCACGCCGTAGTTCCCGAATTTATCCCGGACGCTCAGGCTGTAGACGAGGCCGTTTTCCCGGATTAGGTTTTGCAAGTCGTAAACGGAGAAGGGCTTTTTGTTAAAATTAAACTGATTTGTCTTCTCTGACAGTTGTGCCACTCGTCTAAGATGCGCGTCACAATTGGTTTGCACATCCAGCTTGATGTCCAAAGTTGCCACATAATCCCGAAACGAGGGCAGATTCTTCTTAAGGCGTGTTCGCTGCACCTCAGTTTGGTAGTACTCATTCCTGCTGCGATCCTCGGGCAGCACCGCTTTTCGCTTGAAAGCATAATCGTCCATGAGGTCAAGCAATTGATTGAAGTCATTGACAAACCGGAGCGTTTTGACTTCGGGCAAGAGGTGCCGGACAGCCTGTAATTCAAATTCGCTGTCATCGACGAACACAAAGCTGTCCAGGCTGAGATTGAGTTCACGGGCGATCTCCGTAAGGGCTTCTACCTTGGCACGATAATCAATTCTGCTCGCAGCAAAATCGCTCCAGGTCAGAGGCATTCCCGCGGTCTGAAATTTTTCCCTGACCAGCGCCGCGTCGTTTTTTGAACAAAGCGTCAGCAAGAATCCCTCTTTCTTCTTTTGAGCTATAAAATTTTGAAAATGCAGGTGCAGAACGCCGTGAGCGCTTTTGTCGCAAATCGTCTTATCGAGACCGTCCTCTCCGAGGACACCATGCCACAATGTATTGTCACAATCCAGTACGATTACTTTTTTCTCCGGCTTGCTGAAAAAAGACACATGCTCCCCAATTTCACGCGCCAGGGCTTCGATCAAACGTTTTGTATAGGGCATTTGGTACAGAATGCCGAGCGAAAAATTGTACGCTTGATTCGTCCCGATTTTCTGTATCAGCTTCATGAAATCTAGCCAGTAAATATTTCCAACCGCCTGCAAGTCCGCCAAAACGGACTCATATTCAGCACTGAACTGAAACGGCTGCCCGGGTGATGTCACCGAATGGCAGAACTCCCTGGCATGGCATATTGCGTTGCTCAAAATGATAGTGCCCGTGTATTCCCGGCTGAAATCAAGGACACACCGCAGGGTGGAAACAACCTCTTCTGCGGCCCTGCGATGGAAATAGGCATCAGAATGAATGAGCGTGATGTCTGCGTCTGCCGCGCCTTTCCCTGGTGCCTGCAATGCTGCCGTGATTGAATCGGTGTAGCGGCATTCTATCTGATTAGCCAGGTCCCGATTCATGCCGGTTAACACATCAAGCACGACGTCGGCAATCACCTGAATTTTTGGCTTGTCACTCTGCATTATATAAGGACGGAACAGCGCTTGCTTCTGACGCTATCCTTTCTTCTGAGAAAAGAACGCTTGCATTTCCTGCATCTGCAACAGCAGCGGCTTTGTCGACACATGGCTTGACAAATCATAGATGCTACTTAAGCGCCGGTCACAACTCGTCTTCCACTCAACAGGTCTAATCTTTAGGTCCAACTCATAGACTCGATCGAACAACTTGAGTAGTTCGAATTTGTTAACTCCCTCTGAATGCACATGAAAAACACCTGGCTGGTAAAGGTCGTGGTCCAGGATTGTTTCTATGATCTCGGCCAGATAGACCGTGGTCACACCGTTCCACCAATGATTGGTAAATCCATTCACTTGCTTGCCGGCCTGACTTTTCGCCCACTCGAGGAGCGACCGCTTCGCACCCTTTTCCTCGCCGATGATGGAAGTACGCAGCACCATGCATTCTGCCGGTTCTCCGGCGCTCTTCGTCATGCCGTATATGTCATCAGCGTCGAAAAAGTCCGTTTCCACGTAGGGACCATTTGCACCGGAATAGACGCAATCCGTTGTAATATGAAAACATTTCGTATGGGCCGCGGCGCAGATCTTGCCCAAATTTCGCGGAAAGATTGAGTTCACACGAATGACATCTGCCACGGGCATCGCTTCGATGCGCGGTTTTATCACGCCGGCACAATTAACAACAGCATCTACGCCCTGCACGAACTCGGTCAACCCCGTGATCGGTGCGGATGCGATGTCAAATTCCTGGCGGGTTAGGCCAGCAACCGTGTTGTGGCCACGTCGAAAATATTGCGAAGCGGCATAACCCAACATGCCGTTGGCACCGATCACAAGTATTTTTCTCTTTGTCATATAAATCTCCGATTGGCTTGACTGAATTATTTACCGCTGAGTTCACGGAGCTGGCAGAGGTAGCATAAAAACAATACCTGGTGTGCTCAGATAGAGGACGCGAGTATGTTTTCCTTTTGGCAATCTCTCTTTACTATCATTTCAACAATAACATCGCTGCGACATTTGCGCTCTCTGCGTTCTCTCCGGTTTAAGACTTAAGCAGACTAGCGTTCTTCGATTTGCCAAGGATCCCAATAATGCGCTTCAAAACGATAATCGTCGTTGAGGCTTTCAGAAATAGTTGAGGTTGAAAAGAACATCAGTTTGCTGTCGGCGGTGAGTGACATGAAGCCGTTCGCATACCCCGCCGGGATGTAGAGCACAGCGGGCGACTTCGCGCTCAACACGAAGCGTTGGACATCGAGCTTCTTCGCGGGAGTTTGCCAGTCATCGATTCTTACCGCAGCCACCAGCGCAGCTCCTGCCACCAGGTGGACATATTTTGCCTCGTGTTTGTGCCCATGCCACGCTCTGATAAAGCCCTGTCGATGATTTTGTACGGTGTAAAAGCGCTTAACGTCTGCGAAATCGAATTCATTTACAAATCCGACTTCACCGCGATCGTCTACCGCGACGCCGCCTTTGAATAAGATGGGTTCTGTGTGCATTTTATGACAACCTCCTGTTCCTGGAGATAAGCCTGATTTGAGTATCTGCTGCTGTTAAGATCTTTGATGCGCCGTGTTTCCACAGCGTATTTCAATTCCTCGATGCCGCTGTCGATGGAGTGCACAGAGTCAAAGTTCAGGATCTCCCTGGCGCGTTGGCTGGAAACACGGTAGTTGCGCGTGTCCTGGAACGGCATGTCTGTGTGGTCGATCACCAAATCAGGAAAGTGGTTCCGGATTTGATAGGCGAGATCCATGATCCGAACGTTCTGGCGATGCAGGTTGTAAACCCCTGTGTCCTCAGTTTCAAGATTCATAACGACGGCTCTTGCAACGTCCTTCACGTGCAGTAAAGGCCTGAATTGGTCGCCGCCAAAAACCTCAATCTTACCGACGGAGTGGGCTTTCATGGTCAAGACGTTCACGACAAGGTCCAGTCTGATTCTGGAAAAAAGGTCGCCGATGCCGAAGAGGGTACCCAGCCGGAACGTAAGTGCGTTTGCACCGGCCAAATATTGCTCCGCTTGCAATTTGGTAGCAGCATATAGCGACAGCGGACTGGTGGCCGAGGTTTCATCCAGTTCTTTGTCCTGAGCACCGTAGACTGAGCAGGTTGACATAAATATGATGCGTCCATCAAAATGTGAGGCCAGCCATTGCACGGAGGCTTGATTCACCTCACGTGTCAGTCCCGGATTCAGTTGACATGCTCCATCGCCAACGATCGCAGCTAACCAGACCACAACATCCGCCCACTCCAACTGCGATTTGAGCTTTTCACAATCCCGGACATCGCCAAAAACGAAATCAACCTCCTTGCGAAAGGAATCTTCATAGAGCAAGCTATCGTAAACTCTGACGTTGTGGTCGCTCTCGCTAAGCAAGTCGGTCACCGCGCCACCAACGTAGCCCGCACCCCCCGTGACGAGTACCTTTTTCATCGATTCAACTCCGTCCTTAGAATTTTCACGATTCTGTCCGATGTATTGCCATCTCCCAGCCAGGCGATCCGGCTGTCGTCAAGATGGTAACCGTCAAAAAACGCCACCGATTCCGACACCATGTCCGCGACAGGTCGATCCTCTCCCACCAGAATACTGTTTCCATTTTCGACGGACTCCGGACGTTCCGTGAAATTACGTGGAACAGCAACCGGGACACCCAGCAGTGGGCACTCTTCCTGACTGGTACCAGAATCCGACACCACGCCGCAGGCATGGTACTGCAACTCAAGAAACTTAACGAAACCGTACGGACCAACGAGCTCGATGCGCGGTTTGTCACGGAGTAAGTCGTGCGTTTCGATCATCCGCTCGGCCCGACGGAACTTGACCAGTTTGATTGGCAGGTTAAGCTCCATCCCGAGCAGATTCAAGTAACTCAAGATGTGGTCGAGTTGCTTAAGGCTGCTCAAATTCTCGTTTCTGTGGATGTCCGCCAGGATGTAGTTGCGGCGCCGCGGTCCGTGAGGTCGGTGGCGTTCCACGATTTCGACGATGGTGTTGCCGACGACATGGACGCTTTCGGGCGGTTTGTTTTCTCTTAGCAAGCGTTCCTTGTAGAGCGGCGTGTACACAAACACGTGGTCGGAGACATAATCGCAGATGACTCGATTGACTTCTTCAGGCATTCTGCGGTCGTAAGAGCGCATACCGCCTTCGATATGCCCAATTCTGAATCCCTCTTTGAAAAGAGGGATACTAGCCAATGCAGAATTCGAATCCCCCAGAAACAAGCAAAGGTCCGGGCGGATATCTTTGTCTTTGAACAGGTTGATCAGAGCCGTGGAAAGATAGGAGAGCTGTTCGTAGTGGGTACCGGACCGTCGCCCGGACTCAAGCGTGAAGTCTGGTTTTCGGATCTTGAGCTCATCGAAAAACAACTTGCTGAGCTCATCATCGTAATGCTGGCCGGTGTGGACCATAATGTGTTCGAAATGATCATCAAGACGTTCGAACACTTTGCTCATGCGGATAAAATCGGGTCGGATGCCCGTTATCGTCGCAACTGTTCTATTCACTGGTACCTTCGAATTCTGCTGATCTCCAGAATGACAATAAGTCAATCGGAGTCCAAATTCGACGAGATTCGTCGTGATCCAAGTTGAAAGTCTTATCGGCATGATGAGGAGAGAACTCAACGCGGCAAAAGTTACGTTTCTCAAAGAATTTGGGATAAGGGTAGTTTCCCTCTAACAGAGGCCACTCCCGGTTCAGCGCACGACCCCAGGCCGATGTTCTCGAGCACATGCTCTATTCGCTGTCGAAACGTGTGGTGCTGTGCCACTTTTTCGTGGCCACGCGAAGCGATCGTCAGACGCCGGTCGTCACGTCTCAGATAGTAGCGGATTTTGTCGACCGCTTCTTCGACGGTGGAATAACACACGATTTCAACATCCTCAGTGAAAAGCTCCAGCAGACTGTCACAGCGGTTTGCAAGGACGAAGGCGCCGCACGCTAGCACATCAAATATTCGCATCGTCACGATGTTAGGTTGGTACAGACGTGCGATATCAAGGTTGATCTTCGAGCCGCGGTAAATCCTGGGGAGTTCCAGATAGTGGTCGGCAAATCCCTGGTATTGCTTTGGGAAGGCCATACGCCACTCGTCAGGGCCCCAAAGCTCGGGTTTAAACGGCAGAATCGCCTCGATGATTTCTTTGCGCCAATGGTAAGAGAGCCATTCGGCAACCGGTAATTTGATGAGGATTTGTTTCCCATTGATGGAGAGTGCCTCAGGCAAAGAATTGCTGACCAGTAGCGTATCAAGAGAGCGCATGATGTTGCTAAAGGCCATGATGTCGGGGACGCCTACTGTCAAATCTTCAACCCAGTGCCTCAGGCTCAGCCACCCGCCGCCTTCAACTTCTGCCAACCGGGCCAATTCTCTCAACAAGGCCGAAAGCATCCTGGTATGATTCGTAAGCATGAGGGATCCCACAAAGGTAACCTCAGCACGATACGCTTCATCCTGCCTTCTTGCACGGACCGAGGCATTGAACTTGCTCAAATCGGCGCAAAGCGGCAAATACGACACTTGAGGACGCCCTGAGCGTTTGAGCGCCTCGACGCGGTCAGGATTGTGGGAAAACACGAACAACTGTTGAGCACTATTCTTTGAAAGCTTGGCGATCGGAGAGGCAGTGGGATCTATTTCCCATACAACCACTTTTCGGTGGCGGGCAAACTGCTCGATGCCCTGCAAATTGTTAATCTTAAGTACCAGGTCAGGTCGAAGACGATTCAGCGCATCGTGTGTCTTATCGGCAGTCAAACAAGTCGGATCGACTTCGAACACGTCCCACCCAAGGTCAAATAGTGTTGCTGCGCATTCGGTTGTGAAAAGGTGAGCGCCCGAGAGGAAAACAGCCCGTTTTCGTTCGCGCGGTCCGTCGCGCAGCACACGAGACAGGGTCAGGTGGTCTACGTTGTTGCGCCTAAAAAGGACCGGCTCGGGTACAATTTCAGTGACCTCATTTTCTCTTAGTGCGGAAAGACACCCTTGTTCTACAATTACCAGCCGCCCCATCAATATTTCTTTGGCAAAGTCGTGCAGCATCAAGACAATTCTCAACAGATAGAGGTCACGTTCATATAACAGAATTTTGGGAATCCGGGTATCTCGTAAGAGGGACTGCAGCCCACGGCCAAGGCCCGGACCGAGCAAAAGAATGGGATGTTTCAACGGCAGGCAGTCACCAAAGCGAATCACTACCTCCAAACCGGGATGGCCCACATGGAAGGGACT
>Ga0114931_10002128_pt1 | contig 25293 bp, 25 predicted proteins | sample 2SBtaG_FD_89579 | JGI IMG/M metagenome (GOLD analysis project Ga0114931, IMG submission 89579) | Deep subsurface microbial communities from Kolumbo volcano to uncover new lineages of life (NeLLi) - 2SBTROV14_V59a metaG | ecosystem: Environmental > Aquatic > Marine > Volcanic | place: Kolumbo... | reverse complement strand
GTCACGCGCAGGTCCGTATCCGCGTAGTCGGCGCGCAACGCCTCGGTCAAGGCGCGCACGGCGAACTTGCTGGCGCTATAGACCGCGCCGCTCGGCTGCGGCCTGAGCCCGGCGACCGAGCCCAGGGTCACCACGTGCCCGCGCCCACGCGCCAGCATGCCCGGAATGACCGCGTGGCACATCCGGATCGTGCCGGTCACATTGGTTTCGATGGTCGCCGCCCATTCCTCCATGTCGCCGGCATCGAAGCGCTGGCGGCCGCCCAGGTCGCTCCCGGCGCAGGCGATCAGAATGTCGATCTCGCGCAAATCCGCGGGCAGGCGCTCGATCGCGCCGGCGACCGAGGCCCCATCGGCCACGTCCAGGCGTAGGGCGTGGGCACCCTCGCCAATCTCCGCCGCCAGGGCTTCGAGCCGATCCATGTCGCGCGCGGCGCAAATAACCCGGCCGCCCTCTCGCGCCAGGGCCGCCGCCGTCGCCGCGCCGATGCCCGCGCTCGCCCCCGTCACCAGGGCGACCGCGCCGGGCCGTAGGATTCCAAGTCCGCCCATAATTTAATTATACCTCGCTGCCCGGCGCCCATGCCAGCTTGGCGGGCGGGCGATGCTTGGCGTAGACTTCGCCCGACCTTGCCGGGAGACGGACCATGCCACTCAAGCCCAACACATTCTTCTGCATCGACGGCCATACCTGCGGCAACCCGGTGCGCCTGGTGGCCGGCGGCGGGCCGGCGCTCGCCGGCGCCACCATGAGCGCGCGGCGCCAGGATTTCATGGCGCGCTACGATTGGATTCGCACCGGTCTCATGTTCGAGCCGCGCGGGCACGACCTGATGTCCGGCTCGATCCTCTATCCGCCCACGCGCGACGATTGCGACATCAGTCATCTATATCGAGACCAGCGGCTGCCTGCCCATGTGCGGCCACGGCACCATCGGTCTGGTCACCTTCGCCGTGGAGCGCGGGCTGGCGCAGCCGCGCAAGGACGGGGTTCTGCGCCTGGATACCCCCGCCGGGCCGGTCGAGGCGCGCTATGCCCTGGCCAACGGGCACGTGGACTCCGTGCGCATCCGCAACGTGGGCGCCTATCTCGCGGCCGAGGGGGTCGCCATCGAGTGCCCGGGGCTCGGCCCGCTGAGCGTGGATATCGCCTACGGGGGCAACTTCTACGCCATCATCGAGCCGCAGGCGGCCTATGGGGATCTGGCGGATTTGTCCGCCGGCGATATCGTGCGCCTTTCTCCCGGCGTGCGCGCGGCGGTCAACGACAAGGTCGAGATCGTTCATCCGGAGGATGCGACCATTCGCGGGGTCAGCCATATCCTGTGGGCCGGCCGGCCGCGCGCGCGCGAGGCCCACGCCCGCAACGCCGTCTTCTACGGCGCCAAGGCGATCGACCGCAGCCCGTGCGGCACCGGCACCTCGGCGCGCATGGCGCAACTGGCCGCGCGCGGCGAGCTCGAGATCGGCGACGACTTCGTGCACGAAAGCATTATCGGCTCGCTCTTTCGCGGACGGGTCGAGGCCGAGACGAAGGTCGGCGCCCACGCGGGCATCGTCCCCTCGATCGAGGGCTGGGCGCGCATCACCGGGCTCAACACCATCTTCATCGACGAGCGCGACCCCTACGCCCACGGCTTTCAGGTGATCTAGGGGAAGGAGACCGCACGCACATGAGCGAGTTGACGCAAGAACAGATTCGCGAGATGGCCAAATCGATTCTCGGCCGGGAGATCGACCCATCGGAGGTGGAAACCTACCGCACCCGCCTGCCCTATCTGGTGCGCGCCAAGCAGGCGCTGCGCGATTGGGCGCCGCGCCTCGCCGACGACGAGCCGGCGACCGTCCATCGCCTGTTGGATCGGGCGCGCGCCACGGGCGGGGGCCGGTCGTGAGCGGGCCTTTCGCGACCATCGCCGAGATCGCGCCAGCCATCGCGGCGGGCGAGGTGTCCCCGGTCGCGCTCGCCGAGGCGGCCCTAGCGCGCATCGCGGGGCACGACGAGGCCCTCAACGCCTTCATGACGGTGACCGCCGAGGCGGCCCTGGCGGAGGCGCGCGCGGCCGAGGCCGAGATCGCCGCCGGGCGCTGGCGCGGGCCGCTCCATGGGGTGCCCGTGGCGGTCAAGGACCTGTTCGCCACGCGCGGCGTGCGCACCACCGCCGGCTCGCTCCTGTTCGACGACTGGGTGCCCGATTTCGACGCCGCCGCGGTCGAGCGCCTGCGTGGGGCCGTCGCGGTGATCCTGGGCAAGACCGGGCTGCACGAGCTGGCCTACGGCAGCACCAGCATCAATCCCCACTACGGCGCGATCCGCAACCCGTGGGACCGGTCCTGCCATCCCGGGGGATCGAGCGGCGGCTCCGCCGTGGCGGTCGCCGCCGGCATGGCCTTCGGGGCCCTGGGCAGCGACACGGGCTGCTCCATTCGCCAGCCCGCGGCATGCTGCGGCATCGTGGGCCTCAAGCCCACGTTCGGTCGGATCAGTAAGTTCGGCGCGATCCCGCTGGCCTGGTCCCTGGATCACGTGGGCCCCTTGACCCGGAGCGTGGCCGACGCGGCCATCATGTACCAGGCGCTCGCCGGGTTCGACCCGCGCGATGCCTGTGCCGCCGACGAGCCCGTGACCGACCCCACCGCCGGCCTGGGCGACGGCATCGCCGGCCGCCGGATCGTGCTGCCGCGCGCCTTCTTCTTCGATCAATGCGAGCCCGAGATCACGGCGGCGGTCGAGGCGGCCGCCCAGGTTCTGGCCACGGCGGGCGCGACCATCGAGGAGATGGCCCTGCCCCACATCGCGGAGGCGCATCTCACCGGCAACCTGACCATCATGACCGAGGCGGCCACCTACCACGACGAGAACCGGCGCACCCGGCCCGAGAAGCTCAGCACGGAGGTGCGCGCCCTGCTGGAGCTGGGCCAGGGCTTGAGCGCCGTGGAATACCTTCAGGCGCAACGCCTGCGCCGGCGCATCACCCAGGAGCTCCTGCGGGCGCTCGCGCCGTTCGACGCCATCATCACCCCGACCGCGCCGGTCCCCGCTACCCCCATCGACAACTCACCGCCGCACCACGGGCCCCTGCGCTTCCGCAACACGATTCCGTTCAACCTGACCGGCCTGCCGGCCATTTCCGTGCCCTGCGGGTTCACGGGCGGCGGCCTGCCCATGGGCCTGCAAATCGTCGGCAAGCCCTTCGACGAGGCGATGGTCCTGCGCATCGCCCACGCCTACGAGCAGGCCACCGACTGGCACACCCGCCACCCGGCCCTGTGAGCGACGGGCGGGAGGCGCGCGGAGAGAACGGACGCGGGCCCGATCTCGCCCGCCTGAACTTGCGCTGAATCAATGCGCCTTACTCTCCACGGGCGTGAGAATGCCCCATGGATAGCGACAAGGTCTTCCCCGCGACGGCGATGCCCGATTCCGAGTGGTGGCGGGCACTCTGGCCCGATCCCGAGGGGGTGCTACGCGCCCTTGGGATCGAGCCGGGGATGTCCGTTCTCGATCTATGTTGCGGGCCGGGCTATTTCACCGCGCCCCTGGCGCGGATCGTCGAGGGCCGGGTGTTCGCGCTGGACATCGACCCCGCCATGCTCGATCAGGCGCGCGCGGAAGTGGCCCGCCAAGGCGCCTCGGTCGCCCAATGGATTCACGGCGATGCTCGCGACCTCGCCACGTTGCTGACGGATCGCGTGGACTTCGCCCTCATCGCGAACACGTTTCACGGCGTTCCCGAACAAACGCGGCTCGCCCACGCCGTTGCTCGGGTCCTCAAGCCTTGTGGCCGTTTCGCCATCGTCAACTGGCACCGGATTCCGCGCGAGCGGACCACGGTCCTGGGCAAGCCCCGTGGCCCCAAGACCGAGATGCGCATGACGCCGGAGGATGTGGGGAAGCTCGTCGAGCCAGCGGGGTTCCAGTTGGCCAGCGTGGTCGAGCTTCCGCCCTATCACTATGGCGCGATCTTCCAGAAACGCCCTGGAAAAGACCTGAGCGATGCAGGAAAACCAAATTGATAAGATGGAGAGCCCGATGACCGACGAGAAAGAAAAGGCCGAGAGCCCAGGCCCCATGGAAATGGGCATGGGCATGGCGAAGAAGATGATGGGCCAGATGGGCAAGGGCGGGCCGAGCCCCATGGCCATGATGCAAAAGATGATGGCGCAAATGGGCCAAGGCCAGGAAGGCGGCGCGCAGATGCCCCCGATGATGCGGATGTGCATGGGCATGTGTTCGGAGATGCTGAGCCCCATCAAGCGGACGACCGACATGGCCGCCTTCGCCACGCCCGAGTTGCGCCAACTTTTTGAAGCTTGGCTGGAAACCCTGGAAACCGAGGCGCTCCGGCATCTGAAGGAAGGCGGCGAAACCGACGCGGCGGGGCTCGCCAAGGCGTTGAACATCGGCGAGGAGAGCGCCGCCTACCTCATCGCGCACATGGCGACTGGCGGCAAGGCGCGCCTGCGAGTCGAAGCGCCGGACCGGGCGGTGTCCTGATTTAGTGCCAAGCCTCGGTGATAAAGACTCTTTCGATGGCGCCCGCTTGCGCAACGGGGCAGCGCGGCGCGTAGCGCACTGCCGAGGCATTGGGCAAGCGCCATGGCAAAGGGCTATTGGGCGCTCCGTCGGTTGGCACGTCCAACCGAGCCATGGATTTTGGTGCGCTTAAAAAATCGCGAATGCGTCTTATTCGCGATAGTTGATTAAAAAATATCAAGCCGCCCGACCGACCGGCGGTGGGAACGGGTCCTTTCACGCAGCCTCTCACCAAACCGACCCCGCGACCTCTATGGGGTCGTTCATGGGTCGCCGGCGGGGGCTCGGCGGCGATCCGGCCCGCCCCGCCCGTTAACCAAACATCTCGCGCGCTTAACAGAATTGCAGCGGTTTTTTCCGATCCTAGGGCGTTGGCGCCGCGTGGGCGCGGCGAGCGACTCGACGGCACCGCCGCCGGAGCGTCGAGCCAGGAGCCAGGAGGGCCCGAGATGGACATGGATGACACCGACGAAACCCTTGAGGACTTCCGCCTGACCACGGCGGAAATCCTGTACCGCATGCCGGACTTCCCCAATCTGCTGCAAAGCTATTTGTGCCAGTCCCTCGATCGGATCCCCGATTTTCCCAAGCTCAACGGCTTTCTCTCGCATTGGGAAGGCAAGCGGACCGGCTCCCTCCATTCGGTGCGCATCGGATACGTGGGCATCCTTCAGCCGACCGAGTGGGACATCGACAACGCGCCCCACGCCCAAAACTAATCGGCCCTAATCGACCGCGCGCGGCAGGGTTTCCAGAAACCGCGCCGGCTGGCCGTGGGGCACGCCGCATAATTCGTCGTCGCGCATGACCACCCGGCCGCGCACCACGGTGGCCACGGGCCATCCGGTCACGGTCCGGCCCTCGAACGGGGACCAAGCGCATTTCGAGGCGATCCAATCGCGCTCTATGGTGCGTCGCGCGGCCAGATCGACGACCGTGAAATCCGCGTCGTAGCCGACCGCGACGCGCCCCTTGCCGGCGATCCCGTAGACCCGCGCCGGGCCGGCGCTGGTCAGGTCCACGAAGCGCTCCAGGCTCAAGCGCCCGGCGTTCACGTGATCCAGCATGATGGGCACCAGGGTCTGCACCCCCGGCATGCCCGAGGGCGAGGTCGGATAGGGTCGGTCTTTTTCCGCCAGGGTATGGGGCGCGTGGTCGGAGCCGATCACATCCACGACCCCCGCCGCCACGGCCCGCCACAGGGCCTCCTGGTGACGCGCCTCGCGGATCGGCGGGTTCATCTGGGCGCGGGTGCCCAGGCGCGCGTAGCACTCCGGCGCGCTCAGGCTCAGGTGCTGGGGCGTGACCTCCATGGTGGCATAGTCCTTGGCCCCGGCCAGCAGGGGAATCTCCTCGGCGGTGCTCACGTGCAACACATGCACCCGCCGCCCGGCCCGGCGCGCCAGGCGCAGCAGCCGCTCCGTGGCAAGGCGCGCGGTCTCCGCGTCGCGCCACACTGGATGGTTGGCCACATGGGCCCCGTCGCGGGCCAGGGCCAGGCGGGCGCGCAGCCGGGCCTCGTCCTCGGCGTGGACGGCGACCCGCCGGGCGCCGCCGGCCAGGACCTTGAGCAGGGTCTCGTCGTCGTCCACCAGCAGGCTGCCGGTGGAGGAGCCCATGAAAATCTTGACCCCGCAACACCCGGGCGCGCGCTCCAGGTCGGCGAGCGCGTCCACGTTCTCCGCCGCCGCGCCCACGAAGAAGGCGTGATCGACCCAGGCCCGGCCCCGGGCGCGCGCCAGCTTGTCGTCCAGGTCGGCGCGGGTGAGCGTGGAGGGGGATGTGTTGGGCATCTCGAACACCGCGACGATGCCGCCCAACGCCGCCGCCGCGGTGCCGGTGGCCAGGTCTTCCTTGTGTTCCTGGCCGGGCTCGCGGAAGTGAACCTGGGTGTCGATCGCGCCGGGCAGAACGTGCAGGCCGCGCGCGTCCAGAACCTCCGCCCCGTCGGCCGCCTCCAGCGCGCCCATGGCGGCGACGCGCCCGCCGCGCACGCCCACGTCCGCCCGCGCCAGACCGCTCGGGGTCGCGACCGTGCCGCCCGCCAACACCAGATCGTAGGGTTCGCGCATGTTCGTAGCCGGTTTCCCGCCGCCCCGTTTCCGCGTCGCCTTGTAACGCAAAGACGGCCGCTGTAGTAGGTCAAAGCGGCCCGGGCGCGCTGTCCGGCCGACCATGCCCAAACGTGGGATCGGTCCAACCGCTCGTGACACATCGCATTCTGGTTATCAAGCTCTCGGCGCTCGGCGACGTGATCCTGTCGGTCGCCTCGTTTCAGGCCATCCGCGCCCACCACGCCGACGCGCATATCACCCTGCTGACCACGGCGCCCTTCGTCGAGCTGGCCGAGGCGCTCGGTGTCTTCGACGAGATCTGGGCCGACAGCCGCCCGCGCCCATGGCAGGTGGATGCGTGGCTGCGCCTGGCCCGGCGCTTGCGCGGCGGGCGCTTCGAGCGGGTGTACGACCTGCAAGGCTCGCAACGCACCGGCTGGTACTTTCGCCTCGCCGGGCGGCCCGAATGGGCCGGGCGGGTCGCGGGCTGCGCGTTCCGCTATTTGGCACCGCCGGGCAAGTTGGTCCACGCGGTGGAACGCGAGGCGGCGCTACTCGCCATGGCCGGCGTGGCGCCGCCACGCGCGCCCGATCTGTCGGCCCTGAACGCCCCGCTCGCGCGCTTCGCCCTGCCCGCGCGCTTCGCCCTCTTGGTGCCCGGATGCGCCCGCCACCGCCCAGGCAAGCGCTGGCCCGTGGCCCGCTACGCGGACCTGGCGACCGCCTTGCTCGCGGACGAGTTGACCCCGGTCCTGATCGGCGCCGAGGCGGAACGCGCCGAGATCGACCTGATTACCGAGCGGTGCCCGGAGGCCCGCGACCTGGGTGGACGAACGGACCTGTTCGATCTGGCGGCGCTGGCGCGCCGCGCGCGGGTGGCGGTCGGCAACGATACCGGCCCGATCCATCTGATCGCGGCGGCGGGCTGCCCAACCGTGGTGCTCTATTCGGCGGAGTCGAACCCGGTCACGTCCCGGCCGCCCTGGCCCGAGGTGCGCGTGTTGCAATGCCCCAAGCTCGCCGATCTGCCCGTGGCCACCGTGCTCGATGCCACGCGCGGGCTCATAGGCGCGGCCGCCTCTTGCGAGGCGGTCTCGGAATCGCCAATTAGCAACGACCAATGACCATGATCGCCAACGTCGAACAACCAGCCGGGCGGTGGAGCATGCTGCTCCCCACGCGGGGCCTGCTGCGCGTGGCGGGACCGGACGCGCGCGCGTTCCTGCAAGGCTTGATCTCAAACGACATCGAAAAAATCACAACGAACCGAGCCCTTTGGGCCGCGTTTCTAACGCCGCAAGGGAAGTTCCTGCACGACTTGTTTTTGTGCCATGAGCCGAACACCGGCAATGCGGATACTTTCCTGGTCGATTGCGAGGCCGCGCGCCGCGCCGACTTGCGGCGCCGGCTTGGCCTCTATCGGCTCCGCGCCCAAGCCACCATCGAGGCGGCGAGCGAGGATTACGCGGTCGCGGTTCTCTTTGGCGCCGAGGCACTAACGGCCCTCGGCCTGCCCGCCGAGGCGGGCCGCGCGCGCACCTTCGCCGGTGGCCTCGTCTATGTGGACCCGCGCCTGCCCGCGCTCGGCGCGCGCGCCGTGCTGCCGCGCGATGGGGCGTCGGCGGCGCTGGCGGAGGCCGGATTCGCCCCCGCCGATCAGACCGCCCATGACCGCCTTCGGATCGCGCTCGGCGTGCCCGACGGCAGCCGGGACCTGGAGGTGGAGCGCTCGCCGCTCCTGGAAAACGGGTTCGACGAGCTGGGTGGCATCGATTGGGATAAAGGGTGCTTTCTGGGGCAGGAGCTGACCGCCCGCACCAAGTACCGGGCCCTGATCAAGAAGCGGCTGTTGCCGGTGGCGATCGAGGGGCCGGCGCCCCCGCCGGGCACGCCCGTGATGGCGGCGGGCAAGGAGGTGGGCGTCATGCGCTCCAGTGTCGACGGGATCGGCCTGGCGCTCCTGCGCCTGGAAGAGACGCGTGGCCTCCCACCGGGTGCGCTGTCGTCAGGCGAAGCGCGCCTGACCGTCAAGCCGCCGGCGTGGTTCAAGGACTGAGCCTAATCCGGCTCTTCGTGCATGAGCGCGGCCAACGTGGCGAACGGCGACGCGCCCTCGGGCAGTGTGGGAAGAGCGCCCTTGGCCCGTAGGCGCCGCAGCCCATCGCGCCCGATGCGCTCGCGCAAGGTCGCGGTCAGCCAGGCCTCGGCCTGGGCGTGCCGGCGCGCGGCCAAGCGGTTTTCCCGTGCCAGCCACGCGGCCCGCCGCGCGAGCCCAGCCATCAAGTCGTCGATCCCCAAGCCGCTCGCGGCCGAGACCAAGTGAACCTCGACCGGCCACGCCTCCGGCCCCGGCGCCACGGCCAGGGAGAGAGCCCCCTTGAGATCGGCCACCGCCCGGCGCGCCGGCGCGCCCAGATCGCCCTTGGTGATAACGGCGATATCCGGACTCTCGACGATGCCGGCCTTCATGAATTGCAGGGAATCGCCGGACGCCGGCTGAACGCAAAACACCATCGTATCGGCCATGCCGGCCACATCGGTCTCCGACTGCCCCACGCCCACGGTCTCGATCAAGACCCGATCGAAAATGGCGCGCATGAGCACCATCGCGGCCATGGTCCCTTCCGCCAGACCACCGAGGCGATCGCGGGCCGCCATGGACCGCACGAACAGTCCGGTATCCTCGGGATCGGTCGCCAGGCGGACCCGATCGCCCAGCAGGGCCCCGCCGGTACGCCGCGAGGACGGGTCCACGGCAATCACCCCGACGGTTGCTCCAGCGCCGCGAAAGCGGCCGATGATGGTGCGCAGCAAGGTCGATTTTCCGACCCCCGGCGGGCCGGTCACGCCGATCACCCGCGCCCGGGGCGCGCGGTGGGCCCCATCGAGCAGAGCAATCGCGCCGGCCGATTCGGGGGCGCGTTCGAGCGCGGCCAACGCCCGCGCGAGGGCCAGCTTGCCGCCGGCGCGAAGCGCCGCCAGCGAGAGATCGTCCTGACTTGGCTTGGCCGAGCCGCTCATGGCCGCGCAGTTGGCCGGGTGGGGCCGGTCAGGTCAAGAGGCAACGCGCCTGTTCATGGGTTGATAACCATAGCGCCCTACTATCGCGAGTGATCGGCATCGACTACAACCAAACGGAGAATGGCCCGGTGCGCGAACGGCGCTTCGAGGCTGGCGAGACCGTGTACCGGGAGGGCGACCCCGGCGACGCGCTATTCGTCGTGACCGAGGGCAAGGTGGAGGTCTTGCGCGAGGTGGGCGACGAGGAGGTTCGCTTGGCCGTGCTGGAGAAGGGCTCGATCTTTGGCGAGACGGGCGTGATCCGCGACCAACCCCGCTCGACCACCGTGCGCGCCCTGGAAGACAGCCTTATGGTGGTCATCGCCCGGGACACGTTCATATCCGCCTTCAGGGACAATCCGTTCGCGTTCAAGCTGGTTCAGATGCTGTGCGAGCGCCTGGCACAGGCCGACCGCAAGCTGATCGAACAACGCATTTTCAGCGAGGCGGCAACGCTTCAGGACGTTGCGCGAATTCGGATTCTGCCCGCCACCCGCGACGTCGAATCGCAAATCGGCACCGAGGGCCTGATCGTCGAGAAGCTACCGTACCGGGTCGGGCGTCGCACTCTGTCTGGAGATGCCACGTCGGCTAGCAAGGCGGACTTGGCGTTTCGAGCCCCCGGCTCCAGCCAACTCTCGCCATTGCAATTCGCTATCGAGGACCAAACCGGACGGCTCATGCTGCGCGACCTGGAAAGCCACCTGGGCACGCTCGTCAACGGTGTGCGAATCGCCCACTTCGAGGAATCGCAGTTCGCCGATCTCCACTTCGGCGATAACACCGTGGCCGCCGGCGGACTCGAATCCCCGTTCCAGTTTCACATTGTCGTCGAGCGCGCCGCCGCGTAACGCCACGCGGGAATCCCTCAGTTGTCCGCGCGCGGCCAAGGCCGCCTGGGCCGCCGCCAACCGCGCGATGGGCACCCGGTACGGAGAGCATGAGACGTAATCCAGCCCGACGCTCTGGCACAGGTGGATCGAGTCCGGGTCGCCGCCGTGCTCGCCGCAGATACCGAGCTTCAAGTCCGGCCGCGTCGCCCGGCCACGCTCGGCGCCGATGCGCATAAGCTCACCCACGCCCAGGGGGTCGATCGTGATGAACGGATCCCGGTCGATGATCCCCTGCTGCTCGTAGGCGGTCAGGAAGTTGCCCGAATCGTCCCGCGACAGGCCGTAGGTGGTCTGGGTCAGGTCGTTCGTGCCGAAGCTGAAGAATTCGGCGGTTTCCGCGATCTCCCCGGCCAGTAGGCACGCGCGCGGCAACTCGATCATGGTGCCCACCGTGTACGCGAGCTCGATGCCTTCCCGGGCGGCGATGTCGGTGGCGGTCCGGTCGATCAGCGCCTTTAGAATGTCCAGCTCCTTGCGGATCGCGACCAGGGGAACCATGATCTCCGGGTGGACCGTCTCGCCGGTTTCCTTGGAGACCGTGGCCGCCGCCTCGAAGATCGCCCGCGCCTGCATCTCGTAGATCTCGGGAAAGGTGATACCCAGCCGGCACCCGCGATGCCCGAGCATGGGGTTCCACTCGTCCAGCTTGAGCTTGCGCGCCCGCACATGATCGACGCTGACGCCCGTCGCCTTGGCGACCTCGGCCATCTCGGCCTCGCCGTGCGGCAAAAACTCGTTGAGCGGCGGATCCAGCAGCCGGATGGTGACCGGCAAACCCTTCATGATCCGGAAAATCTCGATGAAATCCCGCCGTTGCATGGGCAGGATCTTGTCCAGGGCGCGGCGGCGCTCGTCCGGCGTGTCAGCCAGGATCATCTCGCGCACCGCGACGATGCGCCCCGCATCGAAGAACATGTGCTCGGTCCGGCACAGGCCAACCCCCTCGGCGCCGAAATGCACGGCGGTCTCCACGTCATGGGGCGTATCCGCGTTGGCGCGCACGCCCATGGTGCGGAACTCGTCGGCCCATTTCATGAGCGTGCCGAAATTCCCCGAAAACTCCGGCTGCACCGTGGGCACTTCGCCCAGCATCACCTCGCCGGTCGCGCCGTCGATCGTGATGATGTCGCCGGCGCCGAGCTCGTGGCCACCGGTGCGCACAACGCCGGCCTTATAGTCGATGCGCAGTTCCCCCGCGCCGGAAACGCACGCGCGCCCCATGCCGCGGGCGACCACGGCGGCATGGCTGGTCATGCCGCCCCGGGTGGTCAAGATGCCGCGCGCGGCGTGCATGCCGTGGATATCCTCCGGCGAGGTCTCGACCCGGCACAGAATGATGGCCTCCCCCGCCGCGGCCCGCGTCTCCGCCGCGTCCGCGCTGAAGGCGATGCGCCCGGAGGCCGCCCCCGGCGAGGCCGGCAACCCATGCGCGATCACCTGGCGCTCGGCCTTCGGGTCCAGGGTCGGGTGCAGAAGCTGATCGATCGAGCCGGGATCGATCCGCGCCACCGCCTCCTCCTTGGCGATCAGACCCTCGGCCACCATCTCGGTGGCGATGCGGATCGCCGCGCTCGCCGTGCGCTTGCCGCCGCGGGTCTGCAACATGTAGAGATTGCCGGATTGCACCGTGAACTCGATGTCCTGCATATCCCGGAAATGGCGCTCCAGGGTCTCGCGCACCCGCATAAGCTGCCCAAAGACCTCCGGCATCACCTCTTCCATCGCCGGCAACGACGAATGGTTCTCTTCCTTGGCCCGGATCGTCAGTTGCTGGGGCGTGCGGATGCCGGCCACCACGTCCTCGCCCTGGGCATTGATCAGATACTCGCCGTAAAAGACATTTTCGCCGGTCGATGGATTGCGCGTGAAGGCGACGCCCGTGGCGCAATCGTCGCCCATGTTGCCGAATACCATGGCTTGAACGTTGACCGCCGTGCCCCAATCCGCCGGGATGTCGTGCAGGCGCCGATAGGTGACCGCGCGCTGGTTCATCCACGAGCCGAACACCGCCCCGATCGCGGCCCAAAGCTGCTCTTGCGGATCTTGCGGAAACGGGGCCCCCGTAATCTCCAGCACCATGTCCTGATATTGCCGGATCACCGTGCGCCAATCCTCGGCGCCGAGTTCCGTGTCCAGATCGACGCCCCGGTCTTCCTTATGGAGCTCCAGGACCTCCTCGAAATGATGATGCTCGACATCGAGCACCACGTCGCCGAACATCTGAAGGAATCTGCGGTAGCTGTCATACGCGAAGCGCTCGTCGCCGGAATTGCGCGCCAATCCGGCCACGGTTTCGTCGTTCAGGCCCAGGTTCAGGACCGTGTCCATCATGCCGGGCATGGAGGCGCGCGCACCGGAGCGCACGGAGACCAGCAGCGGCTTGGCCGGATCGCCGAACCTATTGCCGGTTTGCGCCTCGACCCGCGCCAGCGCCGCCGCGACCTGACCCGCGAGGTCCTCGGGGTAGGTCCGATCGTTGGCGTAATAGGCGCCGCACACCTCCGTGGTGATGGTGAATCCAGGCGGGACCGGCAAGCCAAGCGCCGACATCTCGGCCAGGTTGGCGCCCTTTCCGCCCAGCAGCTCGCGCATCTCGGCGCCGCCTTCGGCTTCGCCGCCGCCGAACGAATAGACCCACTTGACCATTTCTCCCCCTATCCCTCGATCTTCGAGAAATCCGCCACGCGGTCCAGGGTCGCGCGCGCGCGCGACAAAAGGCACAACCTGTTGGCACGCCGCCGCGGGTCGTCCGTGTTGACCGTGACCCGCTCGAAAAAATCGTCCACCGGGCCGCGCAAGGTCGCCAGCACCGCCATGGCGCCCCGGAAATTCTCCTTCGCCAACGCCGATTGCGCGTCCGCCGCGACGGCGACCAGGGCCTTGAACAGGCGGCGCTCCTCGTCCTGGCCAAACAGCGTCGGATCGACCGCGCCATCATAGGTCACGCGGTCGTTCTTTTCCTCGATACGCACGATATTCGCGGCGCGCCGGTAAGCGATCAGAAGGTTCGCGCCGTCATCGCTTTTCAGGAACTCGCCCAGGGCATCGACCCGCGCCAGGAGGCGCACGAAATCGTCCTCGCCGCCGACGGCGAAAACGGCCGCGATCAGATCGTGGCGCACGCCCTTGTCGCGCAACGCGACCTTGAGGCGATCCGCGAAAAAGTCCAGAAGCTCGCTCACCACGCGCCGCCGGCCCTCGCGCGCCGCGACCGGCGCCGCCGAGGCGGCTAGTTCAAGCGCCTTGATGAGCGGCAGCCGTAGCCGATTCTCGATAATCAGCCGGAGAATCCCGAGCGCGGCGCGGCGCAGGGCGTAGGGGTCCTTGGAGCCGGTCGGGCGCTCGCCGACCGCGAAGAGCCCGATCAGGGTGTCGAGCTTGTCCGCCAGGGCGACGGCGACCGAAACCGGGGCCGACGGGCACTTGTCGCCCGGGCCCAGGGGCGCGTAGTGCTCGGCGATCGCGCGCGCCACATCCTTGTGCTCCCCGTCGTGCAAGGCGTAATAGCGCCCCATCACCCCTTGCAGCTCGGGAAACTCGCCAACCATGCCGGTCACCAGATCGGCCTTCGCCAGCCGGGCGGCGGAGCGTACCCGGTCCTTCTCGGCCCCGGGCACGTAGTCGGCGATCTCGGTCGCCAGGGCCTGAACCCGATCGACCTTTTCGTCGAGGGTGCCCAGCTTCTCGTGAAACACGATATCCCTCAGGCGCGTGGTCCGGCTCGCCAGGGAAACCCGCCGATCGCGATCCCAAAAGAACTGGGCATCGGCCAGCCGCGCGCGCAAGACCCGCTCGTTGCCGGCCACGATCGCCTTGCCCCGATCGGCCGTTTCCATGTTCGCCACGAGCAGGAAGCGGTTCGCCAGGCGCCCGCGCGCGGTGTGTAACGCGATGTATTTCTGATGGGTGCGCATGGAGGTCGTGAGCACCTCCGGCGGCAGGTCCATGAACCGATCCTCGATGCGGCCCATGAGCACCACCGGCCACTCGACCAGCCCACTGATCTCGTCGATCAGATCCGGGTCCGCCTTCAGCTTGAGCTTCGGCTTGACGCGGGCAATGCGCCGCTTGGCCTGCTTCAGAATTTCGTCCCGGCGCGCCGCCGCGTCGAGCATGACCTTGGCTTTCTTGAGCTTCGCCTCGTAGTCGGCGAAGTCGCGCACCTTGAAGGGCTTCGGCGCCAGAAAGCGATGGCCCACTGTGGTGTTGCCGGATGCAATTTCGATGGGCGGGTCTTCAGTCGTACTCGCCAATGAGACGGGAAAGCGGACTGCGCGGCCATCGAATACACAAAGAATGCCATGTAGTGGCCGCACCCATCGAACCGCCGTATTGGCCCACCGCATCGATTTCGGCCAATTGAAGTCGTATATGAGCCCGGGAATCTTCTCGATAAGCAGATCTTTAGTGAGGCGCCCTTTCACCTGCTTAACGGCAAAATAGAAATCGCCCTTGTCGGTTTCGCGCTGTTCCGCCTGTTTGGCCGATTTCAACCCATTCGCTTTTAAAAAGCCCTGTATCGCCTGTGCCGGCGCGCCAACTCGCGGACCCCTGCGTTCAATCGTCCTGTCGGGTTGTTTCCTTGGGACATTGTCCACGACAACGGTTAACCGCCTCGGCGTGACAAAAACTTTATAGTCATCACCGGCAATATCCGCGACAAAACCTGCCGTATCGAAAATCTCCATGAGCTTTTCGTGCAAGAGTTCCGCCGCGCGCGCCTGCATGCGCGCGGGAATCTCCTCCGACAAGAGTTCGAGCAGAAGCTGCGGCATTCTATTGGGCCGCCCGGCGGGTCATATCGCCAGCGGCGTCGCCGCCGACCCACGCCTCGCAACAGCTCCGCGCCAAGGCACGAACCCGCGCGATATAGGATTGACGCTCGGTCACCGAGATGACCCCGCGGGCGTCGAGCAGATTGAACAGGTGGCTGGCCTTCATGGCTTGATCGTAGGCGGGCAGGGCCAGCGCCGGGCCATCCGAGAGCAGGGCGCGGCATTCGGCTTCGGCGTCCTGGAAGTGCCGAACCAGGATACTCGTCGTGGCGCGCTCGAAATTGTAGGCGGAGAATTCCCGTTCCGCGCGGAGAAAGACATCGCCGTAGGTCTTGCCGCCCCCGGCCTTGGGCACCCCATCCCAATCCAAATCGTAAACGCTCTCCACCCCTTGGATGTACATGGCCAGCCGCTCCAGGCCGTAGGTCAGTTCCACCGAGACCGGGTTGCAGTCGATTCCGCCGACCTGCTGGAAGTAGGTGAACTGGGTGACCTCCATGCCGTCGCACCAAACCTCCCAGCCCAGCCCCCAGGCACCGAGGGTCGGGCTCTCCCAGTCGTCCTCGACGAAGCGGATATCGTGCGCGCGCGCATCCAGACCGATCGCCGCCAGGGAGCCCAGATAGAGCGCTTGGGCGTCGGGCGGCGAGGGCTTCATGATGACCTGGAACTGGTAGTAGTGCTGGAGGCGGTTCGGATTTTCCCCGTAGCGGCCGTCGGTGGGGCGGCGCGACGGCTGCACATAGGCCGCGTTCCAGGACTCGGGCCCGAGCGCGCGCAAGGTGGTGGCGGGATGGAAGGTCCCGGCCCCGACTTCCAGGTCGTAGGGCTGCAAAATCACGCAGCCGCGCGCCGCCCAGTAATCCTGGAGGGTCAGGATCAGGCGCTGAAAGCAGGTTTTGGGATCGGCCTTCGCCGAGGAAACGGCCTTGGACATGCGCCGCCCGGTTTTTGTGCAGTGCGGAAGGCCGCGAGATTAGCCGCCGCGCGGAGGGAGATCAAGCAAGCTGGGAAGGGAAACGGCGGGGACTCCGGCGCCCGGCGGCGCGCGGGGTGGGTCCCGAGGGCGGTGCGGGATCTGCGGCGGCGGTCAGCGCGGGACGATTCGCCAATCGCCGTCCGCTTGGCGGCAGGCGAGCCCGTTGACGGTTTGCGGCTGCCCACCGATCACGATGGTATCCTTGAACGCTTGGCAATGGGAGCGGTCGTAGGGCAGATCGGGCCGAACCGGGGCATTGGATGCAACCGGCGCCGGAGGCGCGGCGGGGGATGCGGGCGGCGCGGCGGGAGGCGCCGTGGCCGGCGCTACCCTTGGCGCGGGCGCTGCGCCATAGGCATAGGGGCGCGCATATCCGTACCCATAGGGCGCGTAATAGGGAGCCCGGTAATAGGGATAGGCGTAGTAAGGCGCCCCGTAGGCATACCCATGGCCGTATCCGTATCCATGACCGTATCCATGACCATACCCATGTCCGTATCCGGAATACCCGTAGCCATGTCCGTATCCGTGACCATACCCATGTCCGTATCCGAAATACGCATGCCCGCCGGCACGCGCCGTTGTGGCGCCGCCCCCGATGACGCCAATCGCCACGACACACGCGGCGAAAAGACAGTTAGTCGTCCAAGCACGCATGGCCATAACCGTCCACCGGTTTCAATTCGAACGCCGCAACGCGCCGATCTTGGCCATCAAGGGCACCGGGCGCACCCGGCAATCATCGACAATCTAACATATGAGGGCCCGGCGCGGCGCGCCGCGCACGGTTATTTGATCGGCGCGCCCCGACCCGCGCCAATGGCGCCGCGGGAGGGTTGCGCGGTCAGTAGGGGCAATCGGCGCGGCCGCAGCCGGTCGCGCCACGGGCGGGCACGTAGGCGTCGCATACGGGGCATTGCACCATATCCTCGGCGGCGGGGCCTTCGGCCGGACGTTCGGTGCGTTGGGCGCGTCCGGGCCAGCGGCGCTTGCGCGCGCGCGGCACGTTGCTGGCGTCGCGCATTTGCTGCAATCGCCCGACGTATTTGAACCCGTACCAGACGATCGCGACGATGGCGGCGAGGACCAGGAGTTTCTGGAGAGAGAAGCCAAACATGGCGATCTTGTAGAGGGGGCCGTGGCACCCGGTCAAGCGCCGCCCAGGGTCGCCACTGTGAAACGCGGTTCGTCACAGGCCAAACCGGGACCACAAGGCACGCTCCTCCACCGCCGCGAGAAGCTCGTCGACAAGCGACGGCACGGCGCCGCGCGGGGCAACGCCGCCGCCGACAAAAGCGCCCGCGCGCGCCATTCCAAGCCGCCGACGCCACCAGGGCCGCGCGCGCTCCACCCGGCGCAGCACCACCTTTTCCCCGTAACGCGCCCGCAATATCTGCCGCGCCTCGCCGATGCCGTCGACCAGGCCCAGCTCGAGGGCGCGTTTTCCGGTCCAGAATTCCCCGCTATACAAGAGGGAGTCCTCGCCCTTCAGCCGTTGCCCCCGGCAGGCGCGGACCCGGGCGATAAAGCTCTCGTGCATGTCGCGTTGGATATCGGCGAGGCGCTCAACATCGTCCCGGTTCTCGCCGCGAAACGGATCCAGCATCCCCTTGCGGTCGCCGGCGGTATAGATGCGCCGCTCGACGCCGATCCACTGCAACAACTCGGGAAAGCCGAACCCGGCGGAGATCACCCCGATGGATCCGACGATCGAGGTTTCCCGTGCATAGATCTCGTCGGCCGCGCAGGCCAGCCAATAGCCGCCCGAGGCGGCCACATCCTCGTAGAAGGTGATCACCGGCACGCCCGCCTCCGCCGCCCGGTCGCGGATGCGCGTGGCGATGAGATCGGATTGGGTCGGCGCGCCGCCCGGCGAGTTGACGACCAGGGCCACCGCCCGCAGGCGGGCGTGCTTGAAGGCGCGCTCGATCAGGGGCTCCAGGCCGGCCAACGTCATGCCGCGGCGCAATGGGCCCACCGCGCCGATGACCCCCTCCAGGCGCAGTACGGAGACCACGGGCGGCGGATGCCTGAACCGCTCGACGGAAACCCGCGCGGCCAGGCTGCGCACACCCATGGTATCCAGGATATCCATGGCCGGAGGATAGGGTTAACCCGGCCCGCTGCCAATGGCCGGGCGCGGACTTCGCATCTCTTACGATCTTAGAATTCGAGCGCCGCCGCGCCGCGCAACACCGCCTCGGCGGCCGGCGTAAAGCGCCCGTCGGCCTCGTGCAGAACCAGGCCGGCGCACAGCCGCGACGGCGCCAGGACACCCTTGCGCGCGCGCACGATGACGCGCTTGGCCGCCTTGTCCCGCGCGGGCCAAAGCGGAAAAACGGTAATCTCCCCCGCCTGGCGGTTGAGCGCCGCCAGCAAGCCGTCCAGACGATCCGCGCGGTGAATGAAGGTCACGCTGCCCTTGGGCCGGGCCATGGCGAGCGCGCGGCTCACCCAGCAGCCCAGGTCCGCCTCGCCTTCCACGTTAGCCACGGCCTTGGCCCGATTGGCGGACCGGCGGGCCGCCGCGCGCGGCACGTAGGGCGGATTGCACATCACATGATGGAAGTCACCCCTGGCAAGAGCCTCGGGCGGCCCGGCCACGTCTCCGCAAACGGCGGTCAGGCGATCGGACCACCCATTGAGTCGCGCGTTCTCGCAAGCCAGATCGACCAGGTCCCGTTGAATATCGAGTCCGGTCAGCCGCGCGCCCGGCACCCGCGCCAAAAGGCACAGTCCGGCCGCGTCCACGCCGCACCCAAGGTCGAGCACGCTCTCCCCGGCCCGCGCCGGCACGGCGGCGGCCAGAAAGACCGGGTCGATCGCCGCGCGGTACCCCGTGGCCGGCTGCAACAGGCGGACTTGGCCGTTCAGCAGCGCGTCCGCGCTCAAAGCCGGGTCGCCGGTCGATTGCCCATCGGGGCTGTCCCACGGCGCGGCGTTGGTCACGAGGCAACGTCCTCTCCCGCGGTTTCCAAGACATGCCGTGCCCGGGAGAAATCGTCGTCGGAGACAGCCAAACGGCGGGGAATCGCGCCGATCGAGCCCTCGATAACGCTGGTATGAACATCCAAGACAATCGTCTGGATACCGGCATCGGCGAGAAGCGCCTGGATCCAGGACAATTTAACGATATCGTTGGTCCGAAGAATCTCGCGCATTCGGCGCCGCCTCCAGCGACTCTCGCGTCTGTTTGACTTGACCGGCCGCCCGATCAACCTATCCTCTGCGGGTCAGGCTGGCCGTGGCCATCTGCGCCCTATTATACTGGGGCAGGCCGCGGAGAGCCATGGGAAGAGGATAGGGGCGTGTCGCTCGTCGCTGGTATCCAGGCGGCCCGGAAGCCCGCAACGCGGACCGGGCTCGAATCGTTGACCGCGCTCGTGGCCGATGAGCTGCAAGCGGTCAATCGACTGATCCTGGCGCGCATGCAATCGCCGGTGGGGCTGATACCGCAGCTCGCCGGCCACATCATCGCGTCGGGCGGCAAGCGCCTGCGCCCCGTACTAACGCTAGCCTCCGCCCGCCTGTGCGGCTATCAGGGGCGGCGCCACATTCAGTTGGCGACGTGCGTGGAGTTCATCCATACCGCGACCCTGCTGCACGACGATGTGGTCGACGGGAGCGACCTGCGCCGGGGCTCCTCCACCGCCAACGCCCTATGGGGCAATCAACCGAGCGTATTGGTCGGCGATTTCCTGTTCAGCCGCGCCTTTCAGATCATGGTCGCGGACGGCTCCCTGAAGGTCCTGAAAATCCTCTCGGACGCATCGGCGACCATCGCCGAGGGCGAGGTTCAGCAGCTCATCACGACCAACGACACTTCGACCACGGAAGACAATTACCTGCAGGTCGTCGGCGCCAAGACGGCGGCGCTGTTCGCCGCGGCGTGCCAAATCGGCGCGGTCGTGGCCGAACGCCCGGTCGAGGAGGAAGCCGCGCTCGAGAGTTACGGTCGAAACTTTGGGATCGCGTTCCAACTGGTCGACGATATTTTGGATTTCTCCGCCCGGCAGGCGGAGCTTGGCAAGACCATTGGCGACGATTTCCGGGAGGGTAAGATGTCGCTTCCCGTGATCCTCGCCTACGACCGCGGCGGCGCCAAGGAGCGCGCCTTCTGGCGCCGTTGCCTGGAAGACCTGAATCAGGACGACGGCGACCTGGAACACGCCATCGACCTGATGCGCCGTCGCGGCGCCTTGAAAGAGGCCATGGCGCGCGCGCGCGATTACGGCGCCCGCGCGCGTGAGTCGCTGGCGGTGCTGCCCCCGTCCGAAATTCGCCGGGAATTGGCCGATTTGGTGGATTTTTGCGTGGACCGGGCCTACTGAGCCCCCGCTCCTATCTCTCCTGATCTCGGGCCATCGGCGATACCGCCAAGACGCTGGATGATCCGAACGTCGTCGGCCGTGATAGGGCGATCCCACGAGCCGCCGCACAACACGTCGAGCGCGCGGCGCTCTTGGTTACTGTTGACCCGATGATAGGCGCCGATCGACATGGCGCAAACCGCCACCTTGAGGATTTCGGCCTCCGTATCCTTGGCTTGCCGCGCCGCCTCGACCCCCTGTCCGATCGCCATTTTCTGCGCGGCGGTACAACCCGACAAGGCGAAGAAGGCAACCGCCAACGCGGCGGAGACGAGTGATTGGCGAACGGTCATGTCTTTTGCTCCCTTGGGTAAAGCGCGCGCAGGGTGGGCGCGGCGCGGGCCATGAAATCCTCGACGCCGCCCCGGCCGGCGGTGGTGTTGAAATGGGCTTTCCAATAGGCCGCCAACCCGCCCAGATCCCCGGGCCCGGGCAACGGCTCCGGCCGCCGCCGATAGATCAGGCGCGCGACGACCGTGGCATAGGACAGATTGGTGATGAGTTGCGCTTGGCGCCGCGGCGCCTTGCCGGCGAATCTTCCCACCCGCCAAGCCAATGCCGGGCGAAACGCCAGATAATTGCGCCACACGTCCTGGTGGGTCGCCGGCTCGATCTGATAGACGCCCAGCGCCGGCCCCACGCCATCCTGGGCCAGCGCGGAGAGCCCACTCTCGGTCAAGGCGGTACCCAGCAACAGGCGCTCGGCGGCGGGCGAATGAAGACGCAGATCGAGCAACGCCGGGCGGATCACCAAGCGCGCGAACTGAGCCGGATCAAGCACCCGTCTATCTGCCCCCCAGTTCCTTCCAAAGCGTGGCCCAGGCGGTAGCCGCCGCGGTAATGCCGCCACCCAACCAAAGAAACAAGCGCAAGCCGGTCTTGCCTTGGGTCGCGACCCGGACGAGCTGACTTTGCGTCGATTCAACCGCGGACAAGCGCTTGTTCAGGTTTTTCAGTTCGGTTTCGGTCAGCGCGCGGAGCGCCGCGATCTCCGCGTGAAGATCGCTGTGCGTGGGGCCTCTCATGCGTCTGGCCCCGCCGGCGACACGGGCGCGGCACGCCATTCCTTGCCGGCGGCCACGAGGCAGGTATCTCCGCGCGGGGAGGTCACGATGATGGTCCACGTGGTGCCACCGGGCGCGGACATGACCTCGATCAGGTATCCGCTGGACGAAACACCAACGCCGATTGGCGCCTCGCGGTGAACGCGACGTAGCCAATCCAGGATATCGGCGCGCGGCCCGCACGGGCGTTGCGCGCCGGTGGCCAGGGTGGCCGAGAAGGCGACCCCCATGGCAAAGCCGACCGCGCACAAACGCCGGAACGCCTTGCCCATGCGCCGACGCCCGCTCACGAAACCGCCGGGGCCAGGGCGATGACATCGGTGCCATCGCTGTGCAGAACCTGGCGCATGCCCACCGCCACCACGACCGCGAGGCCGGTGCCCACGCGCACGGTGGCGGCCTGGCCGGTATCGTTGCGCACGGCAAAGGCATGGTGGCCGGCGCCGGGCACCATCAGGTTGAACGGCACGCTCGGGCCGCCGGCCAGCGCGAACACAAATTGGCCGAAGAACTCGTCGTCGCTCAGGGTCCGGTCGGCCACGGTAGGCGAGCCGGGTGAATCCTGGATGGTGACCGCCAGGGCGTGCTGGGTCGCGTTGGAGAGCAGGTTGTCGAGGGCGTTGGAGGTGACCTCTTTTTGCGCCTGGGATTGCGCGATCAGGGCGCCATCCACATGGGTGCCCAGATTGTCGAGGGTGGTCATGGGTTCGATCTCCCCTTAAATAGCCAGGGTCGCGTTGCCGGCGAAGCCGCGACCCACCGTTGCGCTGAGCTGATAGACCTGGATTGCCACGGTGGCCGGCGCGCCACCGAAATCCGCGACCTGATCGGTGGCGGTGTAGAGAGCTTGGCGCGCGCCCGGCGTCACCACGGAACCACCAGGCGAGGCGGTCTTGGTGAGAGTCCTCACAACCGCCGTGCCGTTCAGGATGTCGATCTCGTAGTCCTCGCTCTCTTCGCCGAGAGGCACGTCGGCGCCGTCTTTCCAGGCGCCGCCGAGCCGGCTTCGCCGCGTCCACGCGATGGTCAAATCCTGGGGCGAGCCGGACGCGACCCCACGAATGTCGACCGGCGCCAACGGCAACAGGGCGCGGCCCTGGAAGGTGAGCGATCTGGTGGTCCCCTCCCCGGCGCGGCCACCGACGGTCACGGCCCGGTAGAAGCGCATCGCGTTCAGATCGCTGTCGGGCAGCGCAACCTTGAGCAGGGTGTCTCCCGAGAGCACCACGACGGGCTCGCCGGCGCCGTGGCCGCCGGTGGCCCATTCGGTGCCCCTGCGCCCACGCAAAAGCGTGTCCAGGGTGTAGCTTCCATCCCCGTTGAGGGTCGCGTTGGCGAACTGGATAATCTCGCCGCCCACCAGCAAGGCGTTCGCGCCATCCAGGACCGCCGCCTCCGTGGCCGAGGCCAGGGCGCCGCGAAACAGCCGCGCGGTCAGGGTATTGGCGCGGTCCCAAACCCGCGCGCCATGATCGGGCAACACGCTTTCGGCGCGGCCGTGGGCCACGTTGCGCGCGGCCGGCACGAAGGCGAGCGAGGCGCTGAAATCGTCTCCGTCGGCGGAGGTGAGAATCGCCGCGCCGGCCCAGGGGTGGTCCCCGAACGCACCCGCCGCGATATAGATACCCAGCCCCTCGTCGGCGTCGCGCAACAGAGGCACGTCCAAGACAAAGAGCGCCGACGCACTGGACAACGCAACCGTCTGCCCCGGCACGCCGAGCGCGGACGCGCCCACGGCCGTGCTGGCATAGATCGCCGCGGCCTCGGAGACGCCGCGCACGCTCAGCACACCGTCCGCGCCAAGATCGGCCTGCTCGATCCTCAGCGTCGCGGTTACGCCGTTCGCGGTCGCCTGAATGACGTCGGCCGGGCTCAGGCGCGCGTGTTTGCGCGCCAAGGCGAGTTCATAGGGCGTGCGCGCCCGCCAAAGCTGGAAGCCGATTTCCTCGACCCGCCGGGCGGCTTCGTTGCTGTCCAACGCAAGCGGCAGGTTGATGGTGATCTGCTTGCGCGAGGGCGTGGCCTCCTGGATGCGCTGAAACGCCTGGGTGTTGGTCTGAAAATCGATGGCGGGGTCCGCGTAGGTCATGTCGATCCGGCGCGGCAGCTCGATCTCCTGGATGCGCTCCTCGCCGAGCAGGGGCACCGAGCGGGAATCTCCCGCGCCCCGCGCGCCCAAGTCCTCCTCCGGAACCGTGGCGACCGGCGCGGCGCCGCGCTTGACGAACTCGACCTGGAAATCCTCCTCGCGCGCATCGAAAAAATACGCCGCGGCGAGGGGCTCCAGAGCGGCGCGGGCACTCATGCGATCGGTGATCACGTATCCGATCACGGACTCGCCGAGCGCGGACGCGTCCACGTCCCCCGGCGCCGCGAGCCCGACCCGCGCGGACACATCCTCGACAATCTGCTGCAATTGGGCCGTGAGGCCGCTTTTGCGGTCCAGAAAGAGCCAGTACAGGGTCGCCGGTAGGGTATCGACCCAGATCAGCGCGTGGTTGAGGGCGTCGTAGACCATTTGCTGGACCGTGGGCACGCCGGCCCAGTCGATGACCTTGGCGGTGCGCAGGAACTGGAACTGGACCGTGTCGATCTCGTGCGCGACCACGGAGCCTTGCAGCCACAGGCGGCCGTTCAGAGGGCCGGCGCAGTATTGCGTTCGGTTCGCCACCGACGAATTGATGACGAGCGCCAGGGTCGCGTCGATGGTCAGGGTATCCAGGCTGAACCTGAGCAGGCCGCTCGCGCCGTTCTCCTCGACGATCAGGCTGTTGGTCGCCGAATCGTAGCTGAGATAGCGCGCATCGAACCGGCCGGGCAGAACATGCCGCTCCAGAACGATGCCAATGCCCGGGTCGATCTTGAACAGGTAGCCGTCCACGCTCCCGTCGACCACCATGGTCCACACGAAGCCTTCCCCGTCCACGGCCATGCCCGTGTTGTCGGAAAAGGCGCGATAGCCGCCGGCCGTCGCCGGCGCGAAATCCGACAGGCGCACCTCGTTGATCAGCTTGAGGGACCCGGCCGCGAAGGTGCCGACCCGATCGAGCACCCCTTGCGCGATCACCCGCTCGAAGCCGGGCCGGCCGGCGACGATTAGATTGACGATATCCTGGGCCATGGCATCGGTGGACGTGCCAAGCGACCGCCAACCGTCGTCGAACTTGGCGATGCGCCGGCCGCCGTCGGTCGCGTAGAGATTTCCCATGGCGTCCAGGTCGGGGCACAGCCCGGCGCCGGCCACGACGTCCACGCCGATCAACTGACGCCGATTGACCACGTCCCATTTGGTCGCGACCCCGTCGGTCGCCAGGGTATAGAGAAACCGGCGGTCGGCGCTCCACCTGGCGAGCTGGGTGATGGGTATGCGAAAGGCGGCCGCATTCGCCGACGGAAAGGCATCGCTGGCGAGCACGGCGACTTCAGCGGTGATTTGCGGAATCCGATTGCCGAAATCCTCCAGGGGAAAGTCGTCGAACACGATACCGACCTGACCGCGGTAGGCGGGCGTGTCGTCGATGCCGCGATCGGCTTGTTCCGCGGGGTCGGGCTGCTGCGTCTC
>Ga0114931_10002127_pt1 | contig 25295 bp, 25 predicted proteins | sample 2SBtaG_FD_89579 | JGI IMG/M metagenome (GOLD analysis project Ga0114931, IMG submission 89579) | Deep subsurface microbial communities from Kolumbo volcano to uncover new lineages of life (NeLLi) - 2SBTROV14_V59a metaG | ecosystem: Environmental > Aquatic > Marine > Volcanic | place: Kolumbo... | reverse complement strand
GGCTGGAGAATGGTCCCCGATTGCCGGGGATGTCCTGAACGAGTTGAAGCAGGGCGATAAGGATCTCAAAGGGATCCTCCGGGACGCCTACAAGGTCACCAGCGAGGCCACGGCGTCCAAGCTCACGGCTTGGGCTGTCCGGTCCGGGGCGAGCGTGGGGCTCCTCGCGTCGATCCTGGCCGATATGAGCATCGACGTTGCCGGGGCGGCAGAGTCGGTTTCCGCTACGGCAAGCGTCGTCCACGATGACCCGACCCTCAAGGGGAAGCGGCTCCAGGCGGCCCGGGATGACGAGCTGGCATCTCAGACACCCGTATCCACGGCGGCCAAGAAGGCCGCAGCCGGCGAGAATGCGATCGGGTTGGTCCAGAAGGTCTTTCACCAGGACCTCGAAAGGGTTGTTTTCCACGGGGATGGGGAGGACGGGGTTTCCCTGTTCCACTACAAGGGGAGCGATCCGATTCGCGTGAGCAACTTCCAGAGTCAGCCCGTAATGAGGCGAGCGCACCGGGGCGCGATTCCCCCGATCTTCATACCGAAGTTCAAACCGAAGGACTGGGAGGCCCTGGTGGACCTCCTGGCATCGGCGCGGGAGCGCGGCCCGACAGTCGCGGAGGAGGTCCAAGAGGCCCTGGGGGACCTCCTGGCCGTCACAGTGCCTAAGAAGCATCCTTCTCTGGTGGACACGGACGAGGATGCGAAGAAACGAGGGGCAGCCCGGGCGTTCAATCAGGCTCTCATGTCCGGGAATCCGATCGCGGTCAAGCGGGGGATGGAGCTCTACGTCGGGTTCGCGTTGAGCTGGGCGAAGGAGTCTCTCAAGGGAGCGGCCCCTTCCAAGGGGCTCGGGACGGTCCTGCGGGAGCTGTCCATCGACGGATCCCAGGTTTGGGTCAACCGATCCCAGTTCGACGGCGAGGACAAGAAGGGGGGCCGGAAAGTCTACTTGGTTCGGGCCGAGGATCTGAGGCTCGACCTGTCCGATGAGGATCTACGATGACACCGGAACTGCCTTTTAACGCGCACACGGGAAAGGATCTCATACCTTTCAAAATCGAGGATTTCTCGCGAATATCGGCGAGGCAAACATACCTTATATACAGTAGATTTCGAAAGATATGAGATAGCTCCCCGTGTGCGCGTTAAAAGGCCGTTCTGTCCTGACCGAGAAAACCACCACCACCACCATCATGAGCGACACGTTGAGAGAGTTCCGCGTCTTCGGTCCGCCGGGCACCGGCAAGACCACGTTTCTAGTTTCCGAGATCGCACGGCTTGCCAGACGGGAGGGGCCGCAGTCGATCGCGATTGCATCCTTCACGAACACCGGGGCGATTGAGATCGCTGGCCGAGTCGACCTGGAGCTCAACGCCTACGGGGTGACGATCCCGAGGAGCCAGTGCAAGACTGTCCACGGGCTTGCCTACTCGACGAGTGAATCCCGGGTTGAGATCGCGGAGGTGGCTCCCTTGGTGGACACCTGGAACCGGCAGTGGCTCGATGTCGGCCCGGAGTGGCTCATCGACGCGAAGGGGGCGGCGGATCTCTCCACGGTGATGACCGGATCCGGGAAGTTCATGGGGCACTATTCCAGGATCCGGAATCTCCTCTTGGACAGCCGGGATGAGGATCGGATCTGGGCTGAGTCCGAGGAGCTGCGGGAGTGGGCTCGGGAGTGGGAGGAGTTCAAGCAGGAGCACGGGGCCATCGACTTTACGGACATGATCGAGCAGGCCGGCAGCCTGCCGGATCACATCCGCTACTTGATCGTGGACGAGGCTCAGGATTTGACGCCGCTTGAGGCGCAGCTCGTCCGGAGGTGGGGGAGCGAGGCGAGCATGCTGGTGCTGGCCGGCGATGACGATCAAGCGATCTACTCTTTCCGAGGGGGAACCGCCGGGATCATGCTTGACCCCCCGATTGAGGAGAAGATGCAGAAGATCCTCTCCAGGAGCTACCGGCTCCCGTCCGTGATCAAGGACTACACCGAGGACTACATCGTGGATCGCGTGACCCGCCGGAAGGTCAAGGAGTTTCAGCCACACGAGGAGGGAGGATGCGTCGAAGGTCTCGAGTTCGGTTGGGATCAAGGGGACCTACTCGCGGACTTCGTGGAGGGAGAGCTTGAGCGGGACACCGAAGGGCAAGTGATGCTCCTGGCATCCTGTTCCTACATGCTCGGCCCGGTGGCGAAGGCTCTCCGGAAGCGAGGGATCCTCTATCACAACCCCTACAAGGCTGGCCGTGGAGGGTGGAACACTGCGAAGAATCCGGTCTTGAAAGCTCTACGCGCGCTCCTTCGTGGGTTGGAAGGCTACTCTCCGGAACCCCGGTGGACGATGGAGGACTTTGCTACCTTCGTGGCCCCCTTGGACTGGAAGAGGTTGCCACGAGCAGAGACGAAGAAATCAATCAAGGACGCGGGCACCAGCAAGTCGGAGAGGAATCTCATCGTGGGGAAGGGTGACATCGCAGCGATCCTCGGGATCGACCAGGAGATCATCGGTCCGAAGTGGTTCTTCGACTCGATACTGATGTCGTGGAAGCCGGCGTTTGCCAAAGCCTGTCTGGAGCGGCATGGTATGAACACGCTCATGGAACCACCACGAACCATCATCGGCACGATTCACAGTGTCAAAGGCGGGCAGGCTGAAACGGTGATTGTCTCCCCGGACATATCCTACGCATCGGCGCAGGACCCTCACCCGGAAGCAGCCGAGAACCTTGCGCGGATGTTCTACGTCGCGATGACCCGGGCTCGGAAGCAACTCTTCCTCCTGGAGCCTTGTGGAAAATACTGGGCGCGCTTGCCTGAGCCAGAAGAGGTCGGCAAGCGATCCGATGAAACGAAACCTCTACCCTTCTGAGAGAATCATGATTGCAGAAGCACTACAGCACCTCGCGCACCCCAGCGCCGATTCGAGCGACGACCTGCGGAAGAAGCATCCGGTCTCGGAGGTCCGATGGGTCCCGATCGGAGTGGTAGAGGTAAACGACTACAACCCGAACAGGGTAGCGCAGAAGGAGATGAAGCTGCTCGTGACTTCGATCCTGCACGACGGCTACACGCAGCCCATCGTGACCGTCCGCGACGAGAAGGCCGGGAAGTATGTCATTGTGGACGGGTTCCACCGATACTACTCGTGCAAGGCCAACAAGGAGATCCAGGCGATGACGGGGGGGGATGGTCCCGATCGTCGTCCTGGACAAGGACATCAATGATAGGATGGCTTCGACGGTTCGGCACAACCGGGCGCGAGGGACTCACTCCGTGGCGGGCATGTCCAGCATGGTATTCTCGATGCTGGAGAACGGATGGGAGGATGCGGAAATCTGTGGTGAACTAGGTATGGAGCCTGAGGAGCTAGTCCGGCTGAAGCACATCACCGGGTTCAGTAAGCTGTTCGCAGATGTGGAGTATCGCAAATCATGGACAACCAAAAAGCAGATCCTGATCGAAAAGAAGTGGCGAGACGCCCACCCGGAAGACCAGTCAGTGTCATGACGGACGAGAAGATCACCGACATACTGCGGACGGTGGCGCTCGGAATCTGGCCAGACAGGGCGGCGCGGATCCATGGAATCAGCGCGGCAACGATGCGCAAACATAAGCAACGACACCCCGAGTTTGTCACGGCTCTGGAAAAGGCAGAGTCGGAAGCGGAATCCTCCATCCATGGAAAGATCCTCAAAGCGATGGACAAGTCGTGGCAGGCAGCGGCATGGATGCTAGAGCGACGGTGGCCAAACCGGTATGCGAAGAGGGAGCCTGAAGTCCAGGTCACCGTTTCACAAGAAGTGAACATCAAACCGGACGGTCCACCCGTCCCTGTTGACGGGCACCTTCTGGACTACGCCAAGAAGCTCACGAATATCGTGGACAGCTTGGAGTCGAAACAGGGCGGCAAGATGTTGGAGGCACCGGGCACTAATGGCACGACCGGATCCGCTTGAAGCACACTCCGTTGCTCGGGAACAGATTCTCGCGGCCTTCAACGAGATCTGTCCATTCGTCTACGGCAACCCGTTCATCCCTCACTGGCCGTTGCCTGCGCAGGCGGTCTTTCTTGGGCTGCATACGAGTCAGGGCAGCAATGATGAAGTCTTTCAGGCGCTCTATGGGGGCGCGGCGGGGGGAGGCAAGAGCGACGCACTTCTCATGGCGGCGGCGCAGTATGCGTGGCGCTACCCGGAGTTCGCGGGCATCTGCTTTCGGAGGACATTCACCGATTTGACCCAGCCCGGTGCGCTGCTCGACAGGGCCATGGAGTGGTGGCTGCCAGCAGGTGTTCAGTGGGCGGGATCCAAGTCCACGTTCGTGTTCCCCAGCGGGGCGAAGGTCGCATTCAGCTTCCTGCGCACGCCCACCGATCACTTGAAGTATCAGGGGGCGGAGTATCATTACTCGGCATGGGATGAGCTTACCCAGTGGCCAGACGAGCGACCCTACGAGTATGTCGGGCTATCACGCCTGCGTCGTCAGGCGAACAGCGACCTACCATTGAGGACTCTGGCTGCGAGCAACCCTGGAGGTCCAGGGCACAACTGGGTCATGCGGAAGTTCATCGGGGGGACGAACCCTGAGACGGGAGAGTTTGAGCACGCTCGGCATCTCTATGTGCCTGCGCGGATCCAGGACAACCCGTATCTTGACCAGGAGGCATACATCAAGGGGCTCATGCATATGCACCCCACGGTCCGGGAGCAGCTTCTCAACGGAGATTGGTCGGCGCGCGAGTCCGGGGACTACTTCAGGCGCGACTGGTTCGGACCATTCCTACACCCGGAGAAGGATCGCATCGAGGACAGGGACTGCATCAGGGTGCGCTGGTGGGATCTTGCGGCTAGTGAGAAGGCGGATGCCTGCAGGACGGCGGGTGTGCTCATGGCGAGGACGCGCAATGGAGCGAGATTCATCGAGCACGGTGTGGCATTCCGCAAGACTCCGGGATCCAGGGACGATGCAATCGTCAAGCAGGCGAAGATCGACGGGCACGGAGTCTATGTCGGCATCGAGATTGAGGGCGGAAGCGGCGGGCCTGCTCAGTTCGAGGCTCTGGAGAAGCGGCTGAAGACTGAAGGCTTCAAGGCGGTGGGTGCTCGGCCAGCGACGATGACAGACAAGGAGAAGAAGACCATGACCAGGGCGGCATCGAGTGACTCGGCCAAGGCGGCGCGAGCGGATCCGGTCGCTTCATGCCTAGAGCGAGGATATCAGAGGCGCGGCGAGTGCCCAGATACCGGCGGACCATGGTGGGGAGCGGACAGAGGCAAGGCTCCATCGGAGGAACGGGACGGCATCCGCATCTTCGTGGGGCCGTGGGTCCAGGCATACCTTGACGAGGTTGAGGGATTCCCTGATATTCCGCTCAAGGACTTCGCAGATGCGACGACCGGAGCATGGGCATGGCTGGAAGCTCACCCATTCGGGCTCAGGACACCGTATAGAAAGATTGAACAGGAGGCATCGGCAGAGCCTCAGAATATCCATCCTATAGATCGGCGGGAGGCTAACGGTCGGACGAGATCAGGCTTGTGGCGACCCTAGATTGCATCCTTTGAGTTTTTGTGGTAGTCTTCCGTAAACACGTTATCCACCACCGGAGAACATCATGCTCAAGACCCTAGTCGCATTCATCCTCATATCGTCAGCCGCCACATCTCAGAGTCTCTATTCTCGCATCGAGCGCGTTTTGACCGACTTTAACGCTCACATCGCCAAGGTTCTGGAGCAGCAGGAGTTTGACCGCCATGCCAAATTCGTGGGAGTCCGCGAGCGCAAGGCCAGGGGCGTCATCAAGCGTGGCGAGTCCAGGGTGAAGAAGCTGACCCGTCGTATGTCGGGCTGGGATCGGGACTGCCGGAAGCTCCGGGACAGGCTCAGCTACCTGAGGAACAAGACTCGGGGGGTCCGCAACTCGACGATGCTCAGGCGCTATGGGTCGCTGATCGGGGATGTCAAGCGCAAGATCGCCCAGCGCCTAGACTGGATCCAGCGGGCGAAGAAGGACATTGCCAAGGTCGAGGCGGAGCAGGCCGAAGCCCAGAAGATCCTGGTCGAGTCGGCCAAGATCCGGGATCGGATGTCCCGGCAGGCTGTCACCCGGCGTTGATCCAGGGTAGGATCCTCCTGTCAACCCCGTAAATCAGACAGGAGCAGAGATGGCACCGAAGGAGAAGCAGGATTCTAAGTCGGCCTACACGATGGCAGACTACAACGCTATGACCACGGAGAAGCCGGGCATGGAGATGCCGGACGATCCGAAGCCGTGCCAGGGCGATGCTCTCCGGGCTCGCGGCAGGGCGATCAGCGAGGGGAGGCTCAACGCTCCATCCCGCGACGAGATTGAGGCGGCGGGTATGGATGAGGCCAAGGAAGCTGAAGCTATGGCGGAGGCGGCGGCGGACAAGAAGGCGGCGGGTGTCAAGCCTGCCAAGACTCTAGAGGAATAGCCTGCGTCCGGGGGATGACTGATGACGACTGAGCTGAGACTGAGGAATCAGAGCCAACAGCTATATGTGCGGGCGCTGTCACAGGCGTGGCGCAATAATGTTCAGCTTTATGAGCCATCGGTATGGCTGCTCAGGGATCCAGATTCCGAGGAGAAAATGTTGCGCGATGCGGACATCGCGCATGTCGTCGGGTATCGCAGGCATCTGATCGCGGGACGCAAGTGGAACCTGACACCGAAGAATGACGCTGCTCCAAACGCGGATCTGTCGGTCGGCATCGGCACCGCGTTGCTTGAGTCGCTCAAGCATTTCACGCAGGCGCGGTATCAGCTTGCGCGAGCATTTTTCTCGGGGGCACGGTTTGGTCGCATCCATGGCGTCTCCAAAGTTCTGACACTCGGCGACGGGAAACCACGGACGTGGTGGATGCCGATCCGCATCGAGGACATGGACAAGCGGATGTATCGTATCGTGCCCAAGACCGATGGCGATGTCATTCAGGCACACTGGGAACGGTGGGACGTTGCCAAGCAGGAGTTCATCGTTGAGTCGCAACTCGATGCCGTCCAGACCATCAAGCACATCTACCAGGACGACCAGGGCACACTCGGGTATGGACGGGCGCTCAGGGAGGCGGTCGGGTGGTGGTGGTATGCCAAGGAGCATGTCTTCCAGGAGTCCCTGCAAGCCGTCGAGCGGTTTGCGCAAGGGATCCTGCAGGCTAAGGTGGACGGAGCCAGGGACGGGGCGACGGGTCTACCGAACAGTGAGCTCATCGAGTCGTGGGCGGCGGTCCTGGAGGATCTCCGGGCGCGGCATGTCTTGGTCTACGACGAGTCGGACGACGTGTCCATGGTGGACGTAGATGGTCAGGGATGGGAGCTGCTCAAGGACATGCGTGAGGAGCTGAAGAATGGCATCTTCACGCTCGTTCTCGGTGCCAACCTGACGACAGACGCAAACAATGGAGGATCATACGCTCTGGCCGAGGTCCAGGAGAACAGCACAGAGGCGCTGGTGCAGTTCGACAGGGAGACACTCGAGGAGACGTTGACCGATGATCTTATGGGATGTCTGTGGTTCAAGAATCACGCCAATCTAGTGGAGCTGGGAATCTCAGAGGAGATGCCGAGATTCACGATCACCCAGGAGAAGAAGCAGGATCCCAAGGAGCGTGCCGATGTCGCAAACGTGCTTCACTCCATGGGAGTCGCACTCTCGGCGGACGACCTGTATGAGCAGACAGGGTTCCGGCAGCCTGAGGCGGGCGAAGACATCATCGAGGGTGCCACGACTCCTCCACCGATACCGGGCGGCAGCCCGTTCGGCGGGTTCACGGCAAAGTCTTCAGACTTTAGCTTCAATGGTCAGCGCGGAGTCGGATAGATGAATCTCGACGTAGACAGATTCTTGGAGGATGTGAGCGGGCGCTATGCGCGTCTCTACAAGGAAGCCATCCAGGAGATGTTGATCTTCGATGCGATGAGCAACCGGCCTGCATTCCGCGAGGCTGAGAAAAAGCTCAACCAGACCATGGTTCAGTCGATGGGGATCGCGGAGATCCTTGGCGCGAGTCTCGCACTCCGGAAGGCGGCGAAGTTCAAGGGAGATGAACAACCCGGAAACTTCAGGCTCTGGAACAAGCGACGGGATCTGCTCATTTTCGCGGCCCAACCTTCCAACAACGTCCTACCCAGGGTGACATTCCAGGAAGCGTTGGACGACATGGTGAGCCGGACACCGTTGACGCTTCGCCCTGCGGCGCAGAGGTCCGCCCAAGCTATCGGAAAGGCATACTCCAAGGATCGAGTCGTAGCTTTCGCAAAGTCTGCCGAGGGGGCTGTGACGGATCGTGTGCAGAAGCTCATCGCTCAGTCGATCCGTGAAGGTGTCCCAGAAGCGACGAGCATCGTGAATGGCAGGTTTCGGCCTGGAGCCGGACGGCTCATCTCGATGGGCGTAAAGGAGGTCGCAAAGGCGACTGAGCCATGGGCTGAGGCTTATTCCAAGATGGTGTTCCGGACCAACATGAACACCGCTGTCACTGCGGGACGCTTTCGGCAGGTCCAGGATCCTGACATCCGGTCGGTGATCCCAGCCTTCCGGTTCGATGCCGTCGGCGACGCTGACACCCGTGACAACCATGAGGCTGCGGACGGTCTCATCTTCAGAGTGGACAACCTGATCTGGAACAAGATCGCACCACCCCTCGGCTACAACTGTCGTTGCCAACTCAGATACATGGGACTCCCTGAGCTCAGGAGGCTCGGGCGCATCTCCCCAAGCGGCGACGTTGTTGAGGACAGATTGCCGTCGAATGCGTTCCCAGATGTTGGATTCAGGCACGGAGGGAGGCCGGATCTGTTTATCGTAGGTGCAGCATGACAGATGAAGATTGGGACCGGGTGAGGACAGACTTCTGCCGGTTGACGGCGCGGAAAGGCGTGGTCAAGATGGCTGCCGATCTGCCAGCAGCCCAGACAACGGTTTACCGGCTGCTCAATGGCGAGACGCAACGACCCACGAAGGCTATGCAGGCTGCCATCAAGCGGGTGGTCGAGGACGACAGGAAGGAGACTGACCAATGACGCTAACTCCCCAAGGCTACATGGCGACCAAAGAGAACGGGATCCTAACCGTCCACAACGTGCCCATTTTCGTAGAATGCGAACGTGGCGAGCTGCTTTTCGACGGCAAATGGATCGCGGAAGCAGTCGAGAATGCGAAGCAGGGCGAGCGGGAGGGATACTTCCCACCGCTGCACATCCGGCACCATGAGCCGTCTACGGAGATGAATGACGGGGTGCGGGCTGCCGGGTTCTTCAGGGTCGTTGGGACCACGCCGATCACCTTCAAGGGTGCGCGGAAGACGGCGATTATGGCGGATCTGGTCATCACGGATGAGGGGGCTCAGTATCAGGTCATGAATAGCCAGCTTCCCTACCGGAGCGTGGAGATTCCGAGGAACGGGCCACCTTCGATTAGGGGGTTGGCGCTGTTGGACCACGAGGCTCCATTCCTGCAGCTTCCAATGCTGATGATCTCGTCTGTAAAGGACGAGGAGGGGCAGGAGGCAGATTGTCAGGAAGTTGCACTTGCAAGTTTTCGCTCGTCCTGGAGCTTAGATGCGACCAGAGACGACCAACCCATGGTAGCCTGCTTCAGTGACAAGGACCGGGCGTGCCTACTCTTTGAGGAGACAATGATCATGACGGATGAAGAAAAGCGGCTTGCAGCCGAGAAGCTCAAGGCAGATGGCGACGGCAAGAAGGATGACACCGAGAACATGGAAGGCGACGGCGGGGGCGATGGATCCGATGCCGGTGCTGCTGCCGTAGATGTGTCCGCCATCGTCAAGGCCATCGAGTCCGGTGAGATCAGCGTCAAGGACATGGATGCCATTCTGTCCGCCATCCAGGCGCAGGAGGGCGGCCAGGAACCCGACAACGACGAAGCGACGATGGCCAACACGCCAGCGTCCGCTGCAGCTCCAGGAGCAGAGGCGATGAAGGACGGAGACGACAGGGATCTGGCGATCCAGTTCGCTGCCCTGAAGGGCGAGAACGAGGCTCTCAAGGGACGGCTCGATGCCAGCGATGCCGAGAAGCTGCGCACGAAGAACGTTTCAGACGCCATGACGCTGCTCAAGGATCGCCCCCTGGGCGCGGATCTAGAGGCTCGTCTGGTCAACTTCCACACGAAGCATGGCGCGGAGGCTTTCACGGCCTACGTCGAGGAGATGGCAAAGACCACGGGCGTCTTGCCGTCGGACAACGGAAAGGCAATCGCTTTCGCTGGCCAGAACTCAGAGGCCAGCGTCGTGGCGATGAAGTATCAGGATGGCGGCGCGGATTCCGTGGAGAAAGCCATGGGATTCTCGGCCATATGGCGTGACCTCAAGGCTCGCGGGATGACCCGCAAGACCGAAGAGGAATACGTGCAGATCAACATGGCCATGGAGCAGACGGCATAGAGCTGCGACGGGCAGGAACACTCGAGATCACGGTTTGAGGAGACAGACAGATGGCAAATCCTTCAGCATCAATCATCAACGAGACTCGTCCCAGGGCAGGCCGTCAGTCTCTCATCGTCACGAATGCGACGCAGCTCTATGCGGGTGCTCTGGTCGGGATCCTGGCCACCGGCTATGTCGGGTTCTGGGATGACAACGCGGCTGCTGTCTTCCTCGGGATCTGCGAGGAGGATGTTCTCGGAGACACGTCCGCAACCCCGCCCGTGGAAGCCAAGGTGAACACCGAGGGGGTCACGCTGCGGAACATCACCGTAGGTGGCACCCCGACACAGGCGAAGGTCGGTGATCCGGTCTACAGCGCGGATGGAAACATCACCAGTCTCACGCTGACCATCGGGACGCTCAACCATCCCATCGGCTACATGAGTCGCTACATCAGTGCGACGGAGCAGGAAGTGACTCTTGTCACTCCCACGGAGATGTTGGCTCAGCGACAGGCGTAGGGCACACGCGGGATTCAATCAGCCAGGAAACTAGGCAAGAGGAGAGAAGATTATGACTGTCATCGCATCAGCTGTCCTGGCGAACGGTTTGAGGACCGAGTTCGCAGACACCTACAGCAAGATCCGGAACAGGCAGGCCGATGGTCGGCTAGGCAAGGTGATGGATCTCGGGGTGGGAGCGACGAACAGGCAGCATGAGTTTGCCTACTTCAACGCGGCACCCCACATGGAGTATTGGCGCAGAGGCGAGAGCATTCCTCAGGATGATTTCGATAGCGTCAGCTTCACGGCCTATGTCTACGAGTGGGCGAAGCGCATTCCGTGGAGCAAGTGGGATCGGAAGGACGACCAGATTCAGGGTCTGATGGATTCTGCCAGAGCGGCAGGGGAATCAGCCGCTCTGCTTCCGGAGCGGTTTTTCTTCGATCTCCTGGCCAACAGCGCGTCGACCCTGCCAGGCATTCCTCTGGCTCCAGACGGCGCGGCATTCTTCGCCACGTCGGATACAACCGGGGCTGCGAGGTTCGGTGCGACCAGCGGCAACCTCATCACTGGTGGCGGTGTAGCTTCCACCGCAGCCATCCTGACGGACTACTATAAGGGCGTCGCTCAGTTCAAGGCGTTCCAGGACGGCAAGGGCCAGCCGATGTTCATCGCCGATCAGGTGGACCAGGGGTTCACGATCATCTACAGCTCGGCGGACGAGGAAGTGTTCGATCAGGCTTTCCTGCAGAAGAGGCAGGGGACCGTCCTGGGCGTCGATGCTGGAACAACTCCCAGCAACATCGTGCAGGACGCATCCCGGACAGTGCAGCTCTGGAGTTCTTCGAGGCTGGCCACCGGCGACTGGTTCATGTTCATGAATGCGTCGCCGAAGCTGCCCACCTTCCTGCTCAACCGGGAGGGTCTCCAGGAGTTCTCCTCGCTGGAGGGTGACAACAACGGCGACCTGACCCGGACGACCGGCGAGGAATACATCCAGTGGGAAACCCGTGAGGGTGCCGGAATCGCGTTGCCCTACGGAGCGGTCAAGATCAACAACTGATTGGCGATTGTCATTCAGTCTCGGGCCGTCGTCACCCTGCGGGGCGTGACGGCGGCTCTTTGTTTTTCACCCCGCGTCATTGAGCTGGAGATGAACCAGAATGAGCAACCCCAAATCAGATACGCAAACTGCGCCGAAGCCAAACCCGAAGCCAAACCCGAAGCGCGTTTCCATCCCCGGCAAGGATTTGCTTCCGGATCTATCCAAGGGATCCGGTGTAGCTGTCCGCGAGGTAGTCTTCTGGGTCGGAGTCATCCCTGACTGCCCGACTGAGGGCATCGACTTGGCGGGCATCAACTTCCCAAAGATGAACGAGAGGCTGATCCCTGACCCAATGAGACAGGGCAAGAAGAAGCGGTATCCTGTCGTCGGAGCCATCGTCCGATTGCGTCGGGACAAGATCGAGCAGATGCGCGAGAAGCTGACGCGGACGGTCATCCGGTTCACCGATGGCAGCGGCACTGGGCAGACGGTCGATCCCCATTCGGATCTGTCGGTCCTGGAGACGACCCGCAGGCGCGGGCATCTGATCACGATCCCCACCGAGGCAGACACGAATATGCGCAAGGAGGCTGGTCGTCCTACGCACGAATACACGGCGAACCCGAATGACGTGGCAGCGGCCAAGTTCATGTTCGCAATCCCGTGCCCCGACCAGGACAATCCTCAGCGCGAGGAGTTCTATCCGGACACGTTGGATATCACCGGCCTGATTTGGCCGGACGACCAGGAGTAAGCCATGAGTGGTTCCCCCACTGAAACCGAGATCCAGACCCAATGGAAGAATGGCGTCAACATCCTGGAGAGCACCCGCAACTATGCCGATGGCACTGTAGCGGGAGCGGCTGGGCTGCTTGACGTTCTGGAACAGTCCCTAGAGGGGGAATACACGCCCGTCAGCTTGGCTTCCGCGGCGGCAAGCTATCGGGCCGGTCTGTCCGCACTACTTGGCTCAGGGATCGCCCTGGACTTTTTGAGTCCTATTCTGTTCGAGTATGCTGCTCAGATTCTCACGGAGGGAGCTGGATACCAGAACATCGACGAGATCATGCGGGCGCTCTATGAGCACTTCGATGACAATCTGCTTAGCGTCAAGAGTCGGACGATCACCTACGACACGAGCGCAACGACCGGAGCCACCAACGTCGGCAACGGCAGCATGAATCGTCTCTCGGTGGACGAGAAAGGCTACAACATGGAGGCTTGCACCGTTGAGACCAAGAGGTTCCGGTGCCGGGTTGACCAGAATACCGGCGTGCAGAAGCACGCGGAGAGGTTCGAGGCTCTCGGGGATGCAGCGTCCCAGGACAACTTGCTCCGGTCGGCGTTTGGGTCCGGAACATCCGAGTCCACCCGGATTGCAAGCCTTCACGCTGGGACCGGAAATGGCGGGTCGCTGCTCAGGAACAGCAGTTTTTCAACCTACGACAGCTCGGCCAGCCCCAAGTTCGCGGGCTGGACAGAGTCGGCGGTCGGCGGCGGCATCGCCCAGGACATCACCAACTTTTACCGGAGTCATCCGGGTGCGGCGACGGATGCCAGCCTCCAGATGACAGGCGGCGGCGGGACGATCACTCTCAAGCAGACACTAGCGGACATGCGGGTGTCACGGCTCAACCCGGACAAACCCTACTTCCTGCGGGTGATGCTCAACAAGACAGTGGGCACAGCGGCGGGCGGGACGGTCACGCTTCGGTTGGGATCCCAGGCTGTCAGTGTGACCATCGCGGCGCTCGGCACCAACTGGCAGGAGCTGAAGATTCCGCTCGATGCCAATACCTGGTTCCGCAACTTCGATGAGGACGCATTCGACGTTGAGATCGAATGGTCGGGATCCACGTCTGGCACGTTGCTCATTGACGACATGCTATTCCAGGAGATGGAACTAATCGACGGCACCTATTGGGCGCTCGTCGGAGGATCCACGGCGTGGATGGTGGATGATACACTCGCTTTCACCGACACGGGCGGCGCTCCTGCGACAGGTAAGCTACAGTGGTGGCTCTGGATCGCGGGACTCGGGTATCTTCCATCCTCTGGGACGCCAACGCTCACCGATCCTTAATCCTCATGAGGCGAGCACATGACAGACGCAACCGATCTCTGGACTGCCGTAGTTTCATCCTACGATTCTGACGGGCTTATCACCCTGACCAACATCAGGGATCGCTCAGCGACTACTGTGAACACGTCCGTCGGGCAGGACGCTGCCCAGGGTGTCATCAACCTTTGGTCCATGTATGCCCAGGAGGATTACGACGGCACCGATGCCCAGGTCGTGGAGGTCGCCAAGCGTGGCGTCATCGCCATGTTGTGGGAACGGGGCGGCTCGAGTGCGAGTATCGCCAAGGTCGAATGGGAAGAAGTGTTCAGCTCAGAGGGCCTGATCGCCAAGATCCGGCGGACGGGTCCGCGAGGTCGCCAGGGTCCAAAGAGCAATAGCGGTGTCGCTCAGAGGACTGAGCTAACAACGGGCGGGCAGCGCATCCGGCCCTGGTCTGGTCGAGACTCAACCCCGTTCGGGATCATGCCCAGACGGATTGTCGCGGAGGACTGATGGCTAAGGACTTCGATGAAGGAGAGAAGATGCGTCGATGGGTGTCCAACACGGACAACCCGGAGAGGCTTCTCAAGCAGATCGGCATCCTGATGGTGTCCGAGTCTCAGGGTTCATTCAAGGCACAGCAGTTCGGCAAGATCAAGTGGCCGTCTCGCGGGCCGGTCAACGTGTTCGGGATCTTGGCCGACTTGTCGAACGGCAAGATCCCACCCCAGCGCCGATTCGAGCGACGACCTGCCCTCGTTGACACAGGAAGGTTGAGGAGCACCATTGCTTTCAGGACCGTTGGAAAGAAGGAGGTCGAGATCGGATCAAACCTGGATTACAGCGGCGTGCTCAACTTTGGCGGCACAAGCGAGTCGGTGCCGATCACCGATGCGGTCGCTGCGCGTCTCTATCGCTGGATCAAGACCAAGCCGAAGGATGTCAAGCGTGAGTTAGGCTGGCTGTTCAACCGCAAGTTCCGCGGCAAGACTCTGAAGACGGAGATCCCTGCTCGCAAGTTCGTGGGATTTTCACAGCAGACCGTGAAAGACATCGACAGCATCGTGGCTCCAAACCTGTTCGGTGACAACTGATGGCTGCCGGGTCCGCGTCTCGCATCATCAACAACCCTGGCAAGCTGGTTGTCGGTCCTACCAACGCTTTCGATGGCGGAACCTACCCATATGGGGGCACGGAGGTTGGATACGTCAAAGCTGTGGCGCTCAGGAATCTGGGCGTTGCATTCGCGGTAATGGCCGAGGGACTCGGGGAGTTCAATGACATCCTTGAGCCGAACAACGATTATGAGTTCGCATTCTTCCTGCGCGGCTGGGATGACGACGCCATCCAGAAGTTCATGTCCAGCGGCTATGTCGCGGGAGGAGTCTCACAGCACTCGCTGTGGAATGCGCCTGGATCCCTGACACCGGGGCAGACTTCGCTCGGGCGCGGGATCACGGTCGTCTACGTGCCCGACGACACGCTCACCCAGCCAGCCGTCATGGTCTACAACTTCATTCCGAGCTGGGACACCGACTCAGACATTGCCTTCGCCAGACAGGATCCCATGGGAGTCCCAATCTCTGGCAAGTGTCTGCGCAACTCGTCGGGAAACATCATCCGCATTGGCCACCTACCGGACCTGTCTCTGACATGAGCATTTTTCGATCCAAGAAGAACATCGTTGAGCTCACCGATGAAGCGTATGCGCGCTGGCTCCGGGCGCGGTCGCCCCAGCCTCTGAGTTTCTTTCTGGGACTCGCGGAGTCGGAGCAGGAAGCTCTGGCTCTACTCGGGGATGAATACACCCAGGATCTATGCCTGGGGATTGGGTTTGCCGTCCAGGATCCTGTCGGGGCTCAGGCCGGCCTGGATGCAAGCTCGGCGGGATCAGGGGATCTATTGAGCCAGCTTGCCATGATAGCAGCCCAGAAGTCCCAGGATGCCCCCACAAGCGACGCTGGCGAGATGCGACGGTCGAGGCCGATCACCATGGGTGGCGTCACTGAGAGGCGACAGGCGAAGCAGGATGAGGCCCAGAAGAAGCTGGACGAGTCCAGGAGCTTCTTGGGCCGGAAGCCGGACAGCCTGGAGGTCGTCAGATGAATCCACTGCAGATCGCCCAGCAGATCAAGCACGTCCTGGCGACGCTGACGTGGCCGGGCGGGTCTCAGGATCTGGTATTCGGTGCTCGGGGAGTCTTCGTGTTCGCGGGGACTCCCACGGAAGAGCAGATCCCAGCCGGATTTCCGTGGGCGATGGTCGGGCTCGACACGGGCACGCCCGATGAGGACCAGCCGGAGCTGATCCGTCAGGGTCTGACGATCCTCATGGCGGCGGAGGTGGCCGGAGATCCTCTTGGTGAGTTCTCGATGATCGGGGGCGCGGCGGCGGACCTGGGCAAATCCGTCGGGCGCGGCATCCTTGAGGTCATGTCGGTTGCGCGTCCTGCCATCCAGGATCTGGTCACGTCGGACGGCGCTCAGATCATGGTCTCATCTGCATCGTTTGGGACACCGGCCACCTTGGGCGGTGGTCGTCATATCGCGGTGTCGGAGCTGAACATCGAGGCGCTCTGTGTCTCGTCGTTGCACTACGCATCCCCCCAGTAGATCAGGCATTCCGGGAGCACATTCTCTTGGGACGGGTCGCCCTGCTCCAACCGGTTTGACTTCCTCCAGTATCGTCTGGTGAGCAAGTCTGGATCTCCCAGTGCGGACCCAACAGATGGGACCGTCATCTATACCGGCACGACTGCTAGTTTCACGGGGAGCGGGCCGGGCAACTACTACACCGCATTCGCGGACTACAACGCCAGGGGTGGATCTACGGTTGAGGGATCGAGCGACCCAGTAGTGGGCAGCTACATCGCAATCTGATGGGTTCTCGGGAGGACATGGTCATTCGGCCATTGCTTCGCAGGGGACGACGCAAATCGGTGCGCGACAAGGTGCGCGAGCGGGCACGCGAGGAGCGCAAGACAGGTCGATCTAGGAAGCAGAAGAAGACCCTGACCAGGAAGCTGAAGAAAATCCGTCGGGCTGTGATGGAACGACGGGCTCTGAGATTCCGTCGGGCCAAAGCTGCCGAGGAAGAGGGTGGCCTTCTCAAGTCCATCGGGAAGGGTGTCGAGGAGGGCACCGGCGGCGGATTCAGGGGTGCGCTCGGGAAGGCTGGAGCTGCTTTCAGGGTAGCGGGTCTCATCGTCACGATTGTGATGGTGGCGGCGGATCTGCTCATTAAGGGCGGACAGTTCGCCAGGAAGTTCTCTGGAGGCCAGTCTCAGAGGCTGATCGACGCCACGGATGCCGACACGATGTATGGGGGAATGGATGAAGAGATCGCTGCCAACCTTGCGACGGTCTCATTCGTGGAGGGGAACCAGGACTTGCTCCGGATCATCGGGAAGCAGGGTCGGGTCAACAACCAGATCGCGGACCTGATGAATGAGAAGCGCAAGCTGTTCCTGATGCAGATTCAGGGCATGGACAAGATCAACCGGGACCCACTTCTCGATGCTCCAGAGACGATTGTGGAGATGCTCATCTCAAAGGCCAACCATGCTGACCTGAAGGGGCTCGCGGACAAGGCTGGCGCTGCGGTAAGATCCAAGACCCTCAAGGGACCGATCAAGTCCAGGAGATGAGCCATGGCGCAAAAGAAGGCGAAGGTCAGAGTGAGGCTGGACACGGCTCAAGCCAAGTCCCAGCTCAAGGGTCTGGCCAAGGAGGGCGAGGCCACAGCGGGTCGCATTTCTGACAAGCTGGGCAAGGGATCCTCCATCTCGGGGAATCTAGCCAAGGGCGCGGTGGTCGGGGCAGGGTTCGCGTTGGGAAGCAGCGCAGTCAGAGGGATCGGATCGGTATTCACGAGCGGTCTGGGCGAAGTATTCTCTGAGCGGCTCTCGGGACTCGCGGGCGACGTGAATGCTTTTGTGGGGGTTCCTGACGCGCGTGCTCGGCAGCGGTCACTCGAGGAGACTCGCAACCTGTTCGGCACGACAGTCGGGCAGTCCGGGCAGCTCACCGATGCTCGTGGATACTTCAACTCTATCCTGAAGCTGAGACAGCGCGAGGAGATCGGCAAAAACAGGATCCAGCGAGCATTCGGCGGGTCCGGCGGTGGCAAGGGCAAGGGCAGCGAGGCGGATGGGCTCGTTGGGGCGCTAGTCGATCCCATCGTTACATCTATCCGAGACGGGTTCCAGGGCATCATTGACTTTCTGGGGGCCTGATGGAGATCAAGACCGAGGTGAAGGTTGACCTGGACACGCGGAAGGCCAAGCAGCAGGCGCGGGAGTTGAGTCGGGCTCGAGTGAGATCCAAGCGAAAGCAGACCACAGTGGCCAACCGCCGCACTCCCATCTCCGGGAAGCTGACGCAGCTCGCAGGAGGAGCCGCTGCCTACGCTGGAGTCAATCGCATCCTGCACGGATCAGGCGCTCAGCCGAGTCCGTGGGACGCATGGAAGAGGCCAGTGGCTGCCGTAGCTCAGAGGTTCATCGACGAGCATGTGGGCTACAGCGCGAAGGCGAGGATGACATCGTTGGACAGGACCGAGAAGCGGCTGGCGTTTGCGACGGGCGAGCACGGGTCGCTGGCTCCTGCCAGGGCATTCTTTGGACGGGACAACATCATGCAGCAGCAGGTCGAGGATGGCCGTCAGGTGTTGCGGGCGGATCCAAGGTTCGCGGGTGTGAATCTGATCGACCTGTTGAAACAGTCAGTCAACGGCTACATTGCGCTGCTCGGCAAGTCCTTTGGCTACATCATGGAGACGTTCGGGAAGTAGAATGACGATCACCAACCCCATTTCGATCACCTACGCAGGTCAGTCCGTCGGAGGATCCTCATCGACATACCTGCTCAACGGTCCCTACGTCATCGACAAGAGCTTCCAGACCCTACGGATGGTCTTCGACGTGATCGTTGTATCGAGCAGCATCTCTGGACTGAAAACAGCGTCGAACACCCTGGAGGTCGCATTCCGCAAGAGGGACCAGAGTTTCAGTATCGACATGAGCGGATCGACGTGGACCTACACCGAGGGGACGGACGTTCTGAACGTCACCGCGAGCCTTGCCAAGTCCGGAGATCCGGAGACGGATCGCGGCTTCTCGCGTGCCTATACTTGCGTCATTGAGGCGGAGATTCCAGCGGAAGACCAGCAGGGAATGAGAACCCTGGAGGTCGAGGTAAGCAAGGATCCATCGAGGCGCGTGGTCGTCTCGATGGGCGGGACCTACTCTGCCATCAGCGGCACCCTGGCGGTGGCTCAGTATCTTTCAGACTTCGATGCAGAGGCGGCCACGATCCTGTCTGCCGTCGACAACTCTGCCACGTTCGAGCTGGTGGACGAGTCCTACACTCGTGATCGCAACGACCATACCTGCAACTTCAGCCGCCAATATCAGGAGCTGCTTTTCAATCAGTCTCAGGGGCTGCTCGATGACACGTCTATCAAGGATCATGAGGTCACATTCACAGATACCAGCCAGCATCCTGGGGACAGCAAGGAGAACGTCTACCGGCTGCGGAGGGTTGTCGGCACCTACTCTTGCACGCTCGACGTGGATGTGGCGACAAATCTGAAGTCGGTCTATGAGAGTAAGGTCAAGCCGCTGATCGACGCAACTTTCAAGAGCAACTTCAACCCGGTCGTGTTCGCGGTTGAGGATAGCCGACTATCGTTCGACGAGACATCCAAGAGGATGTCAGTCACGATCCAGTATCTGTATCAGAAGGCTGGCGGGGACGACGTGGTGGAAGTCACTCAGTCCTATGCGTTCAGGGAGGCTCGCAACATCGACTACACTCCTGTCCATTCTCAGGGTGAGTTCAGCCAGTATGCGGATCTCGGGTGGGCAGTCTTGGAGCGGATCTCGACGCGCACCGTCCTGGTCATCGGTGACGAGAAGCCACAGCGGCGGCTCGGGATCACGCCCAAGGAAGGTCCGGCGGGAAAGATGGAGACGGTCAGCGCCGGACCCAACGTCCAGAAAGCAGGCTGGAACATCATGCAGAATACCAGTCAGGTGTCAGATCAATGGATCGGCGACCCTGACGAGACGCAAATCAAGCTATCGCTGCTCACGGAAACTGTGGTCGAGAGATGGAATGAGATCCCCAAGGACGTGCAGTCCCTGACCATCGGGAACAAGTAATGCCGGACCCGAAGAAACCAGCCCCGACGATCACCAAGCCTTCAGTGACCATTGCCGGTGTTCCCCTATCAGCCAATGGCGCTATCGCGTGGAAGTTTCAGACCGGGGTGCAGCCTTATACAGCGGTGTTCAGTTGCTATAAACATGACTGGGATACACGGCTGAAGCAGAAGGTTGGCGAAGATGTGGATCTCATTGTGTCCAACGGGAGCGGGAGCACGCAGACCGTGAGGGAACTCACGATCCTGCACACGGTTGCGTCGGACAGCCCCAACCGGGTCTCATTCCTTGTCGCGGATCGGCGCTGGAAGTGGTCCTACAAGATGATTGTGCGGGACTACAATATTCCACGCAAGACAGGGGATCGGGTGGCCAACAATGGCGTGCGTCCCATCGAGAATCAGGTCGTCGTGGACCAGTATGACTTCAGGCCCCATAGCCTGAAGGAGGACGGCAAGCGGTGGGAGGCGGAGGATGTCATCCGCGATATTCTTGAGCAGCTCGATGGGGACAGTGAGAAGAAGGGTAAGGGAAAGGCTGGTCCAACTAGTGGAGGCAAGGGCGGGCTGCTCAAGAACTCGGGCTATCGGTGGGTGATTGAGAAGTTTCCCATCCGTCCCAATCTGACACAGGACGGTGCCTACTCGATCCAGAACATCGTGCTTCGAGATCAAGGGGATGCGGCGCTTGCCAGGGCATTGTCATTCATGCCTGGTGCGGATGTTTACGTGGATACGGACGGGTTTACCAGGCTGTTCGACTCCACCGATCTGGAGAGGATGGAGCAATACTTCAAGGATCTGCCACCGGCCACATGGGACGGGGATCGAGCATCCTTCATCGACAGGAATGCCATCCGTCCATCTAAGGTCCGCGTTCACTACCAGAGGGAAGTGGAGGTCGTCTTCGACTACTCAGACGATTACACGTCCAACACGAGCGCAGATCCGATCAGGAACAGCCCATTCCTGGAGAATGTCATCCCAACCGTGGATCCCGTGACGACCATCCTCGGCGAATGGGACTCTGAGACGAACACGCGAACGACGAAGAAGGTTCCACCGGGCACGTGGGTGACGGTCAAGACGTGGCTGGAGGCCATGGATGCCGTGAAGCCGGAAGGATCCCCAGCTTGGACGTTCGACAACTTCGCCATGCTCTGGCTGGCCGGAGACATGGAGGGCGCTTTCAGCGGTGCTTTGCTTCGCGGGTCGGCAAAGAAGGAAACAGGTTCAGTCTCTCAGCGGATCAACGCTTTCAGACAGCACTTCAGGCAGACGTTTAGGATCAGCCGGAGATTCACCGAGCGGGTGCGGGACATCCGCAACGTGCGGGTCGGAGTCTTGGATCCGGTCACGGGCGCTCGTGCACCAGCCGCAGTCTGGGGGCAGGCCACAGTGATTCCGACCGTCAAAGGAAAGCATTTCACGGCGAGACGGGACAAGGAAGCGGCGGCTGTCTTCAGGCAGATCGACAATCTCCCCACAGGTGGCCAGCACATCAATGACGCGGTGCCGTCGCCAGCCCGCATCGTCGTAAAGGATGTCGATCTTGGCATCTTCTCTGTTCAGTGGGTCATGGATCCATATGGGCTGGCTCAAGCATACATTCCCAGCCACCTGAAGGGTCCGCAGAACCAGGATGCTCAGGTGTGGAGGGATCTCAGCCAGCAGGGCAAGGTTCCGATGTCCCCAGGCGCAATCCAGCACGGGCGCGGCGGGACGGATTCCATCTTCCTGGCACCGAAGATGGAGATGAAGGTGATGCTCACAATCGTGCCGTCGGCACCGAACAACAAGACACAGATGCACGTCGTCACCGTCAAGGCGAAAGACATCAAGGACGTTTTCCGGACGGAGTTCAGGATCCAGGACGGCAAGGGTCCGGTGCTCAACGTGTTCATCCCACCTGGGGAGATCACGGCGAGGTTCGCATGGGAAGATGACGTGGTGGCACCGCAGACTCTAGAGCGGCTTCTCGGGCTCAATACCGATGATCCGACCAAGGCGGGGCTGGTGGACGACCCAGAAACCAAGGACGCTGACGAGTCGCAAATGCTCGGGTATCAGATCGCCAACCAGGGACGGGAGATCAACGGGCATTCCAAGGCTGTGGCTGCGGAGATGCTGTCTGCCTATGCGGACAACCTTCATGGGACGGTCGTGACGGCTCTGCCGCATCGCGCACTCTTCTTGCGGGGCAACATGGCGGGAGCTACCATCCAGGTGGCAGCGGCTCCCAGCGCCAAGGTCAGCGTCGTCCACACCTTCCCTGGACAATCGAGGACGATCCCCAGGCTGGCGCTCATGCCCGACGCATCGAGGCGGCTCATCATGGGCATCCTTCCTTTTGGCACGGCGGACTAGATGAGCGGAAGAGGATTCACCGACTGGCAAGACTTGGGCGTGTTCCCCCTGCAGGACCACGAACAGGGTGTCCCCGTGGAGATCCGACAGCTCCTCGCGGGAGCCAGGATTCACAGGATACAGGATCCTGCGTCGGAAAAGGGATACGTCGAGTTTGGGGAAGTAAACGGGCACGGCACCATTGGGGACATCCATCCCTGGACGTTCTGGCAGACCGATGAGCCGGGTGTTCGAGGGATGGGATCCTGGTCGATGGTGTTCGGTGCTCTTGCGACGGGCGGCGGGCAAGGCAGTTCGGGAACATCCGCAGGCCCGGGCGGGACGCAGTTCAAACCGATCTGGAATCGGTTCTATGGAACCGACCAGCGGTATGAGGACGGGACTCCGGGGCATCCAAGGGGCCTGCCTACCATCCCTCAAGGGACCATCATGGCGATGGTCAGTGGAACTGCGGAAGGGAGTCAGCAGACCGTGGCGCTCCACACGGATCCCAGGCTGATTGCTCCCCAGGTTGACGGTCCAGGGGATGCGGGCACGCTAGTCTGCGACTTGCAGGGCAAGGGTGAGATTTGCATGAACGGGTCGCGCACGCCGGGGATCGGCGGCCGTCACGCTCGTCTGCAAAGCATGATGCGAGTCGTGGCGATGCCGAGCAGGGGCATCCGGCTGCTCGGGGGGATCCCAGGCAACGGGATCGCTTGGAACATGAGCAGCACTCAGCAGGAAGGTATGGCCGGGTATGGACTCTGCTACGCCAGGATGGATGGCAAAGAGGGTCCCATTACCCGGCATGATCCTGTCAAGCGGCTGCCGACACCGATCACTCCCCAGAATCTGCATGCATCATCTATCGGCACCGGTCCGGGTCCGCAGGAGGACTCCGGTGGGCTTCTGCCGCAAGGTGGCAACCTCGGTAAGTCTATCAGCCCGAACCAGTTTGGGATCTTCCAGCCGCGAGCCAGAGGTGCTCACGGGCTCATGTTCCTCGCATCAGAAGCGTCGGGACCACTTCATGCTGGGTCGGTTGGCGACAAGCACCACATCGACAACGATGCTGATGGCCATCCGATCAACGCCGGACACATCAGCACCGAAGCATATTTCTACGGGTCGCAATCTCGGGACGGACCATTTCTCTTCGAGGGTCTGTATCCATTCCCCAAGAAGCTGCCGCTGATTTCAAAGGTCCATTTGACCTGGGATCCAACCATCAGCCACAGTTTCATCGGCGGAAGCCGGGATGGAAAATGGCGGTGGTATGCAGAGTATCACGTCGTTGTCCCTGACTCGGGCGACGGGAAAGGTGGAGGCAAGGGCGGCGGTAAGGGCGGCGGCGGGAGCACGACCACCCCGGGCACACCGTCAACCCCGGGGCCGGGCACACCAAACCGTCCGAAGAAACCCGGCGGGGGCCGATCAACCCCGATCACGCCCCAGAACCCCAGCCCCCCAGTCCCTGGCAACCCGGGCGGTCCCAAGACACCGATCACTCCCCAGAACCCCAGGCAGCCTCACACGCCAAGGATCGGGCCGACAACTCCGGTTGGCCCCCCCCCGAACAGGCCGAGCAACCCCACAGATCCTGACAATCCCAGAACACCGATCACGCCATACCCACCGGCTCCACCGATCCGTGGGCCGGGGGAGCCATCGACTCCGGGCGTGCTCAGGCCAAGGGATCTTCTGCAGCCTGGGGAGCACCTCAAGCGGTTCTACACGGAGCCAAGGCAGCACGCCATCGAGCGCATGCAGGCGCTCCATCCTGATCCGACCGGCAGCAAGACCATCGTTGGCGACATGACCAGCGAGGACGTGGGGCTCTACATGCTCCACCATCCATTCGCTGAGTCCTTCACCGAGATGGCATTCCGGCCTGAGCTCATGGTGGTCGGCAGGCCCAGCTTTGTTCACAACGCTGAGAGCGACGGGGACTTCATCCGTGCCGATGAGGGCATCCGTCCACAGGTGATGTCGGGGCGCTCCTGGGGGGCCCAGGATGCCGATGGGGAGTGGGCCTATACCGAGACCCCGGCGACGTCGCGAGCTCGAGGAGGCTCCGCGGACGGCGGGTTCCTGCTCACACCCCCCGCCTTCGAGCTCGAGGACTACTTCGGCCTGGGGTCGAATCTCGACGTCGAGAGCCCGCAGACGGTGTCGCACTTCACGGCCGCACCGGGCACCGGCTTCGCGCTCGGGCTCCCGAACCTCGACGGAGGCCTACAGGCCAAGGCGATTACGTTCCGGCAGGACGAGACCCACGCGAATCACCAGGGCCTTATCCGACAGCTAAACGCTTCGCGCGTCGCCCAGACCTTGATCGACCTCGAGCTCGACCAGACCGGCGGCGAGATCGTGGTCGGCATCGGCGGCGAGCAGGCCTTCCGGCTTCCCCGAGGAACCCAGGCGCAGCGACAGTCGAATATCGGGCTGGTCGGTGGCGAGCTCCGCGTCGTCACCGACGGGGGCGCTGACCAGATCGAGTTTTACGACGCCCAAGGCGCGACCTGGACAACCCTGGGATCGGGCGGCGGATCGACGACTTTCGTGGGGCTCACCGACACGCCTGCCAACTTCACCGGTGGATCGCTCAAGGCTACCCGTGTCAACGCGGGGGAAACCGCGCTCGAATACATCGACCTGGACACGCTCTACACCCCGACGACGGATCTAGGATCGACGGCTACGGGCAAGGGCGCATCTTTGATCGGGGTCGAGGATGTCGGCGGATACTACACCGCGACCACTGTT
>Ga0114931_10002126_pt1 | contig 25300 bp, 23 predicted proteins | sample 2SBtaG_FD_89579 | JGI IMG/M metagenome (GOLD analysis project Ga0114931, IMG submission 89579) | Deep subsurface microbial communities from Kolumbo volcano to uncover new lineages of life (NeLLi) - 2SBTROV14_V59a metaG | ecosystem: Environmental > Aquatic > Marine > Volcanic | place: Kolumbo... | reverse complement strand
CTTGACCTCCACCCCATCGGCCACCTCGATACGCAGGAAGTTATCCCCCAGGTCGGTAATCTTGCCGGCCATGCCCCCGTTGGTGACGATCTCATCGCCCTTGGACAGGGACTCGACCATATTCTTGTGCTCCTTCTGGCGCTTCACCTGGGGTCGGATCATCAAGAAATAGAGGACCGCACCGAACAGCACCAGGGGCAACAGCCCCCCGGTTAGGAAGCTTGGCTGGCCTGCGGCGGCGGCGGGGGCCTCCGCCAGGGCGTCAGTAACAAAAAAACTCATAATGGGTTCCAATCTCGCGAATAGATCAAGGGTTCGCCGGCCGCTCACGACCTGAACAAGCGGCGCATTATGCCACAGAAATCCCCAAGATACATGGGGTACACCCATCCCTTGTCTACAACGGATCCTGTGGGGGTGTGGTTCCCATGCTGGACATTTCGTAACTATTCAGCGCACCGCTGTTTTGTCCCTTCTCCCTCAATAGGGTGTAGTAAAGCTCGATTTGTAGGTCGGGTTAGTGTGGAAACAGATTAGGGTTTATCCTGAATCCGTGACTTTCGGATGGGTTTGGCGGGGCCTTTGGGTGAGTGTATGCAGCAGGGATGCTGCATTCAAGCCTACAGGGATGTATTCACGGCGTCTCACCCAAAGGCCCCGGCAACCCCTTGACCAATGAGGATATTGCGCACCAACGCACGGGTTCAGGTCTTCCATGATCTGGGGTGTGTACGGCCCCGGTCTCATGGGTGTTAGCGATAGCCTAACCCGACAAGGGCATTGAATTTGTTGGGTTACGCTGCGTTAACCCAACCTACACAAGAGGCAATAAGGGGTCAGCGCATCAGCTGCCCAGCGGCGCGCTGAAGAAGCCGAAGAAGAGCCACATGACGATGGAGGATGCCAGCAGGGTCAGCAGCATGGCCGGAGTACCCTTGCGGAACCAGAGCCCGGGGGTGATACGCAGGCTCGGGTCGCCGTTCTCCTTGGCGATACGCTCGGAGAGGGTGACGATGAAGACATTGGCGGTGGAGCCCAGGTGGGTGCCGTTGCCCCCCATGCCCACACCGATGGCCAGGGCCCACCAGAGGGGCGTGACGTTGATGCCCTGCTGCTCCATGCCCAGGATGATCGGGATCATGGCCGCGGTGAAGGGGATGTTGTCGATCATCGCCGAGAGGAACGCCGCCCCCCACATCAGTACCAGGGTCGCCAGCAGCAGGTCGTGTTCCACGAAGGGGCGGATATACTGACCGAGATACTCGAGAAAGTGGCTGTGCTCCACGCCTCCGACCAGCACGAACAGGGAGGCGAAGAACATCAGCAGGCTCAGTTCCACTTCCCGCAGGGTCTCGTCCAGTTCGATCTGATTGCCGATGAACAGCAGCACGGTCAGGCCCAGCACCGCCACCACCCAGGGTTCCCAGTTGAGGTCGTGATGCACGATGAAGAGCACCACCATGACCGCCAGCACCCCCAGCGCGGCGCGCCAGGTATGGGGGTCGGCGAGCTTCTCCCGATCCGAGAAATCCACCGACCGCGCTTTGACGTGAAGGTCCTTGGAGAAGAGCCAGTCCTGGGCCAGCAGGATCGTCACCCAGGCCACCAGCACCACGCCGCCCATGTGAATCAGGAAGGTGTTGAAGTCGATGTGGGCGGCGGAACCGATCATCAGGTTGGGTGGATCACCCACCAGGGTGGCGACACCGCCGGTATCCGACAGCAGGGCGGCGGCCAGCAGGTAGGGCACCGGGCTGACCTTCAGGGCCTGGGCGATGAGCACGATCAGCGGGCCGAAGATGACCACCGTGGTAACGTTGTCCAGAAGCAGCGAGATCCAGGTCACCGCGCTGCCCAGCAGGGCCAGCAGCAGCAGTTGCCGGCCCTTACTGAAGTCGGCGATGCGGTAGGCCAGGGCCTGGAAACCACCGGTCGGGATCATGATCGCCACAATGGTCATCATCGCGCCCAGCAGGAAGACCACGTTCCAGTCGATCGCCTCCAGGGCTCGCTGGGGGTCGTAGAAACCCATTACCTGGCCGGTCAGCACCATGGCGGCGGCACCCCCCATGGCGAACTTGGTGCGATGAAATCCGTGCACCCCCTCGGTGAAGATACCGATGAAGGTAATGGCCAGGATGAACCCCGAGGCCGCCATCTTGCTGTTCCAGACCAGGGTATCGGTTATCACATGCATAGTAGGGAGGTTTCCTTTAGAAAATGAGATTCATCATGGCGATCATCACGACCAGGAACAGCAGGGTCATGATGCCACCGGCGCGCATGAAGTCGGGCACCCGGTAGCCGGCCGGCCCCATGATCAGGGCGTTGACCTGGTGGGTGGGAATGATAAAGGAATTGGAGGTGTCGATGGCCACGGTGAGGGCGAACACCGCCGGTTCCGCGCCCACGCCGATGGCGATATTCACCGCCAGGGGAACCAGCAGCACGGTGGCGCCCACGTTCGACATCACCAGGGTGAAGAAGGTGGCCAGGGCCGCCACCACGCCCTGGATCACCCACACCGGCATGTCGCCCATCACTGATAGGGTCTGATCGGCGATCCACTTGGCGGTGCCGGTCTGCTCCACCGCCAGGCCGAGGGGGATCAGGCTGGCGAGCAGGAACACGGTCTTCCAGGAGACCGCCTGGTAGGCCTCATCGATCTTCAGCACCCCGGAGAGGATCATGCCGACGGCGCCGGTGAGCAGCGCCACCGAGAGGCGGATATCGGTGAACAGCACCATGGAGAGGGCGATGGCGAAGAAGACGCCCGCCCAACCCACCTTGTGGGGGCGCAGCTCCTCATGGGGGAACTCGGTGGTCACCACCACGAAATTGCGGTCCTTCTCCAAGCGGGCCAGCACGTCCCAGGGGGTATGCACCACCAGGGTGTCACCCGCCTGCAGGGGGATGTTACGGATGTCGTCGCCCTCGCGCAGGGTCTTGCCGTTGCGGTGCAGGCCCACCATGGCGATGCCGTAGGTCTTGCGCATCCACACGTCCCGGGCGCTCTTGCCGATCAGCTGGGAGCCCGGGGGGATGACCAGCTCGGCGATGCCCGCCTTGGTGGCCGCCAGAGACTCGGCGAAGCTGCGCAACTCCGAACGCTTCCTCAGCCGGTACTTCTCCACGAAGTGGTCCAGGTCTTCGGGATCGGCGACCACCCCCAGGACCATGCCCTTCTGGATCTCGGTGTCCCGCGCCAGGGTCCCGGGGCCGATGCGGGTCTCCTGACCCGACTGTTTGCTGGCGATGACGCGGATCCGATGGCTGGTCTCCACGTCGTCCAGTTTCTTACCGACCAGCTCACTGTCATTGGGCACCACCACCTCGAACAGGGCATAGTCCACCCCGTAAACATCGTGGAAGTAGCCCATGGCGTCCGCCCCTTTGGTACTGCTCTCGCTGTGGGTCGTCGGCAGCACGAAACGGCCCGCCAGCACGAAGTAGATCACCCCGGTAGCAACCAGCACCAGGCCGACCGGGGTCACAGAGAAGAGGCCCCAGGTCGCCATCTGCCGGTCCACGGGCAGGGCGGTATTGGAGGTGAGGATCAGGTCGTTGAGCAGGATCAGGGGTGAGGAACCCACCATGGTCACCGTCCCCCCGAGGATGGCGCAGAAGCCCATGGGCATCAGCAGGCGCGACATGGGCAGACCGGAGCGAGCGGAGATGCGCGACACCACTGGCAGAAACAGCGCCGCGGCGCCCACGTTCTGCATGAAGGAGGAGATGATCGCCACGGTGCTGGAGATGATGGGGATGATGCGTTTCTCCGAGGTACCGCCGATCTTCAGAATGAAGGCCGCCACGGTGCTCATCAACCCGGTCTTGTCCAGCCCGGCGCCGATGATCATGACCGCGATGATCGAGATCACTGCATTACTGGAGAAGCCATCGAACAGGTGTTTGGTATCGACCAGCCCCTCCTCTAGCCCCATCAGTGGGGCCAGCAGGGTGGTGAGCCCCAGGATCACCATGATGCTCACCGCCGCCACGTCCACGTCCACGATCTCGAAGGCGAACAGGTAGATGGTCAGGAGCAGGACAGCGGTCACCCAGGCGATCTCGATAGAGGGTTGGACGGTCGCCAGGTAGAACCCCAGCACGACAAAGACCGCCAGTGAGATCAGCCTCTTCTGTACGATCTTCCTGGTTGACTCAGGTTCTTCCTGGTCCAGCATCCGCCGCCCCCCATGACAGGCAATACTCTGACAGCCTGGCGACAGTCACCAGCCCCCTATTGTCGGCGGTATATTACGTGAGAGTCCGCATGCTAGGCAATCCACATTCCTGCGCCATTGGCCGCAAGGGATTCGTAAAGAAAGATCCAGCGCTCTGCAACCGGGCCCCTTGCACCGGAGGGACAAGGCTGTGATACTTTTTTCCATCCACCTCGGCCATTTGGCCCCTTGCCAGGAGGAACCAGCGATGAACCCATACCAACACATCCTCTGCCCGGTGGATTTCTCCGTGCACTGCAAAAAAGCGGTGGGACGGGCCGCCCAGCTGGCCAAGGACTACCAGGCCAAACTCACCCTGTTTCACGCCGTCATCTACTACCCCATCGAATATACCGACGACTGGGTCACCCCCGAGTACATCATCCCGATCGAGGACCTCCAGCAGCGCGGCGAGGCCTCCCTGGCCGGTTTCGCCGAGCGGCTGGGGCTCGCCGAGGTGGAGCGCTTCGTGGAGGTCGCCACCGCCTCGGCCAAACAGGAGATCATCCGCTTTGCCGAGGAACACAAGGTCGACCTGATCGTCCTCTCCAGCCATGCCCGGCATGGCATCTCCCGCCTGCTGGGGTCCACCGCCAATGGGGTGGTGCATGCCGCGCCCTGCGACGTACTCACGGTGCGGGCCAAATAGCCGGTCTCCCCATCACGGCTCGCGCAACCGATTGACCCAGATGAGCGAACAAGCCGCACCCGACGACGCCCTGAGCCGGGTGCGGGAACGTTTCTTCTCGGTGGCCCGCTATATGCCCGAGTTCAAACAGGGCCTGATCGACTTTCTCGCCTCCCCCAAGCGCACCGTCTGCGTCTGTTTCCCGGTGGAGATGGAGGACGGTTCGGTACGTACCTTCCATGGCTTCCGGGTACTCCACAACGCGGTGCTAGGACCGGGCAAAGGGGGGATCCGCTACCACCCGGACCTGACCCTGGAGGGGGTACAGGCCCTGGCCGCCCTCATGAGCTGGAAATGCGCCCTCATCGGGGTACCCTTCGGCGGCGCCAAGGGGGGTGTGGTGTGCGACAGCAAGGCCCTGAGTGAGGCGGAACTGCGCCGTATCACCCGGCGCTTCATCGCCGAGCTGGGAGACAACATCGGCCCCCATACCGATATCCCGGCCCCGGACATGTACACCAATCAGCAGACCATGGCCTGGATCTACGACACCTATGACATGCTCCATCCCGGGCGCAACAACCGCCCGGTGGTCACCGGCAAGCCTATCGACCTGGGCGGCTCCGCGGGGCGCGACCAGGCCACCGCCCGGGGCTGTCTCTATGCCACCGAACGGTTTCTCCACCAGGGCGGGCTCGCGGGCCTGGGTTCGATCCGCAACACTGGGGTCGCCATTCAGGGCTTTGGCAACGTGGGCGCCGCGGCGGCCCGGCTGTTCCATGAAGGCGGGGCGCGCATCCTTGCGGTGAGCGATTCCACCGGTGGAATCCTCGACGAGAGTGGCCAGGGGCTGGACCCGGCCCAGGTCGCCCGGCACAAGCGGGCGCAGGGATCGGTGGTGGGTCTGCCCGGCACCCGCAGCCTCACCAACCAGGACCTGTTGGCCCTCGAGTGCGACATCCTTATCCCCGCCGCGCTGGGCCACCAGATCCATGCCGGTAATGCCGATGGAGTCAGGGCCCGGCTCATCGTCGAGGCGGCCAATGACCCCATCACCCCGCAGGCCGACCGCATCCTGGCCGAAAGGTCGTTGCCGATCCTGCCGGATATCCTGGCCAACTCCGGGGGAGTGACCGTGAGCTACTTCGAGTGGGTGCAGAACGTCGAGAACCAGCAGTGGAGCCTGAGCGAAGTCAACCTCCGGCTCAGGGACAAGATGTACGCCGCGGTGGACAAGGTGCTGGCGCGTTCGCGCGCGCTGCAACAGGCCGGGGACAGCGGGCACCCGCTGGAGCTGCGCCAGCTGCGCACCGCCGCCCTGGTGGTGGCCATCGAACGCCTCGCCAGCGCCACCCTGGAACGGGGCATCTGGCCCTGACCCCTTCCTCAGACCCGGAACCGCCCATGTCCCAGAGAGACTTCGACTGTATCATCATCGGTAGCGGCCCGGCCGGCGAAGGCGCGGCCATGAAACTGGCCAAATCAGGACTGCGGGTGGCCGTGGTGGAGGCCTACAAGGAGGTGGGCGGGGGCTGCCTGCACTGGGGCACCATCCCCAGCAAGGCCCTGCGCCACAGCATCCAACAGCTGGCGGACTACCGGCGCAACCCCCTCTTTCAGCAGACCCTGCGCCAGGTCGATATCGACTACCCACAACTGCTGGAGGCGGCCGGGACCGTCATCCAGGCCCAGGTCAGCACCGCCAACCGCTACTACCGGCGCAACCGGGTGCGGGTGATCCACGGACGGGGGCGGCTGGTCGAGAGCCATCGTGTCGAGGTGGTCGAAGAAAATGGCAAGCGGCTCTACTTCAGCGCCGACCATTTCATCATCGCCACCGGCTCGCGGCCCTACCACCCGCAGGATGTGGACTTCAGCCACCCGCGGGTCCTCGACAGCGATAGCGTCCTGAGGCTCGATCACACCCCCAGGTCGCTGACCATCTACGGGGCTGTGGTGATCGGCTGCGAGTACGCCTCGATCTTCTGCAACCTCGATGTCAAGGTCAACCTGGTCAACACCCGGGACCGGCTGCTCTCCTTCATGGACGACGAGATCACCGACGCCCTCAGCTACCACCTGCGCACCCAGGGCACGGTGATCCGCCACCAAGAAACCTGTGAACGGGTCGAGGCCGGCGACGACGGGGTGGTCCTGCACTGCGAATCGGGCAAGAAGTTCAAGACCGACTACCTGCTGTGGGCCAATGGCCGCTCCGGCAACACCCGGGAGATGGGGCTGGAGGCGCTCGGCATCGCCATCAACGGGCGCGGCCAGATCGAGGTCAACGACCGCTACCAGACCCGCCAGCCGCACATCTATGCGGTGGGCGACGTGGTGGGCTATCCGGGGCTGGCCAGCGCTAGTTACGACCAGGGGCGCTTCGCCGCCACCCTGATCGCCGACGGCGAGGCGGACTGGCGGCTGATCAAGGACACCCCCACCGGCATCTACACCAGCCCGGAGATCAGCTCGGTGGGACGCACCGAGCGGGAGCTCACCGCCCAGAAGATCCCCTACGAGGTGGGCCAGGCCAGTTTCGCCAGTATCGCCCGGGCCCAGATCAGCGGCCACAAGGTGGGCATGCTGAAGCTGCTGTTTCACCACGAGAGCCTGGAACTGCTGGGGATCCACTGCTTCGGCGAACGCGCCACCGAGATCATCCACATCGGACAGGCCATCATGTGCCAGCCCGGTGACGCCAACAACCTGCGCTATTTCACCGAGACCACCTTCAACTACCCCACCATGGCGGAGGCCTACCGGGTGGCGGCCCTGAATGGCCTGAACCGGCTGTTCTGATCCGGCTGCCGGCGGTTGCACACAGATCGGCCTTGTAGGAAAACTCCTACAACGATCTAGGCAAAATCCGATCCAAATCTTCCCTGCCAGCATCTATAATAGGTGCACATAAAGGAGAAGTCCGTCACAGTTTCAACGGAGGAAAGATATGGGAATGTTTCTAGCAATCGTACTCTTGAGTCTGACCCTGATGGTCATACTCGACTGAGAGACGATCGAAAAACCAGAAAGAGAAGGGAGGCCTTGGCCTCCCTTCTCTGTTTCCGCCCGGGGAACGAGGTTCGACCCGGCCTCTGAGTATTCAGTGCGCATGCCCCTGCGGACCATGCACATGGCCGTGTTCGATCTCCTCGGCGGTGGCGTCCCGCACCTCCATGACCTCCACATCGAAGTTGAGCGCCACGCCGGCCAGGGGGTGGTTGCCATCGATCTCCACCTTGTCCCCCTCGACGCCGACCACCGTGACCATGATCGCCTGCCCGCTGGGGCCCTGGGCATGGAACTGCATACCCGGCTCGATCTCGGTATCGTCTGGAAACATCTCTCGGGGAACGCTCTCGACGCGCGCCTCGTCCCGCTTACCATAGGCATCGCCCGGGGCGATGGAGACGCTCATCTTGTCGCCGGACGACTTGCCCGAAAGGGCATTCTCCAGCCCCGGAATGATATTGCTGGCCCCGTGCAGATAGACGAAACTGCCGTCCTGGGACTCGTCGAGCAGGGCACCCTCGTCGTCTTTCAGGGTGTAGTTGAGGGTAACGACCTTGTTTGCGTCGATTTGCATGGAAAAAAACCTTTGTCTGGATCGAAAATAAAAATGAGTTTGACACCATACAGCAAAAGTCGAGGCTTTACACTCCCACACCCTGCCCCTGGGATGACAACGGATGCCGCCATACCGCAACCGGGGAACGGGTTTGACGGCTAATCACCCGGCAGGGAGATGCCGGTCATTTTTTTGTAGGTGGAGACCGCATAGGAGTCGGTCATGCCGGAGATGTAGTCGGTGAGCCGCAGCAGGCGGGTATAGCCATCCTCCGCCGGTTGCCGTCCGGGGCCGATGAACTGATCGGGAATCAGGCGCGCCATCATCTGGCTGCGCGGACTGGCGGACGGGCCCTGCTCGGCGATGTCGTCGAGGATCTGCACGAAGCGTTCGAGCAGCTCCCCGAGCACCTGAAACCCGGCGGTCTCGATCTCGATCACCTCCGGGGCGCAGTAGATCTTCTCCTGCGCCACCTCGATCAGCCGGTCCATCTCGGGGCGTCTGGGGATCTGGCTCATCAACGGTTGGTCGAAGCGGCCGGCGAGGATGGCGGCCTCGTTGTCCAAGAAGCACTCCAGGATCTCGCCGATGATCTGGCTGATCACCTTGGCGCGCAGGAACTCGATCTTCTCCTTGGCGCCGCTGATCCGTTTCAGGCGCGCCTCCTGCTCCGACACATCGGCCAGGATCGGGCAGAACAGCCCCATCGCCTCATCGAAGCTGAGGTGGCCGAGCCGGTAGCCATCTTCGATATCGATCACCCGGTAGCAGATGTCGTCCGCCGCTTCCACCAGGAAGGCCAGGGGGTGGCGCCGCCAGATGGCCAGCACCGGGTCCCGGCGGATCAGGCCGACCTGCTCCGCCACCTCGCCAAACAGCGCCTGATCGGCGGCGCAGAAGCCGGGCTTGGTGGCGCTCACGCCATCGAAGCGTCCATCGCCGATCGAGGACTCTCGGGGGTACTTGGTGAAGGCCGCAAGGGTCGCGCAGGTGAGCTGCAGGCCGCCCGGATTGTCCCGGTTCTGCAACCGGGAGAGCACGCGAAAGCCCTGGGAGTTACCCTCGAAGTTGAGAAAATCCTCCCGCTGGCTGCCGTGCAGCACCCCCACCCGCTGGCGGCCATAGGCTGCATTCCCGGCCCAGTGACGGATCGCGTCCTCGCCGGAGTGGCCGAAGGGCGGGTTGCCGATATCGTGGGAGAGACAGGCGGCGGCGCAGATATCGCCAAAGTCGGAGGCCTGGGCTTGGGCCAGTCCATGGCGCTGGATGATCTGCTCCCCCGCCAGGGTGCCCAGGGAGCGCCCCACGCTGGAGGACTCCAGGCTGTGGGTCAGGCGGGTGCGCACATAGTCGATCTTCGACAGGGGGAAGATCTGGGTCTTGTCCTGCATGCGCCGGAAGGCGGACGAGAAGACAATACGGTCGAAGTCGCGCTGGAAGTCGGTGCGGCTGCGCGTCTCCGTGGGATCGGCGTGGGAGCCCAGGCGCTTGCGGGAGAGCAGTTGGGGCCAGTTCATGGACATGCTGGAGCCATTTCGAAGCGGCCGCGAAGATCGCCATCGACGCGGCCCCTGTGGCAGAATGTCCGCCATTTCAACATCCAAGAGCCACCCTCATATGTCCCTGCCACGCCCATCGCTGATCTTGCTCGCCCTGACCCTCACCGGTTGCGCCTCCGCCTACTACGGTACCATGGAGAAGGTGGGTTATCACAAACGCGACATCCTGGTGGACCGGGTGGAAGCGGCGCGGGATGCCCAGAGCGAGGCCCAGCAGCAGTTCAAATCGGCCCTCGAGCAGTTTGGCTCGGTGATCCAGTTGGAACAGACCGATCTCGAGCAGGCCTACGAACGGCTCAACGACGAATACGAGGAGAGCCAGGCCGCCGCCGAGACCGTCTCCAAACGCATCGACAAGGTGGAATCGGTGGCCGATGCCCTGTTCGATGAATGGCAGGACGAACTCGGGCTCTATCACAACCAGCAACTCAAGGCGGCCAGTGCGCGCAAGCTGCACACCACCCGCCGACACTACCAGGACATGCTCAAGGCCATGCGACGGGCGGAGCGGAGCATGCAACCGGTACTCGACAGCCTGCGCGACAATGTGCTGTTTCTCAAGCACAACCTCAACGCCCAGGCCATCGGCTCCCTGCGCGGCGAATTCTCCAGCCTGAAGCTGGACATCAAGCGCCTGATCGAGCGCATGAACCGCTCCATCGAGCACTCCAACCGATTCATCGAGACCCTGCAGCATGGCTGATGGCCGGGCCCTATGAGCGGCCACACTGATGCGCCTCACCCTTGACTGGACGGCCTATTTGCGCCCCGCCCTGGCGGGGGGCTTCCTGCTCGCCTGCCTGATCCTCAGCGTCCTGTTCGGACCCCAGGTACCACTCCAGGGGGCCCTGTGGCTGGCCGTGGTGGCGGGGGCCTACATGGCGATGAACGTGGGGGCCAACGATGCCGCCAACAATATCGGGCCGGTGGTGGGTTGCCAGGCGATCGGCCTGCCAGGCGCCCTGCTGCTGGCCGCCCTGTTCGAGATCGCCGGGGCGATGATCGCCGGCAGCGATGTGGTCAACACCATCAAGGAGGGGATCATCGATCCAGCGCTGCTCGGGGAGCAACGGGAGTTCATCCTGCTCATGCTCGCCGCCCTGCTGGCCGGGGCGGTCTGGATGCAACTGACCACCACCCTGGGCCTGCCCGTCTCCACCACCCACGCGATCATCGGCGGCCTGCTGGGGGCCGGGATCACCGCCGGCGGCCTGCAGATCGCCAACTGGCCCAGGGTCGCCGTCATCGCCAGCAGCTGGGTCATCGCCCCCTTGCTGGCCGGGCTGATCGCCGCCGCCCTGCTCTACCTGATCAAGCGCAGCATCAACTACCAGACGGACCGGGTCGCCGCCGCCCAGCGGGTCCTGCCCCTGCTGATCGCCGCCATGGGCTGGGCCTTCTCGGTCTATATCATCCACAAGGGGCTGGGGCGGGCCTGGCGGACCGACGCTAGCGAGAGCCTGTTCGCCGGCCTAGTGATCGGCCTGGGCATCTATCTGATCGTGCAGCCGGTGATCGTCAGTGCGGCGGAGCGGCTGCCGAATGAGAAATCCGCCATCAACCAGCTGTTCCGGCCGCCCCTGTTGTTCGCCGCCGCCCTGCTGAGCTTCGCCCACGGGGCCAATGACCTGGCCAACACCATCGGTCCCCTGGCCGCCATCAGCGCTTCCCTGCGCGGCCTGGCGATCGCCCATGAGGCCGCCATCCCAGTCTGGGAGCTGGCCCTGGGAGCCGCGGGACTCGCCCTCGGCCTGCTGCTCTATGGCGCCCGGGTCATTCGCACCATGGGCACGGAGATCACCGATATCGACCCCACCCGCGCCTTCTGCATCGTCATGGCGATCGCCATCACAGTCACCCTGGCGAGCCAGCTCGGGCTGCCGGTCAGCACCACCCACACCGCCGTCGGCGCAGTTTTCGGAGTGGGCTTTCTGCGTGAGTACCTGAAGACCCACTACCAGAAGAAACTCGCCCGTATCCGGCACCACCACGCGGGCCAGGACCAGGCCAGCATCCAGTCCCTACTGGACCGCTTCGACAAGGCCTCGGTGGCGGAGAAGGGGCAGATCCTCAAGGCCCTGCGGGCCGACCCGGGTGTCGCACGGCTGCCCAAGAAGGAGGCCAAGGCACTCGCCAAGCTGCATCGCCAGGAGCTGGTGAAACGCTCGCTGATGCTGAAGATCGTCTCCGCCTGGCTGCTCACCCTGCCCGCCGCCGGACTGCTGGCTTCACTGATCTATCTACTGCTGAATATATCCACTTGAGGAGGTTTCATGCGTCTGTTACACACCATGATCCGGGTCGGCGACCTGCAACGCTCGATCGATTTCTACACCCGACTGCTCGGTATGCGCCTGTTGCGCCAGAAGGACTACCCCGACGGCCGATTCACCCTCGCCTTCGTCGGTTATGGAGACGAGTCCGAACACTGCGTCATCGAGCTGACCCACAACTGGGATACCGCGAGCTACGACCTGGGAAACGGCTTTGGCCACCTGGCCATAGAGGTCGACGATGTCTATGGAGCGACTCAACGGATCCGCGAGCTGGGCGGCAAGGTGATCCGGGATGCCGGACCGATGAACGCAGGCACCACCATCTGCGCCTTCGTGGAGGACCCGGATGGCTACCCGATCGAACTGCTCGCCCCTAAGGGCTGACGGCCGGGGACGGATCCTCCTTTACCGGCAGATCGTCCGGCGGGGGAAACTGTCTGACGACCCCGTTGGGGACCTCATTGCGCCCTGCCTGGTAGATCGAACCCGACTCGAGCACGAAGCAGATCATCACAGTGATCAGAACCGGCAGGATGGCGATGCGGGTCAAGGCCACCATCATGATATCCGCCTTGGAGCTGCTCGCGGTGACCCACAGGGCAAACAGCAGGATCGCAGCGGTGAGGGCATAGCCGATCAACAGGATACGGGTCCGGTTGGCCGCCAGCCGCCAGTGTGCGGCCACGAACCAGGGCACCCCGGAACGGACGTACAACGCCCGATACCAGGTATAGGCAATGATCAGCAGGGAGAGCCCCAGGGGGATGAAGAAGCCCCCCATCCCGATATGCAGCTTGTAGTCCAGTACCAGGGTGGCCGGTGCCGCCAACAGGTGGAACCCCGCCAGGTTGAGCATCGACAGCTCATGGGGCGTCTTTGCCTGCTTGCGGACGGCTTCCTCTTGGATATCGAAAAACACGGTGTTCTCTCCTCAGCGGTGGACGGCGCCGACTATGCCACGAGGCGGCCGGCAGGGGCGATGATATAACGCAATCCGGCAGACCGGCCTCTCCAGGCGCTACGACCGTCCGTGGCGCCCCATGGGCCTGCTCATCAAGAGGGCGATGTCCCATCTCGGCAATCGGCCCGACCGATCTGCCACGAATGACCGGCCATTCCAATACCGGGTATATGGCGCGATGATCCACCATGAATAAGGGGGGATTATGGCTTGTAAACCGCTATTCTTGACTATATTACTAGGTTATAGTTAGGCATCGTCTGTGAACCGATCGAAAAGAGAGATCATGTGGAATTCACGTCTTTTGTCCCGGCGCTGTTGCGGCGGCCCGGTACTCGCCATGAGCCTGCTGTGCATCAGCCTGGGTGGCCTGTTCCTGTCGCTTGCAGCCACCAGTCCCGGTCTGGTCTTCGTCTCCGTCGGTGCGCTGATGGAGGCCCTCTGCCTGATCCTGAGCCGCAGTCGTTGTCCGGCCTCTTTCAAGAAGGTCACTGAGTATTCAACACCGGAGTAACAGATGGCACAAACCAATAGCGGCATGGACGAACTGATCCAGTCCGAATACGCCCAGGGATTCGTCACCCCCATCGAGTCCGACACCCTGCCCCCGGGCCTCGACGAAAGGGTGATACGCACTATCTCCGAGCGCAAGGGCGAACCCCCCTGGATGCTGCAGAAACGGCTCGCGGCCTATCGTTTCTGGCGCAACATGAAGGAACCCCATTGGGCCAGTGTGCACCACCCGACCATCGACTACCAGGCAATCTCCTACTTCTCCTCGCCCAAGCCGAAGGCGCAACTGGCCAGCCTGGACGAGGTGGACCCGGAACTCCTGGCGACCTATGAGAAGCTCGGCATCCCCATCGAGGAGCAGAAGGCCCTGGCCGGGGTGGCGGTGGACGCGGTCTTCGACAGCGTCTCGGTGGCCACCACCTTCCGTGAGACCCTGGCCGAAGCGGGGGTCATCTTCTGTTCCATGTCCGAGGCAATCCGCGAGTATCCGGAGCTGATCAAGCAGTACCTGGGGACCGTGGTGCCGGACCGGGACAACTTCTTCGCCGCCCTCAACGCCGCGGTGTTCAGCGACGGCACCTTCGTCTATGTCCCCAAGGGGGTACGCTGCCCCATGGAGCTTTCGACCTATTTCCGCATCAACGAGGCCAATACCGGCCAGTTCGAGCGCACCCTGATCGTCGCCTACGCCGGCAGCCAGGTGAGCTATCTGGAGGGCTGCACCGCCCCCATGCGGGACGAAAACCAGCTGCACGCCGCGGTGGTGGAGCTGATCGCCCTGGAGGACGCCCGCATCAAATACTCCACGGTGCAGAACTGGTACCCGGGCGACAACCAGGGGCGGGGCGGCATCTACAACTTCGTCACCAAGCGGGGCGACTGCCGCGGCGACCGCTCGCACATCTCCTGGACCCAGGTGGAGACTGGCTCCGCCATCACCTGGAAGTACCCCAGCTGCCTGCTGCGCGGCAGGAACTCGGTGGGCGAGTTCTACTCGGTGGCGGTCACCAAGGGCTACCAGCAGGCTGACACCGGCACCAAGATGATCCATATCGGCGAGAACAGCCGCAGCACCATCGTCTCCAAGGGAATCTCCGCGATGCACGGCAGCAACGCCTACCGCGGGCTGGTGAGCGTGGCGCCGCGGGCGGAGAACGCGCGCAACCACACCCAGTGCGACTCCCTGCTGATCGGCGACCAGTGCGCCGCCCACACCTTCCCCTATATCGAGGTGAAGAACCCCAGCGCCCGGGTGGAACACGAGGCCACCACCTCCAAGGTGGGCGAGGACCAGCTCTTCTATTGCCGCCAGCGCGGACTTTCCGAAGAGGACGCGGTCTCCATGATCATCAACGGCTTCTGCAAGGAGGTATTCAACGAACTGCCCATGGAGTTCGCGGTGGAGGCCCAGAAACTGCTGGCGGTGAGCCTGGAGGGTGCGGTTGGCTAGGAGCTTGTCCGAGAATAGGGAACCTACTGTGGAAAAGCCATTTTGGCCCTTTTTCCCGCTTATTTTCGTTAAATACGGCCAATATTCGCCTCAAATGACCGAAAAAATGACTCAAAATCACTTTCTCTCGCTAGGGTTCCTATTCTCGGACAAGCGCCTAGCGGCGACCGCCGAGCGACCCCATCCACAACGACAACGATTTTTCGAGGTGTAATAGATGTTATCGATCAAGAACCTGCACGCAAGTGTGGAGGGCAAGGAGATCCTCAAGGGGATCGACCTGGAGGTCCAGACGGGTGAGGTGCATGCCATCATGGGCCCCAACGGCTCGGGCAAGAGCACCCTAGCGCACATTCTGGCCGGCCGTGACGGCTACCAGGTGAGCGCCGGCGAGGTACGCTACCTGGACCAGGACCTACTGGGGCTGTCGGTCGAGGGGCGGGCCCAGGCGGGCCTGTTCCTGGCCATGCAGTACCCGGTGGAGCTGCCCGGGGTCAACAACATGACCTTCCTGCGCGAATCCCTCAACGCCATCCGCCGGGCCCGCGGCGAGCCGGAGATCGACGCGGTCTCCTTCATCAAGCGGGTGCGGGAGAAGGCCCGAGCGGTCCAGCTGGACGAGAAACTGCTCAAGCGCTCGGTCAACAGCGGCTTCTCCGGAGGCGAGAAGAAGCGCAACGAGATCCTGCAGATGGCCCTGCTGGAACCGCGCCTGGCGATCCTCGACGAGACCGATTCCGGACTGGACATCGACGCCCTGCGCATCGTTGCCGACGGCGTGAACATGCTGCGCTCCCAGGAACGGGCACTGATCGTGGTGACCCACTACCAGCGCCTGCTCGAATACATAGAGCCGGACCGGGTACACGTCCTGGCCGGTGGACGCATCGTCCGCTCCGGCGGCAAGGAGCTAGCGCTGGAACTGGAGGAACGCGGCTACGGCTGGCTGCTCGAGGAGGCGGCGGCATGACCCCCCAGCCCCCCTCCCCCGCTGACTACCGGCAGGCCGCGGAACGCTACATCGCCCAGCTGCCCCAGGGCGACGGGCTCTGGCTGACCCCGGCCCGGCGGGCGGCGCTGCGCCGGTTCGGTGAGCTGGGGTTTCCCGATCCCCGCCAGGAGGAGTGGCGCTATAGCCGCATCCAGGGGCTGTTGCAGAACCGCTACGCCACCAGCGACTTCGAGAGCAGGTTCTCCGCCGAACAGGTACGACAACAGTTCCTCGGCGAACCCCTGGCGGGGCGGCTGGTATTCGTCGACGGCCGCTACCGGCCGGAACTCTCCGACAGCGACCAGAACGCGATCCAGCTGGGCAGCCTGAATCTTGCCATGGCCCTGGGGGACAAACCGGCCCTGGAGCTGCTGGGATCCCTCTCCGGCAGCGGCGAGCACGCCTTCGCCGCACTCAATCTGGCGACCATGCAGGACGGCGCGGTGATCCGCATCCCGGCCGGGATCCAGCTCGAGCGACCCATCGAACTGCTGCACCTGACCACCCAGGCGGCGACCGGCCACAGCCTGCGCCCGCGCCACCTGGTCCTGCTGGAGGCCGACAGCCGCGCCACCCTCATCGAGCGCCACCTGGCACTGGACGAGAGCGACCATTTCACCAACCTGGTAGGCGAGATCCGCCTCGCCGAAGGGGCCCGGCTGGACCATCAGCGGATCGAACAGGAGGGCCCCCGGGCCTACCACCTGAGCGAACTCTATCTCGAGCTGGGGCCGCGGGCCGACTACCGGCAGGTCAGCGCCTCCCTGGGCAGCGGCTGGTCGAGGTTCCGGGTCAACAGCCGCTTCACCGCCCCCGGCGCCCACTGTGAACTGGACGGGCTCTACCTGGCCGGTGACGGCCAGCTGGTGGACACCCACCTGGACGTGGACCATGCGGTACCGGGCTGCTCCAGCCGCGAACACTTCAAGGGGCTGCTCACCGGCAAGGGACGCGCCGTGTTCGACGGCCGCATCCGGGTGCGCGAACAGGCACAGCAGACCGACGCCCATCTCACCAACGCCAACCTGATGCTGTCGCGCCAGGCGGAGATCGACACCAAGCCCCAGTTGGAGATCCTCGCCGACGACGTACAGTGCAGCCACGGCACCAGCATCGGCCAGTTGGACGAGCAGGCCCTCTTCTATCTGCGCTCGCGGGGTCTGAACGAGCAGCAGGCCAGGCGCCTGCTGTGTATCGGCTTCGCCAGCGAGATCGTTGATCGCTTCCCCTCCCAGGCGCTGCGCAAGCAGCTCGACCAGGCGATCCGCCGGCAATTGGAGAGGAGTGGGGATGGCTGAGCCCGAGACCGCCACGCAGGCACCCACCCAGCTGACCCGTGAGGCCCTGGTGGAGGCCCTGCAAACGGTCTACGACCCGGAGATCCCGGTGAACATCTATGACCTGGGGCTGATCTATAGACTGGAGTTCGATGCCACCGACAAGGTGCTGGTGGAGATGACCCTGACCGCCCCGGCCTGCCCCGCTGCAGGCAGTCTCCCCTACCAGGTGGGAGAGGCCATCGATGCGGTACCCGGGGTGACCGACGCCGTGGTGCGGCTGGTCTGGTCTCCCCCCTGGAGCCAGGAGCGGATCTCCGAGGCGGCCCGCCTGCAGCTGGGCCTGTTGTAGAGACCCTGAACCTGTGACTTCACGGGGTATCCGCAGGAACTTGGGTGAGTGTATGCCGCAGGGATGAGGCATCCATGCGTATTCACAGCGTCTCACCCAAGGCCCTGCGGATGCCAGTCAACTGTCTAGGTTGACGGATTCAGGATCAACCTTATCCAAGCAGAGGTAACGAATGGCCATTACACTGACAGAAAACGCCGCCCGGCATGTACGCAAGATGCTCGAACAGAGACCCGGCATCGGCCTGCGCCTGGGCACCCGCAAGAGCGGCTGCAGCGGCTTTGCCTACGTGGTCGACTATGCACAGGAGATTGGCGAGACGGACCAGGTGTTCGAATCCAACGGCGTGAAGATCGTCGTGGAGCGCGCCAGCCTGCCCCTGCTCGACGGCCTGACGGTGGACTTCGGGCGCCACAACATGCTCAACGAGGGATTCGACTTCCTCAACCCCAACGTCAAGCAGATGTGCGGTTGCGGTGAGTCCTTCAACGTCTGATCGAGCGACCCGGCGGACATGAGACCCTGAACGAGACGGGCGAGAAATCAAATGAGCGATATCGACGACATCGTGGACAACTTCGAGTTTCTCGGGGATTGGGAGCAGCGCTACCAATATTTGATCGAGTTGGGCGAGGCCCTGCCGCCCCTGCCCGAGGAGTTCAAGCGCGAGGAGAACTGGGTCAAGCCCTGCATGAGCACCGTGCATGTGCATGCGGAGCCGGTCCCCGGCCGCCCCGGCCTGATCCGCTTTCGCGGCGACTGCGACACCCCCATCATCAAGGGGGTGCTGGCGCTGCTGATCGATCTGCTCTCCTACCGCCCCCTGGAGGAGATCCAGTCCATGGACGTGGACAGCCTGTTCCGGCGCCTGCGCCTGGAGGAACATCTCAGCCCCAACCGCCACGTGGGCATCTACGCCATCGTGGAAAAGATGCGGGAGCGGGCCGCGGCCCTGGCTGGAGATGGGGAGCCAGCCGAGGCGGCGGCTATATCGTCTGCCTGAGGTGCTCGATGATGCGCCCCTCCAGCCAGTAGTTGGGGCGCCAGGGCCATCTACCGGCGACGAACCCCACATGCCCCCCATGGGGCGACAGCTCCAGAGTCACAGCCGCCGAGAGTTCTTCCTCCCGGGGCAGGGTCCGGGGCCACATGAAGGGGTCGTCCGCGGCGTGCAAGATCAGGGTCGGGGTGCGGATCTGCGGGAGATACTGGCGCGAGCTGGAACGGCGGTAGTAGTCGTCCACCCCGCTGAAGCCATGCAGGGGGGCAGTCACCGCGTCATCGAAGCTACGAAAACTCCGCAACCGCTCCACATCGACCCGCAGGGGTGACGGGATACGGCTGAAGCGGCGCCGGTAGGAACGCCGCAGGCTCCGCAACAGATAGTTCTGGTAGTGGCGGCTGAGGCCGCGCTCCAAGCGCTCGGCGCAATCTCCCAGGCGAAAGGGCACGGAGACCGCGATGGCGGTTTTTACCCGCCCCGGATCCGATTGCTCCCCCAGCCACTTGAGCAGAACATTGCCCCCCAGGGAGAAACCGATGACCGCCCCCAGGGGCCGCCCAGAGCGCCGCTCGAAGAGACGGACGATGGTCTCCAGGTCGCCGGTCTCCCCCGAATGATAGCTGCGGGGCAGGCGGTTGGGTTCACCGCTGCAGCCCCGAAAGTGCATGAACACTGGGTTGAAGCCGTGCCGGTCGAGGGCCTGCAGCAGGGTGCCGGCATAGTGGGAATCGATCGATCCCTCCAGGCCGTGCAGCACCAGCACGTTCTCCCGCCCATCCCGGGCGCCCCAGGCGATGTCGAGAAAATCCCCATCCGCCAGCTCCACCCGCTCCTCCACCAGGGGGAGCCTGGGGCGGTGTCGCGCCACTACCGGCCAGAGGGTCTGCAGGTGGGGGCCCGGCAGCCACCAGGCCGGCCGGAAGCGACTGCGTCGGATCATTCAGGCGCTCACTGAGCGTGAGCGCTCAGCGCCTGATAGAGATCGAGGATATGCCGGGTATTGGCGCCGAAGTCCCCCTTGCCGATCCGCGAGGTCGAGCGCACCTGCACCAGCACCGCCCCGCCCACCGGTTCCAGGTGGATCTCCACGTCGTCCTTGAAGTTCAACAGGGGCGTCTCGACCACCGCGTGAATCGCCTCCCGGGCGTCGAAGATATCCAGCCAATGGAGTCGCCGGCAGGCATCCAGCACCCGCTGGCGCGCCTCCTCCAGGGGCATGGCCAAGCGCAGCGGGCGCAACTCGGGCCGCAGCTGCTGTCTGCCCGTCTCGGCCCGGTGGCGGGTCAGATAGATCTTGGCCCGGAGCAGGGGACCCGGCGGGTCGAACAGCGGCACCTGGTTCATCAGCAAGGCCCCCAGGCCCAACACCAGTGGCGTAAGCAGTATCATCACCAACCACCTCATCTCCCCCTCCCCTTCCGTTCGGAACCCGGTCCGTCTCTGCCTGTCTATCGGGTAGCTCAGACTCGAATGGTAGGTGCCCATCCCCCGCCCTGGCAAGTAAACTGCAGGAGTGCCGTCTTTCGTTGCCCTGCCCAGCGCCTGCGGGCCGTCCACAGCCTGGGGGTTGAAAGTCCAACCCAGGCCAGCCAAGCCTCGTCAATTTTGATACCCTGCGACCTCGACAAACACCAAGAACCCCGCGAATGAATCTGCGTCGACCGCTGAAGTGGCTCCTCCCCCTGCTCGTACTGTCGCTCGGGGCGGGCAGCTTTCTCTATCTGAAGGCAAGCCGCCCCGAGCGCCCCAAACCCAAACCGAAGGAGAAGGTTTGGCAGGTAGCCGTGTTCGAGGCCCAGCCCCGGACCCTGTCGCCCAGCCTCACCCTCTACGGCGAGACCGAGACCCCTGATCTGTTGCAGGCGGCCTCTCCCGGGGCCGGCGTGGTCACCGAGGTGCGGGTGCGCAAGGGACAGCGGGTGCGCGAGGGAGACCGCCTGCTGGCCCTGGACCCGCGCGATTTCCAGCTGGCGGTGGACCAGGCCCAGGCCGAGGTGCTCGACCTGGAGGCCCAGCTCAAGGACCTGGATCTGCGCCACCAGGCCGACCAGGCCGAACTCGCCCAGGAGCAGCGTCTGCTGGAACTGGCACAGGCCGAGGTAACCCGTCAGCAACGTCTGAAGAAACAGGGCCTGGGCGCGGAGACGGCCCTGGATAAGGCCCGCGAGGCCCTTGGAGGCCAGCAGCTGAAGCTGATCTCACAACGTGACCAGGTCGACCGCTATCCGGCCAGCCGCCGGCAGCTGGAGGCGCGTCTGCAACGCAACCGGGCCCGTCTCGAGCAGGCCCGCCTGGCTCTACAACGCAGCCAGGTGGTGGCCCCCTTCGACGGCCTGGTGGCCAGTGTCCCGGTGGCGGTCGGGGACCGGGTGCAGACCGGCCAGATCCTGCTCAGTCTCTATGCCCCGCAACGCCTGGAGGTGCGCGCGCGCATCCCGGCCCGCTATCAGGCGGAGATTCAGGCCGCCCTGAACGCCCATGACCAGCTCACCGCGCGGGCGGAGATGGCCGGTGAACCGGTGCAGTTGACCCTGGACCGGCTCGCCGGCGAGGCCGATCCGAGCGGTATCGACGGACTGTTCCGCGTCACCCGGGGCAGCGAGCACTTGCGCATGGGTAATCTGCTGAAGCTGCACCTGCAGCGCCCGCCCCAACCGAACCTGGTGGCGATCCCGTTCCAGGCCATCTATGGCAACGACCGGATCTATCTGTTGAAGGATGGGCGCATGCAGGGCCTGGACGTGGAGGCGGTGGGTCAGTCGTATCCGGAAGGGGGATCGGCGGCGCTGCTGATCCGCAACCCAGAGATCACGCTGGGTGACCAGATCATCCGCACCCATCTGCCCAACGCGGTCTCCGGGCTACGGGTCAAGGTGGTCGGCTCATGAGTGGCGGCAGCCCGCCCCCAGGCGGTCAAGGCGAGGATCCGGCGGGACGCCACCGCAGCGATCTGCTCGGCATCTTCGCCAACCACCGGGTGGCGGCCAACCTGTTGATGCTGATCATGCTACTGGCCGGCGCCCTGGCGCTCTACCGGCTCAACGTGCAGTTCTTTCCCACCTTCGAACTGGACACCATCAGCGTCAGCACCATTTGGAGCGGGGCCAGCGCCGAAGACGTGGAGACCGGCATCACCATCCCCCTGGAACAGCGTCTGCGCACCGTGGACAACCTGAAGGAGATGACCTCCAGCTCGGCCCCCGGGACCTCCGGCATCACCCTGGAGTTCAAGGAGGGGACCGACATCGTGCTGGCCCTGGACCAGGTCAAGAAACAGGTGGACGACTTCGTCAGCCTGCCGGAGGACGCGGAGCTGCCGCGAGTCAGCCACAATGTCCACTACGAATCTGTGGCGCGCCTGCTGATCAGCGGCCCCAGCAACCTGGACGAACTGCGTACCCTGGCGCGCCAGTTCGAACGCCAGCTGCTGGACCGAGGTATCGACCGGGTGGAATTCGAAGGCCTGCCGAAGGAGGCGATCGAGATCACCGTCCCCTCCGAACAGCTGCACCGCCTGGGCCTGAGCCTGGTGCAGATCGGCGAGCGCATCGACCGCAGAGCCAGGACCTGCCGGCCGGGCTGATCGGCGAGAACGACGGCACCCGCGAACTGCGCAGCCTCAACCAGCGCCGCAAGCCGGCCCTCTTCGGCGACCTGCCGGTGCTCGGGGAGGGGGCCAGCCGCATCGACCTGGATGCCATCGCCGAGATCCGGCGCGAGCCCATGCAGGGCGAGTCGACCATCACCGTGGACGACAGGAAGGCGGTGGTGATGGTGCTGCGGCGCACCGACAGCGGCGACTCCCTCAAGTCCGCCGAGATCCTGCGACAGTGGCTGGCCGATGTGACGCCCACCCTGCCCCCCAATATCCAGGTGCGGGTCTTCCACGAGACCTGGGAGCTGATCAAGCAGCGCATCATGCTGCTGGTGACCAACGGCCTGGGGGGGCTGGTGCTGGTACTGGGCATCCTCTACCTGTTCCTCTCGGCGCGGGTCGCCTTCTGGGTGGCCATGGGCATACCGATCTCCTTCATGGCCACCCTGGCGGCGCTCTACGCCTCCGGGGGCAGCATCAACATGATTAGCCTGTTCGCCCTCATCATGGCGCTCGGCATCATCGTCGACGACGCCATCGTGGTGGGTGAGGACGCCCAGGCCCATTTCGAACGCGGGGAAGACCCTCTCAAGGCCTCGGAGGGTGGCGCCCGGCGCATGCTGGCGCCGGTCATGGCCTCTTCCCTCACCACCATCGCCGCCTTCCTGCCGCTGATGCTGATCGGTGGACGCATTGGCAACATCCTGTTCGCCATCCCCCTGGTGATCGTCTGCATCATCAGCGCCTCGCTGGTGGAGAGCTTCCTGATCCTGCCCGGACACCTGCGCCACGCCTTCAGCCACGGCCGACGAGGCCGGCAGAGCCCCATCCGCCAACGCCTCGACCGGGGCTTCATCAGGCTGCGGGACGACATCTTCCGCCCCCTGATCCAGCGGGCCATCGCCTATCGTTGGGTGACCCTCGCCCTGGGCGTCAGCAGCCTGCTGTTCGTGCTCGGGCTGATCGCCGGCGGGCGGGTCGGCTGGCAGTTCTTCCCCTCCCCCGAATCGACCACCCTCTACGCCAACGTGCGCTTCGTCGCCGGTACCGGTCAGGACCGGGTCGACCGCTTCCTGGTCCAGCTCGAGCGGACCCTCGAAGAGACCAGGGCCGCCTACCCCGAAACGGTGGTAGTGGTGGACTATGTCAGCCATGGGGCCTCCAGTGGCCGCGGCCGGGCTCGCACCGGCGAGCGCATCGGTTCGCTCTACGTGGAACTGACCGCCCCGGACAGCCGCACCATCACCAACAACCAGTTCATCCGCGACTGGCGCAAGCGGGTCCAGGTCCCGGCCGGGGTGGAGAGCTTCACCATCACCGCGCGACGCACCGGTCCCTCCCGGCAGGACCTGGACATCCGCCTCAGCGGCGACGACCCCCAGGCCCTCAAGGCCGCCTCCCTGGAACTGCAGGAGGCCATCAAGGGGATCCCCGGGGTCAGCGCGGTGGACGACGACCTGCCCTACGGCCGCGAACAGCTGATCTACTCCCTGACCCCCGAGGGCGAGGCGCTGGGCCTGAGCATCCTGGAGCTGGGACGTCAGCTGCGCGCGGCCTATGACGGCATCCGCCTGCAGCGCTTTCAGGAGGGGGCGGACGAGATCGAGGTGCGGGTACGTCTCCCCGACAGCGAGCGGCGCAACCTCACCAGCCTCGAACAGCTGCCGATCCGCCTGCCGGATGGGCGCTTCGTCCCCCTGGGCAGCGTCGCCCAGTGGCGCTCGCGTCAGGGCTTCGAATCCCTGCGCCACGCCGATGGCCTCCTCTCGGCCTCGGTCACCGGCAATGTGGACGCCGTCATCGCCAACACCCAGGAGATCATCGACGGGCTCAAGGTCTCCACCCTGCCCGAGCTGGCCAGCCGTTATGGCATCCACTACTCCTTCGAGGGCAGCGCCGCGAGCCAGCGCGACACCCTCAGCGACATGCTGATCGGCGTCGGAGCGGCACTGATCCTCATCTATCTGGTGCTGGCCTGGGTATTCGCCTCCTACGGCTGGCCGCTGATCGTCATGACGGCCATCCCCCTGGGGATGACCGGCGCCATCCTCAGCCACTGGATCATGGGCATGAACATGACCCTCCTCTCCCTGTTCGGCTTCTTTGGCCTCTCCGGCATCGTGGTCAACGACTCCATCATCCTGGTGACCTTCTACAAACACCTGCGCGCCGAGGGCCTGAGTGTACGCAAAGCCCTGGTAGAGGCCGCCTGCCAGCGCCTGCGAGCGGTACTGCTGACCTCCCTGACCACCATCGCGGGACTCATGCCGCTGCTGTTCGAGACCTCACGCCAGGCCCAGTTCCTCATCCCCATGGTCACCTCCATCGCCTTCGGCCTGACCTTCTCCACCCTGCTGATCCTGGTGATCGTCCCCGCCCTGCTCTCGGTCTACGAAGATGCCCGGCTGGCGATCGTCCGGGCCCTCGGCCCCGGCAGCGGCGCCCAAGCCGATCCAAACCCATGACCCAGCACAGATTTGCTTCCCGTAGCGAACTAGTTTAATCTTCCGCCTCCCAAATCGGCTGGCCTGTCTACGGCCATACCCTGGGTACGGTGGAACAGTCTGAGCGGGGGAAATAGACGATTCCCCAACTGCGGCCGAGTGTTTCGTAAGGCGTCGTTTTCATAGGAGCGGCTTCAGCCGCGAAAGGGGGAGCCACCCCGCTCGCGGCTTAATTCTACCTTGACCGATTATCCAAGGCCGGGTGTGGTGAGGCACCGATTACGGGCCAAAGGCTGGGACCGTACCGACAGTGGGCTGGCGCCAGCTTCAGGAGTGGTGCGGATCGTACCTCACCGCAACCTACGGCGAGGTATTTGTGCAGTATCCGGTCAGTGCGACAAGGTAGAATTCAGGAGCACGCCTGGAAAGTGTGTGTACGTTAATAGCGTACCGAGGG
>Ga0114931_10002125_pt1 | contig 25302 bp, 16 predicted proteins | sample 2SBtaG_FD_89579 | JGI IMG/M metagenome (GOLD analysis project Ga0114931, IMG submission 89579) | Deep subsurface microbial communities from Kolumbo volcano to uncover new lineages of life (NeLLi) - 2SBTROV14_V59a metaG | ecosystem: Environmental > Aquatic > Marine > Volcanic | place: Kolumbo... | reverse complement strand
GTGCGTAAAGCGTACCCAGCGTGACACGGTAAGCCGTTTCCGTACCCGCGCTGCTCGCCGGGAGAACAATCTCCAGCGCCCGCTGGTACGTGTTGGGACCAGCCACCGGCGGATCGACCAACGGAATCACAGCTCCGCACTCGCAAGTGCACTCGCCGGCGGGATCGCCGGGGGCGCGGCACCGGCCATCAGGACAGGCCGAGTTATCCGTACCGTCACACTCCTCGTCCGGATCGGTGAAGTTGTTTCCGCAGAACTTCACCGGGCAGGTGCAGTCAGCCAAGCAGCGACCGGGGCAGAACGAATCGTCGGCACCGTCGCAATCCTCACCAGGTTCGGCAAGACCATTGCCGCACGCCGGTACGCATTCGCACATGGCGTTGCATCCACCGGGGCACGCGGCATCGTCATTGCCGTCGCACTCCTCGGAACCTTCCAAGATGCCGTTTCCGCAAACAGCCACGGCACAGGTACACTCGTTGGGATTGCCCATGGAATCGACACTTCCCGCGGGATGACATGCCGTGCAATCGCCCAGGTCGTCGCCGTCGCACTCCTCGCCATTACCAATCTGGCGGCGTCCATCGCCGCAGAAGGCGGGACCACAACTGATGTCGATGATGCCGCGACCACGCTCGTTGCCTTGACCGGCAAACGTCGCGGCTCGAACGGTGAAACATTGACCCTGAACAGCCGACACCGACACGAATCCAGGTCCGCCGCACAACTGACCGGCACAGCAATCCTCATCGGAAAGGACCGCACCGTTTTGCGAAATGCGCGTCGCATCGGCAATGTCCTGCGTTCGCGGATCTGGACAGTTCGTCGTCCCATCGGTGTATAGACCCATGATCGCATCAAACCCGGAAGCGTCAGCCGCACCAGTGGCACACTGGCTGACCAGCAACTGGCAGTCCTGTGCCGCGTGGAACGTGTACCACACGTCCAGGGTGACCGGGGCGGCGGCGTCGAGCTCCGACGGTTCTTGCGGCAAGCCGTCCGTAGACGCACAGAAGGTCTCGTACGAGTATGAACCTACGGGCACCTCCAACGCATTGTCGAAATCGTCGTTGCTCGGTGTGCCATCGGCCGGACACACAAAGCTGGCACACTCAAGAGGAACATTGTTCGCATCGACGGCATCAAGCTTGAAGCTGTTCAGGTCCGTCGAAGCGGTGAGTAGATCCTCTGACAGACAATCTCCGACACAGCTACAGCTCGCTCGAATGGGGGTAGGTGGAGCAGAAACCGCAGCGGGCAGACACCAGGCCGCGTCAACGCGCCCTTCACCACCTACGCGGTACCCGGTCGATTCCGACCCGCCAAACAGATGACCGTTACCGTCCGGCGAGTTCGCCATGACCAACGTCCAGCTCCAGAAACAGGCGGCTGCGTCGTCGAGGTCGTTGGCAACTTCCAGCCAATACGTGTCACCCGAAACAAACCCGGTGATCGGAGTGTCCAGCGTGATCTGGAAACCCCACGGGGTCGAGCCGGCAAAGGCGATGTCCGTGTCGTCGGTCTCCGCCTTGACGGACGATCCCCTCGATTCGCCGAGCAACGTGCCCGGAACACCGAACCCGTTGTCATGGAAAATCCGGACGCGGAAATTATCCGAAGCAACACGACCGGAGCAATCCGGATCGGTGTCGTTGTTGTCCTTGGTCGTGTAGAAGCCCCAAGCACAAACCTGGTCCACCGTGGTCAGGGAAGGACCAGCCACGAAGTCGTCCGCCTGAATGATGCCACTACCCAAGTTCAGGTCGGAAATGACACCGTTGCCCCCCGAGTCATAGCGCTGGCAGTTCTGGATGTTCTCGAACTCGCATATCGGACACGGGTTGGGCTGTCCAAGTCCGCGCTCGCCACCACTGCTCACGCAGCAGGGCGCGGGAGCGGGCGGGCAACCCACGCCGGCATCGACGCAGTTTTGACCAGTCGAACAGGAAAATGCCGGGTTCATGGCACATTCGCCACCTTCGCACCGCACACCGCCAAGGAAGGTTCCGCCGCTGCTGCCGCACGTGGCGAGATCAAACGGCGTACCATTCACCTCGTCCTCGCAAATGCCCGGTCCCAGACAGCAAGAACCCGTCCCGCACGTCGGCGGACTGGCGATGCAGACAGCCGTCGCCGGGAACTTGTTCGGTGCCCCGAGGTAGAACCCGCCGATCGCGTTGCACTCGATCAGGTTGTTGGTCACACAGGTTCCATCGGGCTTGCAACAGGCCGCGTCCGGGCATGGCTCTGCCACGACGTGGAAGGTGTAAGGACCAAGCGAGCCTTCCAAGGCGGAACGAATCGAGTAGTAGTACGTTCCCGGACCCAAAAGCCCCATGATGTTCCAGAGGTTGTCCTCGGCACAGAAGGGGGCTCCGCGAGCGTTCGGTCGAAGCTCGGGGGTGTTCGGGTCGAGCGTGGCAACCACGATGTTGCCGCAAGCGCAATCCGTCGCCAACCAAGGCCAGTTAGCAAACGCCGTGGGCGTGGTGCAACAAAGGTCGATACGCACGCGCGTGCACGTATCGGTCAGTGAGAACCCTTCCCACCAACCGCGATCGGCCGACGTCGTTGTCGCGACACCGAAACAGCTATCACCGTTGGGGTGCGTCGCATCTGCAACCGCCGTGGCCATCGAGTTGTTCCCCGTAAAGGTCAACACGACCGGCGGATCGTTGGGCTGAAGCGCCCCAATTGTATTGGAGGCATCGATCACGACGTCCTCACAGTGATCTTTTCCTGTCACGTTGGGCTGCAGGCAGCAGTTTGGCTCACACGTCGTACCCTCGCCGGAGAAGGTTCCCGTGCAGGCACTTGGGATCGTCAAACTGCACGAACCATCCGCGGCACAACAAGCCCCCTGCCCGCAGGCATCGAGGGTCGCACAGACGCCGGCGTCGCAAGTACCCGCTCCGCCACAGGTTCCACCAGCCGGACAATCGGTATCGAAGACGCAAGAATCGGCCGAGTTGCTGCAAACCGACGGAATCCCCGGACAGTCCGCCGGGATCGAACAGATTGTCTCCGAGTTGTTACTGCAGGTCGTAATCCCCGTGTTGCACACGCTATTATTGGGGACACAGGTTCCGCCGGCCGCAGAACAATCCGCATCGGAATTGCAAGGAGTCGTGCCGTCCCCGCTGCATGTCTCACACGCGGCACCGGCGTTGGAGCCACCTTTGCAAGTCGCACAGAACAGACCAACGCCCTGGAAGACCCCGGTGCAGTCCGCATCATCCGCACAGGCCGTGCCCGCGTTGATGCTACCGACGCAGACGCCACTCACACACTGGCCGTCCGCCTCACAAAGCCACGACACCTCGTTCGTACAGGTGTTTGCCCCGACGTGACAGCAACCGCCACGAGGCTCGGGCACCGGACGACCGGCCATTTCAAACGAAAGGATCCCGCCGCCACTGCCGCCGAGCATCCCGGAGGCCGTAACGTCGAAGTTGGGGTTGTCGTTGACGAACACGATGTTCCCATCGTTGGTCCCCTGAGAGGGGGCGTCAGCCTTGGCCCAGATGAACCGCGCGTTGGGTGCGAACTCGAGCTTGGTTCGGGCGGCGATACGACCACAAGGCGGAATGACGATGGGCGGATTGATAAAGAGTACGTTGACGCCCAAGGACAGGGAAGGGCGGAAAAGCGTATCTTCGATGAAGTTGCCGTCCGCATCCCAGAACTCCAGGAAAATCGCGTCCGGAACCGTCATGGCTCCGACGAAGCGAACCGCCTCCACCGAGATGTGCTGCCCGGTGGAATTGCAGTAGTCATCTCCGATTCGACTCAGCCCCACCGTGCCGCCGGGACCACCGGGAGGCGGAACCGGGATCGAGGAAAAGGACATCGGTCCGGCAAACCCGTCGTGCACTGGAAGCGACGTCGAACTCTGCGTAATTCCGCTGGTATAGCTCGGGCAACCCAACTGCTTGCTGAGCGTGCCGTTGGGAAGCGGAACGTTGCCACCACACTCACCCACCGTGGCAGTATCCTGACCGTTGTCACCGGCGTAGAAGTTGCTGCCGGCGCTGGAGCAATTGGCGAGTGTGCGCGGCAAGCAATCATCCACCGCCGCATCGGCCGGACAACAACGACCCTCCTTGCACACGTTCGCGGGAACACAGCTCTCGCCCGCCGGACAATCGGCATCCGCAGCACATGCACCACCGCCAAAACCGGTGCACTTCATGTTGCTGCATGTTCCGCCGGAATCACAGTCGTCCTGCGTGACACATTCCTTCACGATAAACGCACCGGCACACTGCTTCTCAAAGCAGTTCGCACCGCTACCGCAGGGAGGAAGCCCCGCCTCGCACACTCCGGCGTTGCAGGTTTCAATGCCGTTGCACGCTTTACCATCATCGCAGTCGGCATCGGTGGTGCAAAGATTGACGCAGTGATCACACACCCCGCCGGGGCAGTCGGCGTCGATCAAGCATCGACGACCGGCAACGTCCGACGTCTCTGAACAAGTCGCCAGGGTTTCGGAGCACGCTTCCTGGGCCAAATCGGTGGTTCCCTGGCAGCACGCGGGAAGCGGGCCCGCCACACAGGCTCCGTTGGCATCGCAGGTCTCGAGTCCGTTGCAGAACAGACCGTCGTCGCAACCGCCTGGCAGACCGGCCATTACCTGAGTGTTCGAGCAGGTTCCGGCACAAATCGGCCCCTCGGGCGCAATCGTGCAACTGTCCGTCGTGCAGGGGTTGTCGTCATCACAGTCGATGTCGAATGTGCACGCGCCCGGTGAGCAGATCGTGTGCTCCGCGGTCACCGCCCCGAGTCCGGTCGGCAGGGGCAACGGTCCAGAGAGCAGCCCCGCTCGGCGAAGCCGACTCGGCTCATCGTTGCGATAGTCGACAACTTGAGGTTCAAAGATCGGGTATCCACCCTCGGGGACTTGCTGCATCCTCCGCAACCATGCCGCCGTCGATAGACTCGTTCCTTCTGAATTCCCGGCGCGAGACGCCGGCACACCTGAGATGGCGTTCGAAACCCGCCCAACCTCGTTGGCATCGGAACGCGTCTTGCGCGCCGCACCTTCGAGGTCCGTGCTGATTCCGAAGGCTACCAGGCCGAGAATGACGACGCCCGTAAGTGAACGCCACTTTCCTTTACAACCTGCCTTCATAGCTCTAATACCTCCACCCTAAACGGAACATCACGTTCCAACACAACGACTCAAGGTTCAAATCCATCAAACCTCGATTACTGCAGCGGAGCTGCGCGCCGGAAATGAAGTGCCATGCAGGTGGCACCGCGCGGAGCGTTCGCTTGCAACCCTCGTACAATCTCTCGTTACACGAAAAAACGTCAATCGAAACTTGCATCTTTCCAAACCACGGAACGCCCGAGGTGAGAGAACACCTCAAGCGACTCCAAAAAACGTAACGTGAAGAGAGAATGCCCCTCCTTGCGGCACCCCTCACTCTACTCACAACGGGCGACTCCGAAAGGAACCAGCAACCGCGCCGCAGCGCAGCCAGTGAGAACACTGGGAGCAACCCATAGAACCGAACTCGACCCGAGTACAAAACAAAGATGCGCGGGTCGCACTACGCCCGACGGGGCCGATATTACCAAATTGCCATGCCCAAGGTCAATACAATTCTGAAACTTCTGCAAAATTTACTGACACCCCTGGACAATAAAGCACCTGGAAACATTTAACAGCAAAGCTTACTTTTGCGTGATATTGGGACACTTAGGAGGTTTGCAAGGCCATTGTTTCCGCGGTCGGGGCACGCTGGGGGCGAAATTGACCCGTACTTTGAAGATTTTTTTTGCCGGAGTCCGTTTGCGTACCCTGAAGAGGGGCGTCCACCGATGAAAGCTGATAGACCTCCGAGAAGTGCGACGTGGAAACCGGTGGCCACGGACATGCACTCCCGCCTTCTGAGCGGCAGACGAAAACCCGCAGGAATCTTGTCACCGATGTTTCGACTTTGAAATCGGATGGCACGATCAAAACCGAGCAGCTCCGCCGATTCGTCTCCTGACCCGCCGCCGCGAAGTCACCCCCTCGCCCGGCTTTCTTATTTCCCAGGGCTGGCGATGAGCCGGGTTCGATTGAGAGAACGCTTGGATGATCCGCCGCCAAGTGCCGTTGCCACACGGAGTTATGCGAAGTGACCCACACCGCTGCCTCCACATGAACCGTGTGCGAATTAGGAAACCTGCTGGGGATGTCACCTTAATTCGCTGGACTTTCGGTCGCCGTTTTGTTATAGGACACTATGGCGGCGCTTCGTTCTGTGATCTTGGTGGTTCGATGCGACTTGCGCCTTGGGGTCACGTTACCAGCAGGGGAGTAATAGGGATGAACAAATCAGCATTTGCCGGGGTAATGCTCGTTGTTTGCGGATCGCTTCTGGCCACTTCACCAGCCGTCGCGTCGAGGTTCTCACTTGTACCCGTTTCCGCCAGCGGGGTCCATGAGATCATCGGAAACGAAATCCGCCTTACGGGGACGGGGCAGGTCGTAAAGCTTGAGCTTCGCCTTTCCGAGTGGGGTCCAGCTGAACTGAAGTTCTGGCAAGCGACATTCGACCCGACCGGTTTTGACAACGGCATTGGTACGCCGCTTACTGTCAGACTTCTTCCCTGCACAGGGTCCGGCGAGTGCTTTATGAATGTCGAGACAGGCTCGCTGTGCAACTTCCCCCCCCCGGTGGGTGGAAACTGTAGCCCGGCCTACATCAATCGCACACACCCGAATTGGGTCCATGCAAACGAGGACAATTTCATCGTCACCGCCGATGTGACGACAGCCATCCCCGAGTTCATCTACTTCGCAGTGCTGGACCCGCCGATAACCACGCCCGACCCGGGGGTTCCGAAATATGGCGGTTCGCTGTGGCTGAGCGTGCCGACCGGAGCGATCGGAACATACACGGTCAGCATGAACGGCGATTCCAGCGTCAGCTTTATGGGCGGACCCGACAACAACTTGATTCTCCCGGTCAATGTTGACCCGGCAATTATTACAATCCGGTGCGACACGGCGACCGACTGCAACGACAACAACGCCTGCACCACGGATACCTGTAGTGCGGGTGGAGTTTGCAACAACACCCCGAACTTCGACGACACGAATTTCTGCTGCAACCCCCTGGACGGAACCTTGACGCAACTGAGTGACTCCAACGACTGTACCGATGACGTTTGCAACGCGGACGGGTCGGTTACACACCCGAATCTTGCGGCGATGACGGCGTGTGGCGACCCAACCAACACGGAGTGCGACAACCCGGATAGTTGCGACGGAAACGGAACGTGCTTGAGTCGCTTTGAACCAACAACGACGGCGTGCGGAAGTCCGACCAACACCGAGTGTGACCCGGCGGATTTATGTGATGGGGCGGGATCATGTGTCATCAACGTCGCAGCCGAAGGAGCGCCCTGCGGCGACCCGACCAGCACGGTTTGCGACAGCCCGGACACGTGCAACGGGTTCGGCGCGTGCCTCACCAACCAAACCCCGGACGGAACACCCTGCGACGACATGCTGTTTTGCACCGAAAACGAACGATGCACGGGAGGCGTGTGCGCTAACGGCACACCGCGCGACTGTGCCGACCTGCTGACGTGCACGACTGATACTTGCGACGATACACTCGACAAATGCGTGGCCACACTGGACCCCAATCGGTGTCTCATCGGGGGTGTTTGCTATCTTGACGGAGCGCTTAACCCGGCGAACACCTGCGAAGAGTGTCGTTCGGTAGATGCTTCCACCGCGTGGAGTGTTCGTCCCGACGGAAGCCTGTGCAACGATGGGAACGCTTGCACCGGAACGGGCAGACCGGGCATTGGGGACGACACCTGTACGACCGGTGTTTGCTCCGGCGCGCCGGACCCCGAGTGCAATGACCAGTGCGATCTTGCCGTTGACACGGTTCTCGGGCAGAACTTCAGCGACAACAGCACAACGGGACCGGACGATGCCGAAGCGTCCTGCCAACCTGTTTCCAACGGTGACGTCTGGTTCGCGTATACCGCCCCTTGCGACGGTGCCGTTTTCGTCAGTACAACGGGCAGCGCGCTTTTGCCTTCGAACGATTCCGTTTTGAGCGTTTATGACGGCTGCCCCAACCTGGGAGGGGTGGAAATCGCGTGTGACGACGATAGCGGTGTTGGACTTAGTGCAGCCCTGACCTTCACCACGGTTGCGGGCGTGCGTTATCTGATTCGCGTCGCCGGGTTTGAGACCAATGTCGGTCCCATCGTCCTGAACGTGCTTCCCGTCAACGACTGCCAGATTGACGGCGTCTGCTATGCCAAGGGTGATTTGAATCCCGACAACGGATGTCTCGCATGCATTCCGGAATTGACGAGCACGCAGTGGTCCCCTCGACTGGAGGGCAGTCCTTGCGGGAGCAACTTCAACGACGAATGCGACAGTCCCGATGCCTGCGATGGAGCCGGTCTTTGTGAGGTTAATTTCAAACCAGACGGTACGCCCTGTCCGGACGAAGTCGGCGGAAACGTCTGTACGAAAGACTTGTGCTCGTCGGGTCTGTGCACGCACCCGCCCGAGCCGCCGGGACTTCTGTGCGGAGACCCCAGCGATACCGACTGCGATGATCCCGACACCTGCGACGGCGGTGGAAGTTGCGTTCCCAACTTTGCCGATGCCGGGTTCCCTTGCGGTGATCCCACCGAGAAGATGTGCGACAACCCCGACATTTGTGACGGTAACGGTGGATGCCTTGAGAATCTCAAACCCAACGGAACCCCTTGTGATGATGCGGACGTTTGCACCGGTACGGACGTTTGCACCCTTGGGACTTGCGCGGGCACCTCGATTCTTGAACCGCCGCTTTTGAATCCGCTCAGTGCGCGTCAAATGATCGTAACGCCCCAGCCGCCCGGATCGCCGGCACCGGTGGCGTTTTTCGTGACTTCGCCCAACGATTGGCCTTGCCTGGGAGATTACATCACCGTCGATCATCGTCTTGGCGACGTCAGCCAGCGCGTTTTTATGCTCAACGATGATTGGGGCGAGTTTGTGCTTTCCGACCCGGACCTGTTTCCCAGCTCAACATACTATGTCGTTTCCGAGTGCGGCGCGTTTCAGTCGGCTCCCGCGATCGCCACGATGCGCCAATGGGGTGACGTCAACAACGATGGGGAAACGAACGTTCTCGACCTCTCCATCGTCGTCGACATGGTCAAAGGAATCGATACGGGATTCCGCCTTGAGTCCGGCGACCTGAACCCCTGCGAGCCGGACGGAATCCTAAACGTCCTTGACGTGACAATGTCGGCGGACGCGGTTTCGGGACTTCCCTATCCCTGCAGTCAACCGTGCCACCCTTAGCTGGCTGTTGAACTAGTGTGGCGCGGGCTTTTCGCCAGTGTTTTCACCGGCAAGATGCCGGTGTCCCACGCGTGGGCGGTCGCTTTTTGACGGGCTGATAGACCACCCGGACCCCGAACAGATGGACCACTGCGAAAGAACGTGGACTACGTTTTCCTTGCAATGTAGTAGAAATTCTGCGTGTCGTGATCGAGTGTATGCACGTCGATGCTTTTGAACCCCGCCTCAAGCAACATTTTCTCGGCCAATTCACGCCCCCACATCGTGCCCAAACCGTCTCCTCCCAATGCGAGAGAAACGGGCATACAATGCATCGTCGAAATCGTGTACAAAAACGGGGCGATCGGATGATCCATGTTTTTGTGAAGGTGGCTCGATGCACGCACGTCCTGCATCAGGAATGTTCCTCCCGGAAGCAACGCCCGCGCAATCGCTGACAGGACGATGGCCGGTTTCGCCTGATCGTGGATCGCGTCGAACGCGGTGATAAGAGCGAACTGTTCAACCTGCGACAGGAGGGCGACATCCTTTACCTCAAAGCAAACATTGGCCACTCGCCTTCGTTCCGCGCTCGCTTTGGCAGTGGCGATCGCCTCGGGAGAGAAGTCGTAACCGGTGAATCGACTTTTCGGGAAAGCCTCCGCCAGTTGCAACACCGCGTTGCCGGACCCGCAACCCACATCAAGAACCTCAACGCCGTGGGTCAGTGCATCCTGCACGCCCGTGGCAAGCGGCACAACGCGCTCGACGAGGGAAGCGGCAACGGTGAGCGCACTATCTTCCGCCATCACCTGATGGAATCTCGAATAATTTTCGTAGGCAACCCCACCGCCGCCTTTGAAGCAATCGACGATCTCATCCTCGACCCCGGCGATCATCGGAACATATTGCGCAAATGTCGCGAGGTTATCCAGACCCGCCTCGCGAGTTAAAAAAGCGGCGTGCTCAGGAGGGAGAAAATACGTCATTGCGACGGGGTCGTAGTCGATCAAGCGACCGGTTACCATCGTAGCGAGCCACTCACGAACGTATCGCTCGTTAAGACGTGCGTTTTCGGCGATTTGCTCGCTCGTGGACGGCGGCATTTTGGCCATGGTGTCAAACAGCCCCGTGCGATGCCCGATGCTCGACATCAACGCAAGCGCGCCCGCGTTGAGCAGGTCCACCATCTTCTTTGAAAACGCCTCCGCCTTACCCCTGTTGAAACTTGCTTTTTCCATCTCGGATCGTTCCCTACGATGATTCACCCCACCACACCGGAGCCGCGACTACGAGGAAGCGAAAAAAGGGCGGTGTCGCAGATTTCCCCCCCGTTCAATCCTGCGAGTCTACCACGAAGGAGAAAAGATCAAATTGCAGCGCTTGACACAAAATGTAGCCAAGGATACATTTCTAATCAAATAGGACGACTTGCTGATACAACTACATTGCGTGGGGATTTGTGGCGGGAAAGGGTTTAGTCGGAGCGATTCCGTAGGTACCGGCTCATGGCTGCCACGGTCGAGTCGCTTATGTGGTGTTCGATCCCTTCCGCGTCGATTTCGGCGTCCGCGGAGGGAACGCCGAGGGCGACGAGAAAATCGACCACAAGGTTGTGACGCTGGCGCGCGGTCGCAGCAAGCAATCGCCCTTTGTCAGTCAAGAAGATGGACCGGTATCGCTGAGAGGTTACGAGACCATCGCGTTTGAGTCGGTTGATGGTGTTGGCCACCGTCACATGAGTGACACCAAGACGCGCGGCGATGTCGACCGTTCGCGCCTCGCCGGTTTCGTTGATCAAGTCGGCGATTAGTTCGACGTAGTCTTCTGCCAGTTCGGTGGCATGGTCGGCGCGCGTGCGTTGGAACCCGTCGCTGGTGCCGGCACGCGGGCGTCCCTGGTTGGATGATGATGACGACGACATCGTCGCAGGATTCTAAGCGATTATCGAACGGGGTCCAAGATGCGACCGTAAGAACAGTCGGCTGCTCGAGGACATGACGGAGAAAATGCGGGTGGACGTTGGTTTCACCGGCAAGATACCGGTACCACCAAAGACAACTGCCATTTTTTGACAGAGCCGATAGCGATTAGCGGCACGAAGGGGTGTGTTGCCGCGGTGCAATTTGGACGGACCGGATAGATCAAACAACGATCCCGGAGGAGTCTTTTCTTGGCCGACCCAAACGAGTTCAGATCACTGCCCGAGGTCCACGGGACTGTCCCGATGCCCCGCAATGGACCCTGGTGGCGGCGTTGGTTTGCCGTCGCCGGACCGGCCATCATGGTGTCCGTTGGGTACATGGACCCCGGGAACTGGGCCACCGATCTGGCGGGTGGAAGCCGCTACAACTACCTGCTGATCTGGGTCCTGTTGATGTCCAACATGATGGCGATTCTCTTGCAGAGTCTGGCGGCCCGGTTGGGAATCGCCAGTCGGCGCGACCTTGCTCAGGCTTGCCGCGAAACCTATCCGGGGTGGGTGAACATTCCCCTTTACGTCCTGGCCGAGGTTGCCATCACCGCAACCGACCTGGCGGAGGTGATTGGGTCAGCCATCGCCCTTCAACTCTTGCTTGGTCTTCCACTGATTTACGGTGTGATCATTACCGGTTTGGACGTACTGCTTCTACTGGCGTTGTCACGTTTTGGGATTCGTCGCCTGGAGGCTGTCGTTTTCTCCCTGGTGGGTTTGATCGGAATGGGGTTCATCGTCGAAATCGTTTTGGCAAGACCTGAATGGGGTGGAATCCTGCGGGGGTTCGTACCCACGATACCAGACGGCACCGCGCTTTACATCGCAATCGGTATCCTCGGAGCGACGGTCATGCCTCACAACCTGTACCTGCATTCTTCGCTTGTGCAGACGCGTCGTGTCGGTCGATCCCCCAAAGAGCTTTGGCGTGCGATCCGGTGGAACAACATCGACTCAGCCGTGGCGCTGAACCTCGCCTTTTTGGTCAATGCGGCGATTCTCATCATGGCGGCGGCCGTGTTCTATCGCAACGGTCACCACGATGTCGCCGAAATTCAAGACGCACACCGATTGCTCGAACCGATCCTTGGGGCGGCGATCGCACCGATCGCGTTTGCGGTCGCCCTTTTGGCGTCTGGTCAAAGCTCGACGATTACGGGTACCCTCGCCGGGCAAATCGTGATGGAAGGTTATCTCAACGTTCGCATCCGTCCATGGTTACGGCGACTCATCACACGTCTTCTTGCCATTGTTCCGGCGATCTGCGTCATTGTGTACTTTGGCGAGCGGTCAACGGGCGGCTTGTTGGTCTTGAGCCAGGTGGTTCTCTCGCTTCAACTGCCATTCGCAATCATTCCGTTGATCCACTTCACCGCCGACCGCCGTCGAATGGGCGAGTTTGCCGTGGGACGTTTGATCCAGGTGGCGGGGTGGTCGATCGCAGCGATCATCGTGGTACTGAATCTGAAGCTCGTTATCGACGAGGTGTCCGCTTGGTATCTCACCGCAGGAACCGGCGCGTGGAAGATGCAGCTTCTGCTCATTCCGGTGGGTGTTGCCTCGACCTTTCTGCTGATCTATGTCACGTTCCGCCCCCTGCTTGCCAGGTTCAGGTGGATGAAACCCAAGGAGCTGACGGCAGAAAGGATGCACCGCACTCCGGTAACACACGACGTCGTCGTTCCCCAGGCAACGCCTTATCAGCGCGTGGCTGTCGGACTGGATTTCGGCGCAGGCGATCAACGATTGCTCGCCGAGGCGATGCGTTTCCTCGGACCCACCACTCCGGATATCGTTCTCCTGCACGTGGTGGAAAGCCCCGTTGCCCGCGCCGTGGGCGAGCAGGCAGCGGACCGCGAAACCGGAGAGGATCGCGAGCGTCTTGAGCGATACGTGCAAACCCTTCGCGAGTCCGGTTTCGAGGCGGATTCACGTTTGGGCGCGGGCGATCCGGTCAAAGAACTGGTGCGCCTGATCGCCGAGACCGAAGCGGACCTGCTGATTCTCGGTGCCCACGGTCACCGCGGAGTGTCCGACCTGGTCTACGGCTCCACGGCCAATGCCTTGCGCCACGCCGTGGAAATCCCCGTGCTGCTCGTGCCGGTGTCGTAACGTGGCACCGAGCGACCCTATGTCGCGGGCGCGAGAGGCTCGAGCTCTTCGGGAGGGGCGATGATGCTGCCGGTTGAGGGGCATCGGCGGAGGTCTTCGTTGGACCAAAACTCGTCCATGATGCGTTTTAGGTCTTCGTGGATGTTTTCCAATGTGAACTCGGCCTCGTAGACCAGTTCGTGCGTGTCGTCGGAGTACCATTGGAGCTTGTCGATCATACCCGGTTGTCGCGTGTACTCGACAACAAGTCCCACGGTGCCGCGCGGCCTGCGCGGGCTGTGCGGAACCAGCGGGGGTAGCAGGAACACTTCGCCTTCGCGGATGATGATCTCTTCGGGTTTTTGGGTGTCCGGGTCGATCACGCCGAGGAGAATGTCGCCCTCGATCTGGTAGAAGAATTCGCCGGTCTGGTTAACGTGATAGTCCTTGCGTTTGTTGGGACCGCCCACGACCATGACAATGGAGTTTTCGTCCTGCCAGATACACTTGTTGCCGACGGGCGGCTTGAGCAGTTGGCGGTTTTGTTCGACCCAGGCTTTGAGGTTTACCGGTGTGACCAGACCCATGATTCGCTCCTCCCAAAGTCAACGGACCATTCGACTCGATGCACCAGTGCCCGCGTTCGCAAACTAAAAGCGACACATGCGAGCACAAGGCACACATTGACATCCCCGAACACCCGTCATCCTAAGCGTCTGGTGGGCCCCATGCAATCCGACCGCGAAACCCCGTCGAAAAAGCGGCGGGCGGTTGCGTGCGGATTGTGTTCCGATCGGCGTGTCGGGGATTCCAACTGCGGCGAGCAAAGAATGACTTGCTTCGCGAGGAATTCAGTTTGCAAACGCACCCCTACCCGGAGATGCGGCGTCTTGTCACGCCTTCACGTTGGGGTTCGCGGGTTCCAACGGCGTTGCCGTTTGTCCGCTTCCTTTTACGAAGTCGGGTCTGTCAAGAGCAAAGAGGTTCGATCGGTCTAACCTTCGATCCGAGCATCTCCCGCGAGGGATAACCCAAGTGGGTGCTTTCGAGACGGGGAAGATTGCCCCATCTGTTTTACGAGAGCGGTTCTGGATGGAGGAATCCAAGCCCGCAACTCCAGTGCTGACGCCTTGTCAGGCCCCTCAATAGCGTCGCCTCGTCGCCTCGGCGACATTGTGCAGGGCTTGGGTGAACGCGGCAATGCGAAGCGGAGTCTTTTCCTCGACGCTACGTGAATGCACATTCCACCAGGCTTTGAGCATTCGCTCCTCCAGTTCGGTGTTGACCTTTTCGTGACTCCATTTGAACTGCTGGAGGTTCTGTACCCACTCAAAGTATGAAACGGTCACACCGCCGGCGTTGGCAAGAATGTCGGGGATGACCGGAATGTTTCGAGCGCGAAGCGACTCGTCGGCGCGTGGGGTGACCGGTGAGTTTGCGGCCTCGACGATGAGCCTTGCCTTTACGTTGTCCACATTGTTGCGGTTGATCGAACCTCCCAGGGCAGCCGGGATCAACACATCGACATCGAGTGAAAGAAGTTCCTCGTTGCCGCACGCGCGTGTCCCTGTCATGCCCACGACCGAACCTGTTTTTCCGACATGAACGCCGAGGGCGTCGAGATCGATGCCTTGTCCTTTGAAGATTCCGCCCTTGACATCGGAAACCGCCACGACCTTCGCGCCTCGCTCCGCGAGCAATTTTGCCGCCCATGAACCGACGTTACCGTATCCTTGGATCGCAACGCGTGCGTGTTTGACGTCGATTCCGTACGCCTTGCACGCTTCGAGCGTAATCATCATCACCCCGCGACCGGTCGCTTCTTCGCGCCCGAGTGATCCGCCCAGATGCACGGGTTTCCCGGTAACGATCGCCGGGGTGTATCCGTGCTTTTTCCCGTACTCGTCCATAAACCAAGCCATGATCTGGGCGTTGGTGCCCACGTCCGGGGCTGGAATATCTCGATAGACGCCTAGGGCCATGTCGATTTTTTGGGCGAGTCCGCGCGTAAGGGACTGCAACTCCTTGCGACTCATGCGGGTTGGATCGCAGGTGACTCCGCCTTTGGCACCACCGAATGGAACGTCGGCGATGGCAGTCTTCCAGGTCATCAAAGCCGCCAGGGATCGAACCTCAGAGAGGTCGACTTCGTGATGAAAACGCAGTCCCCCCTTGTAGGGACCGCGGACGGCGTTGTGCTGTACGCGATAACCGGTAAACAGTTCGAGCTTTCCGTCGTCCATGCGGACCGGCACCTGGACAATCAGTTCGCGATACGGTGTGAGCAGCAACCGCTGGATTTCTTCCTCGAGCCCCATGTGCTCAGCCGCCACGAGAAACTGCTCGTCGGTGATGCGGTTGAAGTCCACGTAAGACGCCGGCGCGTCGGAATGCTGAGGTGCGTCTTTTTTTTGTACTTTTTCTGGAGAGGCAACTAGGGGCATATCACGATCCTTTCGACAGAGAAACCCGATCAACCGGGAAATCATCGGAGTCGGGTCGGATCGGGATTAGCGAGAGAGGGACTCGAACGCGCATCGGTACAGCGCGTCCGATAGTCGTGCGCCAGAGCGGGTGAGGAGACGACAAACGCTGCGAAAAAGCGGTTCCGAAAACGCGGTATAAGAAAAACAGGCGCGAAGTCAGGGTTGTTCCACGCCGTCAACGTAATCCGTTCTGGCCACCAAAACACCCTGGTCGTCATAGAGATACATTGGGCCTTGCCGCAAACCGTCGATGAATTCCACTTCGCTTTTCTTTTTACCGTTGGAATGCCACTCCGTGTACACGCCGTGCCACGCACCCATCCGCATGGGTCGCTCGCTGAATTTCTGGCCGTTCTCATGCCAGCGTACCCATAGACCGTCCTCTTTCCCCTGCACATAGCGTCCGCGGGTCCAAAGCTGCCCCGTAAGGTACCAGGTCAAACGGATACCGTCGGGAACGCCGTTGCGCCAAAGGGTCTTTGTTCGTTTGTGCCCGTTGCTGTAATAGGTAATCGACCATCCGTGGCGAACAAACTTCCCGTCCGCTCCACGAAACCCCTCAATGAAACTGCTATTTACGCCATTATCGAACTTTTTTTCCAAGGCGATGATCTTCACGCCGTCAAAGGTATCCCCGTGACTGTCGACGGCGGGATCGGCCACGTTGCTCGGTTGGTCCTCCTGCGCGACAAGTGTGCCGCCGGCGGAGACAACGAAAAAGGCCGCACAAAAAAGGACTCTGCGGGGAAACCGGACTCGTTGAAATGAAGGGAACCGAATCATTGCGACTCTCACTGACGTTTGTCTTGATACCCGAAATCCATCACACCAGAGGTCGGGGGGCCATAAACCCACCGACGACCGGGCGAGTATAGCATCACCATTATTGGATGTGAAATCGCGACGCGTTGTCCGCTCGTTGCGACACGATCGGATCGCGTTGGATCGCCGGTTTAGCCCGGCATTACCCGGTCGTCGTGTCGGATACGGGATGCGTCAGGTCCGGGTATCGATCATGTAACTCGTCGCGCAGTCGCGCGGCGTCCTCGAACCGCTCCGCTTCGATGGCCGCTCGCAATGCACGCCGTGTGCTGATCAATGAGTCGGCGGGAAGTTGAACATTCAGGTCGGAAGCGAGACTTTTGAGGATCTTAAGCTCCTCGCTGTTTTCAAACGCCTCTGGGTGTCCGGCGTCCTCAAAGAAGTTTCGGATATCGAGAATCCCACGGTTGACATGGGCGAGTGCGCTGGCCGGTTCGCCCTCTTCCATCGAACGATACGCCGAGGCGCGCGCATGCATCATGCGTACGTAAGGTCGAAACTCCTCGAGGGCGATCCGATCCTCTTCTTCGAATGCGTAGTCGTTGCAGAAATCGAAGATGGCCAAGCTGTGCGAAGTATCACGCTGCACCGATTCGTATTCTTCCAGGACGAAAAACGCGATGTATCGACGGTAAAACAGCGACGCTTCCGTGCGAAGCGCCTCGCATTCGTCGGGCGTCAACCCGAACCCCAGTGTTGTCGCATTGCTTGCCTCATAATGCGCGAGTCGCTGTTTATGGTAGTCCAGAAGCGTCGCACAACCATGAGGCCTGAATCCGTCGGGACGCCCTTTTGACTCCATCTGAATCACGCCCAGTTCGACCCGCATCTGCACGCGGATCGAATCGTCGGCGGACAGGATTTTTCTGACCGATATTTTTTCAGGTTCGTAAGGCCAATCGCGTAACGTCGCGTAAAGATCAACGTATGACATGAGACTTGTCCCCCTCCGTATCACACTCCCCCACGGTGCGCTTTTTTCCCCACCTCGGGGTGGTCTACGTCGAGTGTACGATTCGCAGGTCAAGGCGCATTCGGCAAAAAATGCCGACTGCAAACCGTGTTGTAAGAGGTGTTCTCAGCGAAGATGGATACGTCAGATTCTGATCGGACGGAAAAGCCCGCATGACACCAGCATCCTGTCGGTGTCAACAGCGGCGAACAGCCTGCGCCGCTCCTGTTCAACCGCCGGCTAGGTGCGTCCAACGGTCGTGCAAATCGGAAAAAGCAGGCTTGACTTCCGACGGCGAATGTCGGTGAACCCGGCAGTCGCAAAAAGGCGATGAATCTCGGACCATGATGCGTGGTGAATGTCGCGTTCCAGGGCGGCGACCACGACATCGAACACCGCCCAACCAATCACGTTGTCGCGAAATCCATCCACCAGAACGAGCAGTCCCCCCGGGCGAAGAACGCGACGCATCTCACGAACGACCGCCTGTTGGTGGGGATAGTGATGAAAGGAGTTGGCGCAGGTGACGACGTCAAACGAAGCGTTCGCAAACGGAAGATGTTCGCTGTCTCCGGCAATGACAGGTGCTCGCCGCCGGTCAAAGCGGCTTTTGGAAACCGCGGCTGCGCACATCGAAGGAGAATAGTCGAGTCCGGTAACGGTCGCAGGCCAATCCGTTCGAAGAATCAATCCCGCCAGCGTGGCAGTCGCGCATCCGACATCCAGCACGGAAAACGGGACGTCGCGACCGCTCCGCCACGAGGCGATTTCCCGCATGATAGACAGGTAGGCTGGACCAAACAGAAAGAAGTTGAGCGGGGAGCGATCGTAGCGTTTGGCCCACCGGTCGAATTGCGTGCGGGCCTGGCGCTTGAACCGGCTCGCCCGCGCCGGAGCGCGCTCGCCGGGCGAGGGTTGCGGTGTCGGGTTCACGCCCAGGTAATGCTTATTGACCCCCACGAATGCTGCTCCGGTGCAAAGCGCCCCACGACTCCAGCCCGTACGGGAGCTTTCCAACAACGGAGGATGCGAGAATCAACCGATCACGTCAAGGAGACGGTCAATCGTTGCATGGAGCTTCTCCGGGGTCTCATAATCCCCGCGTTGAATCTCGCTTCGGACCGCCCGGACACGAGCGAGACGAAATGTCGACTGGGACGCCGCCTCAGCCAATGCGCGTCCAAAACTGGAAAACTCGACCGTATCCCGAACGGGTGACGTCGAAGGAGAACCAGCCCCGCCCACCGAAGTGCGCCGAGACCGACCCAGAGGGGGCAGCGAAGAAAACGCGCCGACGTTGTTGATGAACTCACTCATGTGCCACGTTCCAGAGCGAAGTCACCGCTTCCGTCCTCCATGACAGAAGAGTTCCTATTGCAACATCCCCAGACCGGGTTGGTCAACCAGCCGACTCCCGCAACCCGCAGAACCGCCCGTGCTCTCGCACCCGCATCCACAAAGCTCCTCCTGAGCCAAGTGGTATGAAACGGACCTGCCAACGCCACGAGGAGCACATCCCAGGCAACTCGTTAGCGGACCAACCACCGTTTCCAATATCGACCGGCCCATTTCACGATCTTGAAGGAAACTGGCACCCAAGTCCCTTTTGGGACAGATGTGATACAAGATGTTGCAATTGCGATACGCGGGCAACGCAACATGTGGGTGAACACCGTATCTAGAGTCTCACCGCTCCCCATCTTCGCCGAGATGCCCCTAATCGCCGACACTCCCCGCTGCCGCGGTCCAACAGCGTTTACAGACCTGCGAGGGGGTCTCCACCGTTGCCGGTTGATTGGGAGCCTGTGGGCGGGAGGTTGTTCCAAAGCAGTTCGGCCAGCTCGGGAAGCTGGAATGGTTTTTCGATCCGCAGCGTTTCATGGGGCAACGGATCTTCGGGAACATTGGCAATCATGCGGATGGCCAGAAGGGAACGATTGCAGGCGCGGGCGAGTCGACACAGTGACTCCGTCTCTGATTCCCAATCGTCGGACGCAATAAGTGCGTCGATTCTCGTTTTTTGAACCAGCTGGGAACCCCGCCGAGGGGAATCGACCGCCAACACATGAAAAAAACGCCCCAGATAGTTCACCAAAGACCACCGAAGAAGGGGGTCAGGCTCGATAACCAGCACGGTCGCTCGTGGTCGTCTGTGCACTCTTTGCATCGCCAACTCATCAGGAAACGAGACAGGCACTCGAAACGCGCCGCAGATACCGGGGCAGATTCCGTACCAGTGATCGAACGCGGGAAGGATTCCACGCGATGCCGAGATGGAATCCATGCGTATAATGGCGGCAATGAAACCAAGCTCTTTCGAACACTTAAAACGGTACGTCGGCTTCGACGAAACCGACGTGCGCAACATTCGCGCGCTCGCCGCCGACGCCCGCCCGATCCTACCGAACGTCGTCGACCGGTTCTATCAACACATCCTGGATGACCGCGAGGCACGGCGCGTGCTCACCGGGGGCGAGGATCAGCTCAACCGCCTGCGCGGACTGCTTGGCCAATGGTTGCAGGATATCTTCGATGGGGAATACGACGCCGGCTATGTCAAGAAAAGGACCGAGATCGGCCACGCACACGTTCGAGTCGGATTGCCGCAGCACTTTATGTTCACGGCCATGGAAATTGTGTGGCGGACCCTGTTTGAGGGTCTTCAAGAACAACCGGGCGATGCGGTTCGCCTGCGTCAGCTATCGTCGTTGCACGCTCTTTTGATGCTGGACCTGGCGATCATGCTTGCGAGCTACCAGGAGAGCTACACTGAGCAGGTTCGACGGCGTGAGCGAAGCGCGGTCGAAGAAAAACTCACCCGTGCCGAGCACCTCGCTGAGATCGGGCAACTTGCCGCATCGCTGGCGCATGAGATCAAGAATCCGCTTGCGGGAATCAGTGGAGCGATTCAGATCATCCAGGACGCGATGACCGAGGATGACCCTCATCGCCCGATCATTTCAGAGGTCATCGGTCAAATCCATCGCCTCGACGCAACGGTCAAAGACCTGCTCTTGTATGCGCGCCCGATTCCCCCGCGTGCCAGTTCGTTTGTACTGGCAAACCTTGTGGCAAGGGTCTTGAGTATCTTGCGTGAAGAACCAACGATGCAACGGATACGCACGGAGTTCGACCCGGGTCCAGCCGGAGCGACGCTCAACGCCGACGAGGCGCAGATCGAACACCTGTTGATGAACCTGATTCTCAACGCGGCGCAGGCATCGCAGGAAGGCGAGACAGTTCGAACACGTATCGAGGAGAACGGCGCGAAGTCATTGCGACTGATCGTTGAGGACAACGGAGCCGGGATGGCACCGGAGGTGCTCGATCGGGCTTTCGAAGCCTTTTTTACGACCAAAGCGAAGGGGACCGGACTGGGGCTCTCCATTTGCCGTAAAATCGTCGATGCGCACAGCGGCACGATCCGTCTGGACAGCCGACGCAAGGTGGGTACAACGGTCATCGTTGATTTTCCACGGGGCGAATCACCAGGAAATACCGGGCAGGAAATATGACAGTTCGTGTATTGATTGTAGAGGACGAGAAGTTGATTCGTTGGTCGCTGCGCCAGAAGTTTGAGGCTCGAGGGTTTGACGTCACCGACGTTGAAAACGCAAGTGGTGCGCGCGAGGCGGTCGCAAACGGCGTGTATGACCTGATCATGCTTGATTACAAGCTTCCCGACGGAACGGGTCTGGAAGTTCTGCGTGACATTCGCAAGTCGGACGACGATGTCGTGGTCATCATGATGACGGCGTATTCCAGCATCGAAAGCGCGGTCGACGCCATGAAGCTGGGCGCATACGACTACGTCACAAAGCCGTTCGATATGGACTACGTTTTGCGTACGGCGGATAAGGCGCTGGAGACGACGAAACTTCGGCGCGAAGTGCGTGAATTGCGCCGGCAGGTGCATCACGAGTACGCGGTCGGAAAGATCATCGGCGAACACGAATGTATGAAGGAGCTTTTTGACGTCATCGATCGCGTTGCCAAAAGCGGCGCTTCGACGGTTTTTCTTCGTGGCGACTCCGGAACGGGCAAGGACCTGATTGCGCGCGTGATTCATTACAACTCTGAGCGAGCTGCGCGGCCGTTCATGAATATCACTTGCACGGCGCTTTCTGAAACCCTTTTGGAAAGCGAGCTTTTCGGTCACGAAAAGGGAGCGTTCACCGACGCGCGCACGACCAAAAAGGGATTGTTTGAGCTGGCGGACGGGGGAACGATTTTCCTGGACGAAGTCGGCGACATGCCGATGGGGCTCCAGGCCAAACTGCTCCGCTTTCTCGAGGAGCGGGCCTTTCGGCGCGTCGGCGGTACGAAGGAAATCATGGTGGACGTCCGGGTCATCGCCGCGACCAACCGAGACATCGAAAAAGCGATTGCGGATGGTCAGTTTCGAAGCGACCTGATGTACCGTCTCAACGTGATTCCCATTTACCTTCCCGCACTGCGTGAGCGAGGTGACGACGTTCGACTCCTGGTCAATCACTTCGTCGCGGAGTTCTCCAAGGAGTTTCGCAAGCCCATCGTCACGATTGATGAGAGCGCGTATACGAAAATGGTCGGGTATCATTGGCCTGGAAACGTGCGCGAACTTCGCAACGTGCTCGAGCGTGCGGTGCTCCTTTCGCTTGGGGATACAATCACCGCGGAGGACATTGTCCTGGGTCCAAAGTCCTCTCAGTCAGCGGAGTCTTCGGATGGAATGGTATCCATCCCGGACGGTGGACTCGACCTTGGCGAGTTGGAAGCCAAGCTGCTAAAGCAGGCGCTGCAGCGAACCAACAACAACCAGAGCCAAGCGGCGAAGCTCCTAAACCTCTCGCGCGATGCGTTTCGCTATCGCATGGACAAGCTCGGACTTAATTGACGCGCCCCCCCACACAGTCGCAGTTTCGTTTGGGTGCGTCTTTTCTGTGGGGCGACGGCGCTGCGTGTCAGGCTGACATTGTCATGCGCGTGGACGCGGTGAAAGGTATCGCTTACCCTTTTGCGATCGCGTCATGCCCCTGATCGCGACCTGACAGAAACGCAGTCGGGACCGAGACCACGCACAAATCACGAAGCGTCCGGTCCTTGCCGGTTTTTTTGTTCTCAGAACGTGGTAAGAAGCTGTCAACAGAGCTTCGCCCATCGGAAAGCGGTCCGAGGAATTCCGAAAAGGGGGCTGTTTGTCCGCTCCCTGACGGTCACGGCTTTGAGCTGATTCACGATTCCAGGGGGTTCTGGGGAATCCCGGCGTTTTTCGATCTCACAAGCGCCGCGCGGGTCCACGCCCGAGTCTCGCTGGACGATCGATCACAACACCCCGGTTCAGCGTCCACGGGTCGGACTAGGCGACGAGGTTTACAAGCAGTCCGCGCGGCGATTCGTTGACACCGCCGATGTTGGCATAAGGGGGTTGAGATTGCCCTTGCTGCGACCGGGAATCACCGCGTTTTTGCGCAAGTTCGGCGCGTGCTTTTTGTTCGAGCTGCGCGGCCTTCGCGGCTACGGCTCGATCCTGTCCGGAAGGGTTGGCCGGCGCGAGCGCCGCCTGGCGTACTTGCTGCATCTTGCGAATGGTAGCGGCGGGATCGCCTGAAACTTCGGAGGTATCAATGCTGACTTCGCCACCAACTGCATACTGCCTTCCGTCCGGGCCTTTTTGAAATTTGAACGAGGGAGCGCCTTTGGCGTTGGAACCGGCTGCGTTTTTATGAGCAGCTTCGTGCCTGCGAACCTCGGCATCTCGCTGTTTGAGCTTGCGGACCTCCCTCTGCTGGGCGTCGTCAAGTTTGGCGAAGGGTTCGACGCTTTCGGGATGGTTCGCCGCACCTGAATGACGGGCGGAGCGAGACAGCTCCACTCGATCCGGTGTTGGTTCAATCCGGGTCGTGGGGCCGTTTCTTGCTCCGCGACCGCGGCTGGCTACGCCGGATGTCCGCGTGATCCCTGGACCGAACAGGACGGCCAAGAGGGTGTTGCTCGAGATTTCTCCAATCATCACTGGCGACCCATTGTTGAGCGTTCTTAGGGCGTTGCAGTAGCGATTTATCGACCTTTGGGGGTCGGGATTTCAGTGAGAATGTTGTAGGGGGCGTTGGGTGGGGGTCTGGGGCGACTTCTCAACCCGAGAGGGGGAGGCTGGAAGCGGCGAGAGACTTGGAACCGGGGCTTTGAAACGCTGTTTTTTTCGGACGAGATTTGCCGAAACCGCCTTGAATTCCCCCTCGCAGGCTGGTATAAGAGTGCCAGCGGGGGGCTTGGTGCATAGACAGGCAGCGACGCCGGCGGGGCTACGGGCGCTCGTCGTTTCGGGGAAGCAAGCCGCAGAGTATTCGGGATATCGGTGGACGGATGGTCTCGCCTTGGTTGCGCGTGGAGCGCGGCGGGGGCTGGGGAGTGGTGAGCTTCGGCAATCGGAAAGGAAAAACAATGCGAAAAAGAATGCGGGTCTTGATCGGCGCGGTTTGTGTAGCGGGGATGTCTGTTGCGGTCATGGCGGGAGGTCGCGGTGGTCGCACGGGCAAGAGTGATGCGGTCAATTTTCATCTGGCCAGCAGTTCGCCCCAAGCGGGTTTCAGGCAGATTACCACTAGCGACGGCCATCGCGTTTACGTCTCGCCGCGCGCGACGTGGACATCGCTTGACGTTTTGAGCGTCGATTCAACGCCTGGACGTAGTGGTGAAACGTTGTCCGTGAGGCTTTCGGGTAGTGCGACAAGCAGGCTGACCGATCAGGTTCGTCGCGTCAGCGATACGAAGGTGGCGATTTACTCGGGCAATTCGATGATCGCGCTGGCCGACGTGAACCAGGACGGGAGCTTGAGAGTTTCGGGGATTTCTGCCGACCGAAGTCAGCAAATCCGCCAGGTGGTCGAAAGCACACCTGCGATTCCGGCTGGTCCGCTGGTGACGGTGGTCCCAGCCGGGCAGGTCAATGGTCGGTACCTGGTTGACGTGTACTTGGAGGGCGTTGAGGCGCTTCGGGCGTATCAGTTTCATCTCACGGCAGGCGGAGGTGATAGCGGAAGCCTGGATCTTAAGGACGTCACAATTGACGAAACTCGCCAGGACTTTGCTTTTCACGGATCGCAGACGATCAGCGCCAACAACGCGCTGTTGGGTCAACTCGCGGCGGTTCGCTTTGACGGTCCGGTGCCTGCGGTCGATGCGAAATACATCGGCACCTACACGTTTGTCCCCTCGCGCGACGCCGAGGGACTCTTTCGTGTGAACGTTGAGCCCGGCGAGGAATCGGTGGTCGTGGGTGCTCGCAACAACGAACTTCCGTTCAACGTTGGTGCCGACGCACGCGTTTTTGTCGGGTCGAGCAAAAGCCGACGCGATGACAAGTAGATGCTGTCGCTCGGTATTGAGCGTTTGCGAAACTTGACGATGACCTACCACCTTTAAGCGCCTCCCGCATTGCTTGAGGGGTGGTTGACGGGTTTTGCAGAAAGCAGTCTCCAACGAATGTCCGGGTCAGCCACTTTGGCCGGCCCGGTTTTTTTGTGTGTGCAAAGGCCACTGCCTTGTCACGCCTTGTCGTTGGGGTTTGCGACATCCGCTTCCACACGGTCTCGACTCTGAATTAACGAACCGAACCCCAAGACTTTGAGCTGAGTTTGTTTTCGTGTGGCGGTACTCGGTTGAGGGAGGGCCTTTGATATCTACGAGACCCGCG
>Ga0114931_10002124_pt1 | contig 25303 bp, 15 predicted proteins | sample 2SBtaG_FD_89579 | JGI IMG/M metagenome (GOLD analysis project Ga0114931, IMG submission 89579) | Deep subsurface microbial communities from Kolumbo volcano to uncover new lineages of life (NeLLi) - 2SBTROV14_V59a metaG | ecosystem: Environmental > Aquatic > Marine > Volcanic | place: Kolumbo... | reverse complement strand
GAATTCAATAAATTTCAGGAAGGCAGCGTGGAAGAAAATACCAATACCGAAACTCTGGTAAGGCGTTTACTATCTACTGACTATGCCGACAAAATAATTGTTACAACCATTCAAAAATTGGGATTGGCACTGGATGAAAACAGCAAGCGAAATAAACAAAAGGCAAAAAAAGGGATTCAAACCTTTAAGGATAGATTAGAACCCTTAAAAGATAAACGGGTAGTTTTCATTTTTGACGAGTGCCACCGTTCACAGTTTGGTGACAATCACAAAGCGATAAAGAAATTCTTCCCAAATGCTCAGCTTTTTGGGTTTACCGGAACACCCATTTTTGAAGAGAATGCAACTTATTATGAAGTAAATGGTGAAGAAAAAACACTTAAAACCACAAAAAGCATTTTTCAGCAAGAATTACCAAAATATACAATTACACACGCTATAGAAGATAGGAACGTATTAAAGTTTCATATTGACTATTTTAAAGGAAAAGGTGACCAAATTCCAAAACCCGGAGAACCTCTTGCACAACAAGCGGTGGCGGAAGCAATTATCGAAAAACACAATGCTGCCACAAACAATCGAAAATTCAATGCGCTGTTTGCAACAGCTTCTATTAATAATGCCATTGAATATTATCGTCTTTTCAAAGCAATACAACAGAAAAAACTTGCGGAGAATCCCGAATTTAAACCGCTGAATATCGTTAGTGTTTTTTCTCCGCCAGCCCAACTAATTGCAAAAAATGGCGACCAACAAAGTCAAAGAAATGCAGCAGATATCAGACAACTTCAGGAAGATTTACCGGATGAAAAAGAAGATAACAAACAAAATCCTGAAGAAAAGAAAGCTGCATTAATGGAAATTATTGCTGATTATAATAAGCAATACAGCACCAATCATACGATTAACGAATTTGATTTGTACTATCAGGACATACAAAGACGTATCAAAGACCAGAAATACAGCAACAAGGATTATCCACATAAAAATAAAATTGACCTTGTTATTGTGGTGGACATGTTGCTCACAGGCTTTGACTCCAAATACCTGAACACCTTGTACGTGGACAAAAATTTGAAATACCATGGATTGATACAGGCACTTTCTCGTACCAACCGGATTCTGAATGACACAAAACCGTATGGAAATATTCTGGATTTCCGTTCGCAACAGGATGCCGTAAACAAAGCCATAACTTTATTTTCTGGTGAAGACAGTGACAAAGCCAAAGAAATATGGATGGTTGACCCTGGTCCGGTGGTAATAGAAGACTTCAAAGAAGCAGTGAAAAAATTAGGAGAGTTTATGCAGGAACATAATCTGGTAAACGAACCACAGGAAGTTTATAATCTACGTGGTGATGCAGCAAAGATTGCTTTTGTAAAAAACTTTAAGGAAGTTCAGCGCCTTAAAACACAGCTTGACCAATACACCGATTTAGACGAGGGGCAACAGGATGAAATTGAATCCATTCTGCCAAAAGATAAGTTACAGGAGTTCAGAAGTTCGTATTTGGAAACCGCAAAACAACTACGGGAAATTCAGCAAAAAGAAGGTGACGAAGCACCGGAAGATATCCAACAACTCGATTTTGAATTTGTGTTGTTTGCTTCTGCGGTAATTGATTACGATTACATCATGAACCTGATTGCCGACAGTACACAAAAGAAACCTTCTAAACAGAAAATGACCAAGGCACAGGTGATTAGCTTGCTAAAATCGAACTCGAACCTGATGGAAGAAGAGGAAGATTTAACCGACTATATTGACCAGGTGGACTGGACTGTGGGACAATCAGTTGATGAGTTAAAACAAAACTTTGAAACCTTTAAGGTTGAGAAGTACAATAAAGAACTGGCGAAAATCGCTAACGACCACGGCTTGCAAACTACAGACATGAAAAGATTTGTGGAACAGATTATGAGCCGGATGATTTTTGACGGGGAAAAGCTTACCGACTTAATGGAACCTTTGGAATTGGGCTGGAAGCAGCGCAGCAAAGCCGAAACGGCTTTAATGGCAGACTTGGTTCCTCAACTCAAAAAATTGGCCCAAGGGCGTGAAATTTCAGGATTGGCAGCTTATGAGTAAAAAGCTAAGCATATCACAAAAGGAAATTGAAAACAAAATCTTTGTTTTTCGAACTACACAGGTAATGATTGATCGTGATTTAGCAGAAATGTATCAGGCAGAAACAAAAGTTTTAAACCAAGCCGTCAAGCGAAATATAGAAAGATTCCCGCAACATTTTCGTTTTCAACTTACTGACCATGAAAAAATGGAACTGGTCACAAATTGTGACCGGTTCGAATCTCTGAAACATTCTTCGGTAAATCCTTACGCTTTCACTGAACAAGGTGTAGCAATGCTTTCTGCTGTGTTGCGTAGTGATGTGGCTGTAAAAGTAAGCATTCGAATCATCAATGCTTTTGTAGAAATGCGAAAACTCTTTGCTAACTACAGCGGTCTTTTGCAGAGAATGGATAGCATTGAACGCAAACAACTGGAAACCGACCAAAAATTTGATAAAGTATTTAAAGCCCTCGAAAGTAAAGACCGCATCCCCAATCAAGGTGTTTTTTTCGATGGTCAAATTTTTGATGCCTACCAGTTGGCTTCCAAAATTATCCGTTCAGCCAAACAAAGTATTGTGCTCATTGACAACTATATCGATGAAAATACCCTGACCCATTTAGCCAAGAAAACAAAACCTGTAAAAGTGCTTTTATTAACTAAAAAGATTAACAGGCAACTGGTATTGGATGTAAAAAAAGCCAATGAGCAATATGGTAATTTTGATATAAAAACCTTTAACAAAAGCCACGACCGTTTTTTAATTATTGATCATGCCGAAGTCTATCATCTCGGTGCATCGCTGAAAGACCTGGGCAAAAAATGGTTCGCCTTCTCAAAACTCGATAAAAACTCGGTGGAAAACATTTTAAAGGCAATTGAAAATGAGTAACATTTCAACAAGCTCAGTGCGAGCGAAAAATAAATTGATACCGGAGTTGCGTTTCCCTGAGTTTGCCAAAAGTGCAGAGTGGGAAGAATTTTCGTTGGATAGTATTTCGCCAGCAATATTTGATGGGACACATCAAACCCCAAAGTATACGATTGGAGGAATACCCTTTTTTAGTGTTGAGAACCTTATAAGTAAGAATAAAAATAAATTCATTTCAAGAGAAGATTATTTGCTTGCAACTGTAAAAAACAAACCCGAGAGAGGAGATATTTTAATTACACGAATTGGAAACATTGGTTTTTCTGCTGTTGTCGATTGGGATTATGAGTTTAGTATTTATGTAACGCTTGCTGTTGTAAAAAAATCAAACAAATTTATTCCGCATTATTTGAATGGATATTTTCAATCTGATTTTTATCAAAAGGAAATTCGTAGTAAATCATTGTTGAATGCAGTTCCAATGAAAATAAATATGGACGAACTGCGAAAAACTAAAGTAATTTTACCACCAGATAAAGAAAAGAAAGAACAAAAAAAAATCGCCTCCTGCCTTTCTTCATTAGATGAACTGATAGCCGCCCACAACGATAAGCTGGAAGCCCTCAAAGACCACAAAAAAGGTTTGATGCAAAACCTTTTCCCGCAAGATGGCAAAACCGTGCCTAAGGTTCGTTTTCCTGATTTTGAATGTGATGGGGAGTGGGGTGAAAAGATGCTAGGAGATGCGGCTGACTTTATTAATGGTAGAGCATATAAGAAAGAAGAACTGCTTACTTCAGGAAAGTATCGGGTTTTACGAGTTGGCAATTTCTTCACAAACAATGAATATTACTATTCAGACCTAGAACTTGATGAAGACAAATACTGTGACAATGGCGATTTACTCTACGCCTGGTCTGCATCTTTTGGTCCACGAATTTGGAAGGAAGAAAAAGTGATTTACCATTACCATATTTGGAAAGTCATTGAAAAAAAAGAGATAGATAAACAGTTTCTGTATGTCCTACTAGACTTTGAAACTGAAAATATAAAAGCTGCGCAAGCAAGGGGACTTGGTATGCAACATTTGACTAAATCTGGAATTGAATCTTGGGAAAGCAAAATACCCCCAACTAAAAAAGAACAACAAAAAATCGCTTCCTGTCTTTCGGCTTTGGATGATTTAATTAAGTCACAAACAGAAAAAATAGAACAATTGCAGCAGCATAAAAAAGGGTTGATGCAGGGATTGTTTCCGAAAATAGTCTAAACATGATTTATAAGATAGATAAGATGTACATGATAAATTCTGAACAGGATGAGAATATCGATAAGATACTAACAATAAAAAATCTTGTCTATCCTGCTCATCTTACAAATCATGTTCAGACAATGGGTGCAGAGAAGTACAAAAAAAAACAGGGCAATTCTTAATTCAAATAGATGATAATAAATGACACAAAAAGACCAACAACAATTGGGTAAAACCCTTTGGGATATAGCAGACCAACTGCGTGGTGCAATGAATGCGGATGATTTCCGTGATTATATGCTTTCGTTTCTTTTTTTAAGGTATTTATCGGCGAATTATGAAGAATCTGCCAAAAAGGAATTGGGAAGAGATTACCCGGACGATACCCCACCGGATGTAATGTCTAAACTCAAAGTGAAAACACCTTTGGAAATTTGGTACAAAGAAAACCCGGATGACATTGTTGACTTTGAAAAACAAATGCGCAGAAAAGTGCATTATGTTATCAAACCGGAATTTTTGTGGAAAAACATAACCGAACTTGCCCGTACACAAGATGGTGAATTGCTTGAAACACTGGTAAAAGGTTTTAAATACATCGAAAACGAATCGTTTGATAATTCTTTCCAAGGCTTATTTTCAGAAATTAACTTAAACTCTGAAAAACTTGGAAAAACACCCACCGACCGAAATAAAAAACTTTGCACTATTATTCAAAAAATTGCGGAAGGAATCGCAGACTTTTCTACCGGCACCGATACACTGGGTGATGCCTACGAATATTTAATTGGTCAGTTTGCGGCAGGTTCGGGTAAAAAAGCAGGAGAGTTCTATACACCCCAGCAAATTTCAACCATTCTTTCTGAAATTGTTACCCTTGACAGCCAAGACCCAAGTACAGGAAAGAAAAGTAAATTGGATAAAGTGCTGGATTTTGCTTGCGGTTCGGGTTCATTATTGCTGAATGTAAGAAAACGCATCAAGGATAAAGCCGGCAGTGTTGGTAAAATATACGGACAGGAAAAGAACATCACTACCTACAACCTTGCCCGTATGAACATGCTTTTGCATGGCATGAAAGATACTGAGTTTGAAATATTTCACGGAGATACATTGCTCAATCAATGGGATATGCTCAACGAAATGAATCCGGCTAAAAAAATGGAATTTGATGCTATTGTTGCCAATCCACCTTTCAGTTTACGTTGGGAACCCAATGATACTTTGGCAGAAGATTTCCGTTTTAAAAGTTATGGTCTTGCTCCCAAATCAGCAGCTGATTTTGCTTTTCTGTTACATGGATTTCACTTTTTAAGTGGCGAAGGAACAATGGCAATCATATTGCCTCACGGAGTTTTATTTCGTGGTGGTGCAGAAGAAAGAATCAGAACAAAACTTTTAAAAGATAATAATATCGATACGGTTATTGGTTTACCTTCTAAACTGTTTTATTCGACAGGAATTCCTGTTTGTATTTTGGTACTAAAGAAATGCAAAAAAGAAGATGATGTTTTATTTATCAATGCCAGTGAGCAGTTTGAAAATGGAAAACGCCAGAACAGCTTAGGCAAGAAACATATTAAAAACATTGTGGAGACCTATAAATACAGACAAGAAACCGAACGCTTTTCTCGAAAAGTATCGATGGAAGAAATTGAAAAGAACGGTTACAACCTGAACATTTCGAGATATGTGAGTACGGCAGAAGATGAAGTACAAATTGACTTGGATAAAGTTAATGCAGACTTGACTTCAATAAATGAAAGAATTAAAACCAATACGGACAAACACAATGAATTCTTAAAAGAGTTGGGATTAAAAACAATATAAAAATGACTGCAAAGCCAACCCTCAGTTCAAGCACATTGCAATCCTCGTTCCTGCGGTTGCAAAGTAACCATCCGGCAAACTACCCGTCCCCATTTTTTGGCGGGGTCCAGTTCTGAGGCAGCAGAACGTCCAGCCGATTGACGGGCATGTCGGGTAAGCGGGACAGCACCTCGCGTAGATGCTCAAAAGGATTGTGCCCGTGTCGGATAGCCGAGCCAAGCAGGGAATAGAGCATGGCCGCCCACTTAGCCCCTTCTTCGGAGCCGCCGTCCAGATTTTTTCTTCCTTGGTTCCATATGATTTTTGACCGCAAATTTACTGCCCGCCACCCAAGGGCGTAAGATGCTCTTTACCGGATGGATACGTTGGCTCCCATAACTATTTTCCTCCCTCAATGCAGCGCTATCTTTTTTGCAAAAGAATCTCCCTTTTGGGAAGTTATTTTACAAAAATAAATCCCTGGAGGAGTACCACTGAGGTCGAGGGTAAGTTGATTGTTTGAATTAAACGATTGCGTTCGAATGCGCTTTCCAAGTGAATTGAAAATTTCAATGGTGGCATCCATGAGAAAATTGGAATCTGAAAAATCAATGAAGATTTTGCCGTGGCTGGGGTTGGGATAAATCTTGAAATCGAGGCTATTGTCAGAGGGTTCGCTAGTGGCCACAACCGTTGGGTTATCTTGCTTTAGAATGCCTACGCCGCCGGCACATTCGCCGTAGGCGAACTCTAATTTCCCGTCATTGTCCAGGTCTCCTCCCGAAATGCTGATATTGATTCCCTGCAAAAGCAAGGAATCCGCCAGGTCGAAATTGCCCTCCAAATTGCCGTCTATGTTGGTGTATTCAAACAAATAACCCTTCTCGGAACCCACTAGTAAAACGTAATTACCTTCATTATCTTCGACGAGAAAAGGAGCGCTAAAGCCAGTGCAGCAGGCTACCATCACATCTATGCCCCCCCAAAAATCATTGGTGGGCGTTGCACTGAAATCGGGATTTGATGGAGTTCCAATATTTTCAAAATAATTCAAGGTCCCGCTTTTTTCACCAATTAATAAATCGAGTTTTCCGTCCCTGTTCACATCAACGAGTTGGGGGGAAGCAGATTGCCCGATGTCAATACCTTTGAAATTCGGTTCATTCAACACAAAATTGGCGGGATTAGCCGGTTCGGCTGTATTTTGGAAAAAATGCAGCATTCCATTTTGGTCGCCGACCATCATATCTTCGTCGCCGTCGCCGTCCAAATCTCCGAAAGTGGGGTAAATGCCACCGAAACTCAATGCCTCCAGGCCTGCATAATCTCTGGTCACGAATTCAAAAGAAGGGGAGCTTGTCGTGCCCACGTTCCGGTACAAAGAGAGAGCTACCGCCGGGTTTCCGGTTGGGTTGAAATAACCATTATTGCCGATGAGGAGGTCCAAAAGACCATCCGCATCAATGTCCACAAAAGCGGGATGAGCGCCTGTGCCGACTTCAATCATTTCATCCTGGAGGAAATTATTTTTTTGGTAGGTAAAAACGGGGACGGTTTCTGTTCCCGTATTTTGATAATACCAAACGCTGGTAAAATTTTCAGAAGCATTGGGATTATTGGGCACTGCCAAATAATCTTTCTTCCCGTCGTTATTTACGTCCAGGTAAAAACTTGCCGGGAAGATGGCGAGATCTACCGGAACGGAGTTGGACGGAAATTCCGTATCCACGGCGTTCATGGCGGCGGAATTAGGGCTGCCGCCGTTGGTCACCATGACCATGTTGCTAAAAGAAATATCGCCCAATATCAGTTCCTTATCCAGGTCGCCGTCCAGGTCAATCGCCAAAAGGGTGGAACCGGAATGCCGCCCCGATTTTGTGTCGTCGATATAACCGCCTCCCCCTGTCAGGCAGGAAACGCCGAGAATGATGTCATTATTCAAGCCGTTCTCGGCAAAGCGGCCCCAACAGGCGTCCTGTAAGACAAAACTCAAGCTGTCGCAGTTGCCGTTATTTTCCATCGAATTGTTTTTGTGAAATTCGACCAGGGTGCCCGACACGCCAAAGGTGAGCAAATCCAAATCGCCGTCATTATCTATGTCGGTGATAGCGGGGATATCGGCAGGGGGCACAAAAAGGTTGATTAACCCATTTGGTCCCTGCGTTTGCAACAACGAAGAAACGAGGGTAAAGCGCAGCCCCTCCGTCGCATTGAAATCATTTCTATAAACAGCTACCCCTCCGGGTGCCTCCGTAAAAATATCCTCCTTGCCGTCACAATTGTAATCGGCCAACAAAGCCCAATTTTGCAGGATGGGAAATTTGGACCGGAATTGATGGGCATGCCTGTAAGCTGCCTTATTCGGCGTACCCTCGTTGATAAAGGTTTTCAAACTGCCATTCAAACTTCGTTCGAAGGCGAATAAATCTTTTGTTCCGTCGCCGTCGAGGTCAATCTCCGAAAACTGCGGGCTGTTCAAGCCACCAGCCCATGCACTCGGCAAGGCTTGCCCGTCAACGACTACCGGAATCGAATCGTAGCGAATGAAACTTATTTGAGCGATGCCGGAATGGACGAAAAGAAAGGCAAGGAAAGCAGGAAAAAAGTGCAATTTCATCATTAATCGTTTATCGTTTTTTGGTGGCAGACGGGTGCAAGTGCAACATCTATTGAATGAATGCCGCACAAATTTACCTTTTTAGTCGGTAATTTTCCTAAAGGACGAAGCGATAGCAGATTCGGATGGGCAAATATGATTCGATAAACTCCTGAACTCCCTACCGCCCTCTCTCAATCACGAACGGAAATATAATAAGGGTCAACGGAAAGTTCGGCTTTGTAGCCCGGAACCAATTCCATCGTATTCATATCAATGATGGTCAAATAGCCGTTCCTGCCCCCGCAGTCGGTAGAATGATGCGGTGCCGGGCCATTCGGATTGACATTGCGATTGGCAATATAGACCAGCTTTTTCTCATCATCCACTTCCAAGCCGTGCGGTTGGTAGCCGGAATAAATATTTCTCACGAAAGTGTGGGTCTTGTAGTCAATCACCGTGATAGCCCCCACCTTGCCGGGGAAACTGACATTGTCCTCCATACAGCTTACAAACATATAATCCGTGCTTTTGGAATATTCTATTTCCTGGGTAAAAATGCCGGTGGGCACCACGGCAATCAAACTGTCGTTGCTGGCATCAAAAAAGCGAACCTCGTTGGAATGTTGACAGCTAACCGCGTATTCTGAATTGTCGGGAGACATGTGAATGTCATGGGGGTCGTATCGTTGCACGGCGGTTGGGGTTTCACCGGGTTGAAGGACAATTTGGGAAATCTCGGGATTGAAGAGGTCGGTCACGTCAACTTTATAAATGAAATTCCCCGTTTGGGCCGTCACATAAAGGGTGTTGTCGTCACTAAGCACGCTGCCATGGGGCCAGATAAATAAGTTGTTCCCCTGATAGGTGGTCAGCAGACGCATATTTTCCAGGTCAACCACAGCTACCGAACCATTCGCGCTCCAATTCACCACAAAGGCTCTTTTGGAGTCGCTTGTTATGATAAAAGTGTTCCAACTGCCCTCCCCCAAATCAACCTCACCGACCAGGGATTCATCTGTGGTACTGAATTTTTGAAACATATTTCCCGCGAAGAAACAGACATAAAGATAGTTGCCATCTGGAGAAATCTTTGTTTTATGGGGCGATTCGGTACCCGGCCGGGCACCAATATCGAAATAGCGCATGATAAGCCGGGTTTCTCTATCCATCACCGTTACCAGGTCGCAACCCTGATTGATGATGTAAATTTTCCCACGGGTTTCCGGGTTGTCGGAAAATTTGACAAAACCGTCGCTGTTGGGTGCGCCATTTTCTATCCAATCCCTTATTAACTCCACATCTGCCCTCGGCAGAGGCGTGCGATTAAAGGGCATCTGCGGAGGAAGAGAAGGACCTAAATCGGGGAAGGTATTGATGAAGAACATCATAAAACTTTGGTCGGTGCGGAAAGGTACCACGCTCGAATTATCCCGGGTTCCTTCGAACAACTCCTCCCAGGTGGTCATGGAAAGACCCCCCGCCGCATTTTTGCTAAAAGGGTTGTGACAACCTGGAACGGCACATTGCGTGAGGATAATTTTACCGATGTCTTCGGGGTAGCCTTTCGAGTCAATTACCTTTTCTGTTTTGTCAAACGTACAGGAAGTCAGACTCAAAGCTGCTAAAAGCAATATAAACGCCCGGATATAAATAAGCGACCCTTTTCTTCCAAGGGGTTTCAACCCCTTGTCCATACAACACAAGGGGTTGAAACCCCTTGGAAAGTGTCGCTTATTTTTACTGACGCACTCCATTTGGCAATAAAGACGCTTCTTCATAACAATATGATAACAAAAGTAGAGGTTGGACACTTGTGGGTTAATCTTCCGTCACCGGAACATCTGTTTGCACTACTTGTCCCTCCCTCTCGATGGTGATAGGGATGCCACCAATAACCGTCTGAAAAATGGTACTGTCGTAGCCAATTCCGTAGAGGAAATAATTCCCCTTTTTCAAGCCGTCAAAGCGATAGCTTGCGTCCTCGGAACCTTTTACGCTACTGTCATAGTCACTCGATTCAGTGCCGGGTTGTTCTACTGCCCCGAATTTTATGAAGACCGTCGCATTGGGGATGGGCAGATCGTGGTGCATTACCCTTCCTTGAATACTTGCTGTACCTCCAGGCCCGGCTGAGTTGTCTTTACTACAGGCTGCCAAAAAGGTCAAACTAAAAATCAGGATAAAAAATGTTCTAAAAACTCTCATTTTTCCTCGATTTGGAAAGTGATATTTTAAACTTTAGATGGCAAATTATTGATGGTGAATTTAGTAAAAAGCGCATTATTTTCCAGTAACCACCAATTTACAAACATCTAAAATTAGAATCATATGCAAACTTCCGCAAATAGTTTTAATAAAGCAAAAACAGTTGTTTTCGTTTTTGGTGAATGCTTGACAAATAGACCAAATAAAAAAAGCACTTTCCTTTTATCTCCTAGTCTTTTCGGAAGAATGTTTGAAAAACGGAGTTGGAAAGCAACTTCTTGATAGAGGATGGTTTCATACAACGACACGACGTCACAATGTATTAAAATCTTTAAAAATATTGCACTCCTTGCTTTGTGTCCTCGTGTCGTTGTGTGAAACCCTTGATTATTAAAATGATACGTTGGAAACCTATTTTAAGGAACAGAAATCGAGAATCAAAACAAGCGCCCTTGTTCGGCGAAACTCATCGGGTTTTCCAATTCCAGCAATTTCCGTTTCATGTCCAAGCCGTAAAAATACCCCTGCAATTCGCCACTTTTGGCGATGCAGCGGTGGCACGGGACTATGATGGCGATGGGGTTGTTCCGGTTTGCCTGACCAACGGCGCGCACTGATTTAGGGTCTCCGGTTTTTTCGGCGATGGCTGAATAGGTGGAAGTATGCCCGTAAGGTATCTTCCGCAATTCCTCCCAAACAGTCCGGTAAAAAGGAGTGGCGCCGGAGAAATCCAATGCCAACTCGAATTCCTTTCGCTTCCTATAAAAATATTCGTCCAATTGCCGAACACATTCCCGAAGTTCTTTCGGAATCGGAACTTGGGGGCAGGTTTTGTTTTTTGATAACCGCAGCGACCGGATGCCCCGGATGCTTGCCGTAATTTCAAGGCAACCGAAGGGAGATTGGAAATAAGCTGTTTGCAACATAATGGTCGTGATTTTTGAATTTTCCGCTTCGAATATTTTTCAAATCTTCTTCAATCCGCATTCATTCTAAAAGTTTGTTGGGAGATTAGGAAGGGTGAAAAAATAATTCAAGATTTTTGGCTACTTTTCCGACATTCATTCCCCTTTGGCGGGACAGGCGATTATATCAACATAATCCCTATTTCCAAAGCAAAAACTAAGGTAAAAATAAACTCGTCGAAATGTCCAACTAATTTTTTCGTCCTTACTTGCTTATTGGACTATTGCCGAATGTCAAAAGTCCAGGTACTTTATTACCTCACCGTTCCTAAAAAGTTTCCAATACTTGCTGGCAACTACATTCCTTTGAGGATACCCTCTGGTAAAAAGGAGAAAAAATGTAACTTCTTAATAATAGAGGGTGGTTTCACACAACGACACGACGACACAATGTAGGCTTCGTCTGTAATTACAGCCTGACCCCAATGTATTAAACGCTTGAAAAATATTGCACTCCCTGTGTTGTGTCCTCGTGTCGTTGTGTGAAACCCTTGATTATAAAAATGATACGAAAAAATCATAAATTTGGGCTATCAAAAACATGAAATTAAAGCCTTCCATCCATATTTTGCCATGCTAAAGAAGCTCGATTATTATATCATAAAAAAATACCTTTCTACTTTCCTTTTCACGGTTCTGATATTTACGATGATAGCCGTGGTGATTGATTTTAGTGAGAATGTGGAAGAGTTTATAGATGAGCACTTGTCTGCGGGTCAGGTTATTCGGGAGTACTATCTCAATTTCATGCTGTTCATAAATGGGCTGTTGTGGCCGCTTTTTGCCATGATTTCGGTCATTTTTTTCACGTCCCGGATGGCGTCCAATTCAGAAATTATTTCCATGCTGAGTGCAGGGGTGAGTTTCAGACGGTTGATGGTTCCTTATTTGGTGGCGGCAAGCCTTTTGACGGGACTTCATCTTATCGGCAATCATATCATCATTCCCATTGGAAACAAAACGAAGTTGAATTTTGAGCATTCCTATGTCTGGAAAGAAAGAGACCACGGCAAGACGAGGGATGTGCATATGTTCATTAGTCCAAACACCAAAGTTTATGTTCGGGATTATTTCAAACGGGACTCCTTTGCGCGTCATTTTCGCATGGAAGAATTTGACGGCAATAAATTGAAGGTTCTCATTGAAGCAGATAAGGCGCAATGGAAAGGGGCGCCAAATCATTGGGAACTAAGCGATTACGTAATTCGCACCTTTGATGGGATGAAAGAGAACCTCGTGGTTAAAAAAAAAGAAAAACTCGACACCACCCTGAATTTTAGCCCGCAGGATTTTGTGCGCTACGAAAACACGAAAGAAATGATACCCTCCACGGAATTGAACGACTTTATCAATCGCGAAAAGCAGCGCGGCATCGGGAATACCAAAGTCTATGAAATCGAATTGTACCGCCGCACGGCCGACCCCATTACTATCCTGATTGTTACTTTCATTGGCATGGCGGTAGCTTCCCGAAAAGTACGGGGCGGGATGGGAATGCACCTCGCCGTCGGGGTTGCTTTGGGGGCTATTTTTATTTTTCTTTCTAAATTCTCCATTACTTTTGCTGCGAATGAATCGCTTTCTCCTTTCTTTGGGGTGTGGATTCCAAATATTCTTTTTTCTGCCATTGCCGTTATTTTGGTGGCAAAAGCGCAGAAGTAGAGCAGGATGAAATGCCGGTGGAATTGACTTTATGGGTGACCAAATAATAATTACTTTTTAAATTCAAATAAAAATGATAAGAAACCTTGCCTTAACCTTCGCCGCTTTCGTTGTGTTGGCGACCATATCCTCCGCTCAATCAAAGATTTCAGTGGAGGGCATTTACAGCAGTTCAAAATTTACGACAAAAACGCCTCCGGGCTTTAATTTTCAAAAAGACGGGAGACATTACACCCTCTTGGAAAACGACCAAATCAATCAGTACGACCTGACAACGGGGGAAAAGACCGCCACTATTTTTGAGGCTTCGGAGGTGTCTGAGAATACAGACTTCAATGGGGTTATAGATGGTTACTCTTTTAGCGAGGATGAAGGTAAGATTATGATTAAGTCGGAAACAGAGCGAATTTACAGGCATTCCACGCGGGCCTTTTATTTCGTTTGGGATAGGAAGCAAAAGAAACTCACTTCCGTTTTCAACGAGCGAAAAATTCGATACGCCACCTTCAACCCCCAAGCGAACAAGGTTGCTTTTGTGTTGGATAACAACCTGCATTACAAGGACTTATTGAATTTGGAAATCGTTTCTGTTACCCAGGATGGGCAAACAAACCACATCATAAATGGGGCAACAGATTGGGTCTATGAAGAAGAATTTGGTTTCGACCGGGCATTTCAGTGGGCGCCGGATGGTCAAAAAATTGCCTTTTATCGCTTTGATGAAAGCGAGGTGCCTGAATATACGCTGAGCTTTTTTCGCGGCAAAACCTACCCGGATTACGTCACCTATAAATATCCAAAAGTAGGTGAAAAAAACTCCAAAGTGACGATTCATCTTTTCAATCTTGAAAATCGAAAAACGGTGAAGGTAGAAATGAAAAATCCGATGGAATATGTGCCGCGCATCAAATGGACGACCGACCCTGAAAAGTTGTGTGTTTTTAATATGAACCGGCATCAAAATGAATTGGAACTACTCCTCGCCGATGCCCACACGGGTAAAACGGTTCTTTTGTTGAAACAAACCAACAAATACTACCTCGACATCCACGACAACCTCACTTTCCTCAAAGATGGAAAGCACTTCATTTGGACAAGTGAAATGGACGGGTGGAATCACCTTTATCTCTACAACATGAATGGTGAATTAGACCATCAACTGACGAAAGGAAAATGGGAAGTGACAAATTTTTATGGGGTGGATGAAAAAAATGGTCTTGTTTATTATCAAGCAGCAAAAAAATCGCCCCTCCGAAGAGAGATTTATGCCATTAGTTTGGAAAAGGAGAATGAACAGGAACTTACAACGCGAGAGGGTTGGAATGCCGCACAATTTAGCAGCACTTTCGATTACTTTATCCATGTTTTTTCCACCCTGAACAACCCGCCGGTTTTTTCCGTCAATGACCATGACGGCCTTGTGGTTAGGATAATAGAGGATAATGCACACCTGCGGGAAGTTCAAAAGGAAGTGGAAGTTCAACCGGTGGAGTTTTTTGATTTTACAACCAGCGAAGGAGTCCGCTTGAACGGCTACACCATCAAGCCACCTGATTTTCAAGCGAACCGGAAATACCCGGTTTTCATTTACCTCTACGGCGGTCCGGGCAGCCAACAGGTGACTGACAATTGGCGGGGCAGCTACTATTGGTGGTTTCAAATGCTGGCGCAACAAGGCTTCATCATCGCCTGCATAGACAACCGGGGCACCGGCGGTAGGGGCGAAGAATTTAAAAAAATGACCTATTTGCAACTCGGCCATTACGAAACCATTGACCAAATCGAAGCGGCGAAATATCTTGCGGGTCTTCCCTACACCGACCCGAACCGCGTCGGCATTTTTGGTTGGAGTTACGGCGGCTACATGTCCTCCCTTTGCCTGCTGAAGGGCAACGATGTTTTCAAAGCGGCTATTGCCGTTGCCCCTGTCACGAGTTGGAAGTGGTACGATTCCATCTACACCGAACGCTACATGCGCACCGTGCAGGAAAATGAGGCAGGTTACCGCGACAATTCCCCCGTTAATTTCGCCGATAGACTAAAGGGCAACTACCTCCTTATTCACGGGGTGGGTGATGATAATGTTCATTTCCAAAATACGGCTGAAATGACGAATGCCTTAATCGCTGCCAACAAGCAATATGAAACCTATTTCTATCCCAACCGGAACCACGGAATTTACGGCGGCAACACCCGCTTGCACCTTTTTACGAAGCTGACAAATTTTCTCCACGAAAAATTAATGGAAGACGATAGCCCGGTAGGAACATTGCGGCCGTGATATACTTGGGTTTGAAGAGTTGGAGGAGTTTCAAACCTGTCAAACTCCTCCAACCTGTCAAACTTCTCAAACTCCTCCAACCACCAACAAAAGGGAATCCTCTTTTCCTTCGAGCATGGAAGTTCCCATCAAATATTCATCAACGGCTTTGGCTGCTTCGCGTCCTTCCGAAATAGCGCGAACGACGAGAGATTGCCCGCGCCGCATATCGCCGGCTACGAAGACTTTCTCGATGTTGGTTTGAAAATTTTCGTCTTTGACATTGCCGCGTTCATTTACTTCCGCCCCTAATTTTTTGAGCATTCCTTCAAATTGAGGATGCACAAAACCGGCGGCAATCAAGGCTAATTGGCAGGGTATTTCCCGCTCTGTTCCCTCTTTTTCTTTGAATGAATAGCGTCCAGAAGTTGCATCTTTTGCCCATTCCACTTCGACTATTTTCAAGCCTTTCAAATTGCCTTTTGCGTCGCTGACAAATTCTTTGGTGTTGATTGCCCATTGGCGTTCGCAGCCCTCTTCGTGGGAAGAGGAAGTGCGGAGAATCATCGGCCAATCGGGCCAGGAAAAGGGGGCTCGCTCTTTTGGCGGCATGGGCATGATCTCCAATTGAGTGACCGACTTCGCGCCCTGCCTGTTGGAAGTTCCCACACAGTCCGACCCGGTATCTCCGCCTCCAATTACGAGGACGGCTTTGCCTCTTGCCAAAATTTCTTTTTTCTTTGAAATGGTATCTCCTCCTGAAAGCCTGCGGTTGTTTTGCTCCAAAAATTCCATCGCAAAATGGACACCTTTCGATTCTCTGCCGGGAATTTTCAAATCCCTCGGAATCGTACAGCCTCCGCAAAGAACGACTGCATCGTATTCTTGCAATAATTTTTCAGGGTCAACATTCTCTCCGACATTTGCATTGACTTCAAAATGAATTCCCTCTGCTTCCATCAGGGCTACCCGCCGTTCGACGACGAATTTTTCCAATTTGAAATCGGGGATGCCGTAGCGCAGCAAACCCCCGATTCGGTCATTTCGCTCAAAGACCGTCACAAAATGACCCGCTTTATTCAATTGAGCTGCGGCTGCCAATCCCGCCGGTCCGGAACCAATCACGGCAACTTTTTTAGCCGTTCGCATCATGGGAGGTCGGGGGCGGATGTAGCCTTTTTCAAAAGCCGTCTCGGCGATGGTTTTTTCGATATGCTCGATGGCCACCGCCGGTTGATTGATGCCCAAAACGCAAGCTGCCTCGCAGGGGGCAGGGCAAATGCGACCCGTAAATTCGGGAAAATTATTGGTGCTGCTCAAAATCTCGAACGCCAACTTCCAATTTTCTGCGTAAACGGCCTCATTGAATTCGGGAATGATATTGCCCAAGGGACAACCATTGTGACAAAAGGGAATGCCACAATCCATGCAGCGCGCCGCCTGCCGCACCGTCTTCTCCGCAGCGAAGTTTTTGTAAATTTCTTTGTAGTCCTTTATCCGCGCTTTGGCATCTCTCGAGGGAGGTGTTTCGCGGCTGTATTTTAGAAATCCTTTTGGGTCTGCCATTTTTTATTAAATTCTTTTTGTTAAATCAAGGTGATTTTCAAAATCACCTTGATTTAGAGGTTTACGAAACCACCGCTTTGCCCACTTTCCTTTTTGAACCATTCAAAGGAAGTTTTTTGGACTCTTTTTTCTTTTGATTCAACACCCGTTTATAATCCCGCGGCATCACTTTCGTAAAATGCTCCTTGCAGGCGTTCCAATTATTCAGAATCTTAAGCGCTTGTTTGCTTGCGGTAAATTTGAAATGCTCCCGAATCATTTTTCGAACCGTTAAGAAATCCTCTTTTTCCATTGGGTCCAGGTCAATCATTTCTTTGTTTACCTTGCTTTCAAAAGTGTGGTTGGGATTGTAAACGTAGGCGATGCCTCCGCTCATCCCCGCAGCGAAATTTTTGCCCGTTTCGCCGAGGATGACCACCCTGCCGCCGGTCATGTATTCGCAGCCGTGGTCGCCGATGCCTTCCGCCACGGCCCACACGCCGCTGTTGCGAACACAAAAGCGCTCGCCGGCCATGCCTTTGATGTAAGCCTGACCGGAAGTAGCCCCGTAAAAAGCGACGTTCCCGATGATGATATTTTCGGCGGCTTCAAAGGTTGCTTGCCGATCGGGCACTACGATGAGGGTCGCACCTGACAAGCCTTTCCCGAAATAGTCGTTTGCTTCGCCTTCTAGGGTAAAGCACAAACCTTTTGCGCTGAAGGCGCCAAAACTTTGCCCCGCCGACCCGCGAAAGCGAAATTGAATGGTTCCTTCGGGAAGCCCTTTTCCTTTGTAGCGTTTCGATATTTCATGCGAAAGCATTGCCCCCACTGCGCGGTCGGTGTTCAAAATGGGGAAGGTAGTTTCAACGGTTTTGCCCCTATCGAGGGCAGGCTTCGAGTACTCGATTAGTTTTTTGTCCAATACTCCCTCGATGCCGTGGTCTTGTTCTACCTTTTTGTGCTGCCCAATTGTTTCGTCGGCAGGTTCTTTGTAGAGAATCGGGCTTAGGTCGAGGTGCTTGTATTTCCAATGGTTGATGCCTTTTTTTAATTTGAGCATCTCCACTTTTCCAACCATTTCATTTACCGTGCGGAAGCCCAATGCTGCCATTATTTCGCGGAGGTCCTGAGCTAAAAAGGTGAAAAAATTGATGACGTATTCCGGCTTGCCGGTGAAGCGTTTTCTGAGTTCGGAATCTTGGGTGGCTATGCCGACGGGACAGGTGTTGAGGTGGCATTTTCGCATCATAACGCAGCCTTCCACTACGAGGGCGGCGGTCGCAATGCCCCATTCTTCAGCGCCCAAAAGGGTGGCAATTGCTAAATCTTTCCCGCTGAGGATTTTGCCGTCGGTTTGCAAGGTAACCCGGTCGCGGAGCTTGTTTTTTACCAAGGTCTGATGGGTTTCCGCGATGCCCAATTCCCACGGAAGACCTGCGTGGCGGATAGAAGTAATCGGCGAAGCCCCCGTGCCACCGTTGTCACCCGAAATGAGGATGGCGTCCGCGTGCGCCTTTGCGACGCCCGACGCGATGATACCGACCCCTGCTTTTGAAACCAATTTGACGTTGATTCGGGCGCTCGGATTGGCGTTTTTTAAATCAAAAATCAACTGCGCCAGGTCCTCGATAGAGTAAATGTCGTGATGGGGCGGCGGGGAAATCAAACCTACTCCGGGAGTAGAGTGGCGCACCCTGCCAATCCACTCGTTCACTTTGTGTCCGGGCAATTGGCCGCCTTCTCCCGGCTTGGCGCCCTGTGCCATTTTAATTTGCAATTCCACCGCATTGGCAAGGTAGTAGCTCGTTACCCCGAAGCGGCCGGAAGCGACCTGCTTGGTGGCGGAACGTTCCCAATCGCCGTTCTCCTTTGGGAAGAAGCGTATCTCGTCTTCGCCGCCCTCGCCGCTATTGCTTTTGCCGCCGATGCGATTCATTGCAATCGCGAGGGTCGAATGCGCTTCATGGGAGATAGAACCGAACGACATCGCCCCCGTCACAAACCGTTTGAGGATGTTTTCGGCAGGTTCCACTTCTTCGATGGGAACCGGATTGCCTTTTCGAAAGGTGAGCAGACCCCGCAAAGTCATCGCTTTTTCGCTCTGCTCATTTACCAATTTGCTGTATTTTTTAAACGAAAGGGGGTCGTTTTTGCGGGCGGCATATTGCAGCAAATGAACCGATTGAGGATTGAACAAATGCTCTTCTCCCCGCTGCTTCCATTGATAAATTCCGCCATCTTCCAGTAGAGAATTTGGAATGGACTTTTCAGGGAAGGCTATTTTATGGCGGGTCAAAACTTCTTTTGCAATGCCATCAAAGCCGATTCCCTGAATTCTCGAAACGGTTCCTTTGAAACATTTTTCAATCACGGCATCATTTATCCCCAATGCTTCGAATATTTGTGCTCCCTGATAAGATTGCAGCGTAGAGATGCCGATTTTCGACATGATTTTCAACAAACCTTTTCCAACAGCTTTTTTATATTTTTCAAAAAGAAAATTCAAATAGTATTCTGCTTCAAAAAATCTTCGGCGCTTTAAATTGGCTATCGTGGCAAAGACCAGGTAGGGGTTGACAGCATTGGCGCCAAAGCCTATCAAAGTTGCAAAATGATGCGTTTCCCGCACATCACCTGCCTCGACGACAATCGAAGTTTTGTTTCGCAGCCCCGTCTGAATCAAATGATGGTGAATAGCCCCGACAGCCAACAGAGAAGGAATCGGCGCCCGAAAAGCGTCTGCATTCCGGTCGGAAAGCAGCAGAATATTAACGCCGTTGCGGGTCAAATCTTCCGCCGTGGCGCAAATGTGGTCAATGGCAGCTTTTAGGCGGCCTTTCTGCCCGTCGGCGGGAAAAACGATTTCGATAATCCCCGATTTGAAGTGCGGATGATTGATGTATTTCAGCTTGTCCAAGTCGCTGCTCGTGAGGACGGGTTGCGAAAGATGGATGAAACGGGCCTGCTTTTGCGATGGTTCCAAAATATTATCGGCGCTGCCCAAAGTTGTAAATAAAGACATCACAGAACGCTCCCGAATCGGGTCAATCGGCGGGTTGGTCACTTGGGCAAACAATTGTTTGAAATAATTGGCCAAGTGCTGCGAATAATGCGAAAGCACGGCCAGCGGTGTGTCCGAACCCATAGAACCGATGGGGTCTTTGCCCTCTTTTATCATGGGGGCGATGATGACTTTCAGGTCTTCTTTGGTAAATCCAAACAACTGCTGCCGCCGGAACAAGGTCTTTTCATCCAGTTCCGAAACAGGGTTGCCATAAGCTAGCAAGTCGTTCAAAAAAATGCGGTTATCGTCGAGCCAATCTTTGTAGGGTCTTCTTTGACAAATCACTTTTTTCAATTCCTCGTCGCCAATAATGCGGTGCTCGTCCAAATCGGCAATCAGCATTTTTCCCGGCTGCAAACGCCCTTTCAAAACGACCTTCGATTGGTCAATTGGCAAAACGCCCGCTTCTGATGCAACGATGAGGGTGTTGGCTTCCGTCAGGCAATAGCGGGAGGGACGCAAGCCATTCCGGTCTAAAGTTGCGCCAACGAGGATGCCGTCAGTGAAGCAAATCGAAGCAGGACCATCCCAAGGTTCCATCATCGTTTTGTTGTACTCGTAGAAGGTTTTTTTATAATCTTCCATCTGCTCGTCCTGCTGCCATGCTTCGGGAATCATCATCATCAGGGCGTGGGGCAAGGTTCGACCACTGAGGACGAGGAATTCCAAAACGTTGTCGAAGTTTCCTGAATCGGAAAGCGCTTCTCCGCAGATAGGGTTCAATTTTTCGAGTTCTTCTTCCGAAAAAAGGCTCGTTTTCAACAGGGGCTCTTTTGCTTTCCACCAATTCACATTTCCGGTGATGGTATTGATTTCTCCGTTGTGGGCAATGTACCGGAAAGGTTGCGCTAATTTCCACTTGGGAACCGTGTTGGTGGAGAATCTCGAATGCACCAAAGCAATGCCTGATTGGCACAGTTCATCCTGCAAATCGGGAAAGTAGGGGCGCAATTGGCCGGTGGTGAGTTGTCCTTTGTAAATCACCGTTTTGTAGGAAAAAGAAGCGATGTAGAAATCGTCTTTCGCCTGTGGGAAAGTGATGTGAATGTTATGCGTCGCAAACTTGCGCAAGACAAACAACCGCCGCTCTAAATGCTTCCGGTCCATCGTTTTGGCGGGTTTGACAAAAACCTGCTCCATTCTCGGTTCTACGGCCACGGCCGAATCTCCGAGGTCTTCGTTGTCGGTGGGAATTTTTCGGTAACCCAATAATTCAAAATCCAGTTCATCGATGTAATCGTTGAACAAGACGCGGCATTGGTTCCGCAAAATCCGGTCTCTCGGAAAGAACACCACCCCAACTCCATATTCTCCAAAATCGGGCAAATCAATCCCCATCTCCCGGCATTTTTTTGCAAAAAAAGGATGCGGTGTTTGGATTAAAATTCCAGAACCGTCGCCGGTGTTTGGTTCACAACCGCAAGCTCCTCGATGGTCCATATTGGTCAACATCGTCAAAGCATCTTCAACTATTTGATGCGACTTTTCGCCATTCAAATTTGCGATTAACGCGGTGCCACAGGAGTCCTTTTCGAGTTGAGGGACATAAAGCCCTTTTTTAATTTGCTGCATTGAAATCGAATTATGTGCCCGGATTGGGTTCGTTAAAATTTGGTTTGGATAGGATGGTCTTTCAGAGAAAGGACATCAAAAATACGGAAATTTGAGATGGTATTCAAATTTTAATTATTCAACGAATGACCTTTAGGGTTAAAAAAATTTAAAAAATTACAGCATTCAAAGAAGGTTTTTTAAAGATTCAGGACTTCTTTTTTAAATTACAATTTTTTAAATTAAAACTTGATTTACTCAAATTTACTTTTTTTGATAAAATATTTGGTGTACACAAAAAAGGAGGTACAAAGTATTGAATGGAGAACCTACTTTTAGTGGCCCATAGAAGGAAATAAGTTGGCTGGCAGTTAAATGTTAGAAGGAATTTAAAAATAATAAAAACGCAAGCCACTCAAAATATCTTGAATTGATAAGGTTATTCTTTCACAAGCCCTTTGTAGTTTTAGATGAATTGCGGCAAATTCTTCCAACTGCGCAATTTGCCGAATTTTCCGTCGTAGCTATTTTGACCACCATAAATAAGATAGGATAGTTCCGGAGAATTGCCTGAAAGGGTATTGAAAAAACTCAAACCTTTGTAAAATTGAGGTTGTACGGCGGTTGCTGCCTTGATTTCAATGGGATATATTTTGTCTCCTTCGTCCACCAACAGGTCAATTTCGTGGCCGCTTCGGTCCCTCCAAAAGTAAAGGTTGGGGCGGTATCCTTTATTGAAAAAGCTTTTCATAATTTCAACGATTATGAAGTTTTCAAAAAGAGCGCCACGGGCAAAGTGATTTTGCAATTCTTCTACACTTTTTATATTCAATAAAGCGCAAGCCATCCCTGTATCGTAAAAGTATAGCTTTGGAGTTTTGACAATCCGCTTGTTGAAATTCCGAAAATGCGGACTCAATGTGAATACCTGAAAGCCGGTTTTCAAAATTGATAACCACCTGCGGACGGTGGCTTGGTCCACTCCGGCGAGATTGCCCACCTCTGTTTTGTTGAATAGCTGGCCTACCCGGCCGGCGCACAATTGCAGGAATGATTGGAAAACATCGAGGTCTGAAATATTGACCAATTGCCTTGCATCTCTTTCCACATAAGTTTGAAGGTAGTTGGGAAAATAATCTCTGGGAGCTATATTTTGGTCGTACAAGCGGGGAAAGAAGCCATTCAGAATGTAGTCCAAGTGTGTTTCTTTTTGAAAATCAGTCCCCTGTAGTTCCTGTAGAGAAAAAGGAAGTAAGTTGAAAATAGCCACCCGCCCTGCCAGGCTTTGGGTGATTTTTTCCATGAAAAGGAAGTGTTGTGAACCGGTAAGAATAAATTCTCCATTTTGCTTATGTTCATCTGCGAATAACTGAATGTAAGAAAATATTTCGGGCACATATTGCGCTTCATCAATGACAATGCCTTTGGTAGAAACGTTTAGAAATTCCCGGGGAGCTTCTTTTGCTGCCTGCCGGTCATCAGGGTTTTCGAGATTGACATAGGTATAATCCGGGAAAAGTTGACGAACCAGAGTTGTCTTGCCGGATTGCCGAGGGCCTGTAATGCTTATGACCGGATATTTGGTGGCAAGGTGCAGGACTTTCTCAGCAATAGTTCGAGGTATCATATCGTTTTTTTAAAGGCAATATAGGTATTAAATGCTGAAATTACCAAAAACAAAATTAAAAAAAATTGGTAATTCAGGTATTCAATACTGGATTTGTCAAAAAATTCATTTTTTCAAAAGGAAAAAGAACAAGTCAGAATGCGTAGATTATTATTTCCCAATGCCCTTGTCAAACACCAAACTTAGGCAAGTCAATCCGGCTTCCGCTTTGGAAAATTCTGAAATGACCAGGGGAAGAACTTTAATTCCTTCCCTTTCCACGTGGTCTATCGTCAAAGGACAAGCCGCGTTCATGAATACGCGAGGAGGCAAGGGCAGTGTGTTGGCTGCAAAGGATTCTTCTGCTGCCACTTCGATGATTTTGAAACCCTTGAAAATCCTTGAATCTATCCAGGCAGGATTCAAAAGAAGGGTATCCGAATCGAGGGCAGTGCAAGCCGTTTTCAAGTGCAAAGCCCCCTGAACGGCAACCGGCGCCACTTCGTATCCAAATTTCGAAACCGTTTGCCGAAGTGCTTCTATGCCAGGTGTGTTGGTTCGCGTGGTTTTACCGACGTACAGCTTCCGGCCAATTCGAAGAACATCGCCGCCTTCCAAAGTAGCGGGAAAAAGGATTCGTTCAATCCGGCGGTAAGAGGAAAGCGCTTCTTCGATAACTTCTATTTCGCCCTGCCGGGCAGTCGTTCGGGGGGAACAAATTATCGCAATTTCGTCCAAAACAACAGCGGCATCTTCCACGAAGGCACAGTCGGGCAGGTGGCTGTTACCCGATAAAGTGATAACTTCCAAACCTTCCTGGCACAAGGCTTCGCAATAATTGCGGTGTTGTTGCACGGCAAGAGGCAGAGCGATTGGCTGCCGATTTAGAAAAGTAAGTTGACATTCATTGAAAGAGGGAGAGGGGAGGTGGGTAATGGCAAGCATTGGCTGGGTTTGTGCTTTTTTAGAAAGTGGATTTTTGCGTTCCCTCAATTTAAGAAAAGCCGAAAATTGGAATTTTCAAACTTCAACTTGATATTTGGAACATCTCCCATTTTGGCCAATCAAATTCTTCGGTTTTTGTTTGTCGTTAATTCATTTCCAAGGTTCGAGGCAAAAGAAACCGGCTATCCCTCCATTTTTTCAATAATTTTTTTGGCAATAGCTAACCGATCCTCTTCGTTTCCGCGCAATTCAACAAAAGGTATTTTAAAGGATTGAAGTTCTTTTTTATAAAAAAGGTACAATTCCTGTCGCACGCCCGGATGTTCCCTTTGCGGGTCGAATTTCCAGGGAACGTCAATGCCACAGAGGAAAAAAATATCGTATTTTCGTTTGTGTAATTGCTCCAAAATCCAGGGGTGGCAGGCGCCGTATTTGTATTCCGACCACACTTTCAAAACCAATAAACCGGTGTCGCAAAACAACAACCGGGCTGCTTTTTTTGCCAGCTTATCTTCCAAAGCGAGTTGCCCTTTTGCTATTTGCAACAGGTCTGACTGCTCGTAGGGACGCTCCAAATGGTCGAGGTAGATTCTCGCAAATTCCGGCACCCAAAAAGTTCTGTAATGTGCGGCCAATTGGCGGGCAAGGGTCGTTTTGCCGGTAGATTCGGGTCCGGTGAGAATGATTTTTAGCATGATTCAAAGAAATGATTTTTTTTCAATATCTTAAGAGCAATTATTGTAAATTTGATTTTAAATTGGACATTTTGCGTAACTTCTTAATAATAGAGGGTGGTTTCACACAACGACACGACGACACAATGTAGCCTTTGGCTGTAATTACAGCCTGAACCCAATGTAGTAAATGCTTTAAGATTCACTCCCTGTGTTGTG
>Ga0114931_10002123_pt1 | contig 25310 bp, 20 predicted proteins | sample 2SBtaG_FD_89579 | JGI IMG/M metagenome (GOLD analysis project Ga0114931, IMG submission 89579) | Deep subsurface microbial communities from Kolumbo volcano to uncover new lineages of life (NeLLi) - 2SBTROV14_V59a metaG | ecosystem: Environmental > Aquatic > Marine > Volcanic | place: Kolumbo... | reverse complement strand
CCCAAACACATGGGACAAGGTTCGCAGCTGGTGTAGATACAATAATCATTTAATTCATAGGTTTGCAGGCTACGGCAGGCATCACGAATAGCTTCGACCTCGGCATGCGCGGTGGGGTCGTTGCTGCTTAAAACCCGGTTTTGCCCACGCCCGACCAGGCGCCAACTGGACTGGTGCACCACCACGGCGCCAAACGGACCGCCGGTACCCTGGGAAACGGCTTGTTCGGCCATGGCAATGGCCTGGTGCATAAAGTCGTCATGCATTAGGTTATACCGTTATGTTTAAGCAACGCATCGATAGTCGGTTCACGACCGCGAAACGCCACAAACAGATCCATGGGTTCGCGCGAGCCGCCCTTTTCCAAAATATTCTGCAAAAACGATTTACCGGTTTGCTGATTGAAAATGCCATCCTCTTCAAATTTGGAAAACGCATCCGCCGACAACACTTCCGCCCATTTATAACTGTAGTAGCCGGCCGCGTAGCCGCCGGCAAAAATATGGCTGAAACTGTTGGCAAACCGGTTAAAAGCCGGTAGCTTAAATACCGCAACGTCATGACGGACTTCATTGACAATTTCCTCCACCCGCCCACCCTTGGCAGGGTCATACTCGGCATGCAGACGAAAATCAAACAGTGCAAACTCCAGTTGCCGGACCATTTGCATGCCGGATTGAAAATTTTTCGCAGCCAGCATTTTTTCGTACATAGCGTCGGGCAGGGATTGGCCGGTTACGTAGTGTTTGGCAATATAGTCAATGGCTTCACGGTGCCAACACCAGTTTTCCAGGAATTGGCTGGGTAACTCCACCGCATCCCAGGCGACACCGTTGATACCGGCCACACTGGGATAGTCGATTCGGGTCAGCATATGATGTAAACCGTGACCGAACTCGTGAAACAGCGTTTGTACTTCATCATGGGTCAAAAGGGACGGTTTGTCTCCCACCGGCGGCGTAAAATTACAAGTTAGGTAGGCCACAGGATTTTGTAATCCATCTTTGTTGCGTTTGCGGCTCATGCAGTCATCCATCCAGGCTCCACCGCGCTTCTTTTGCCGTGCGTAAAGGTCCAGATAAAACTGTCCACGCAGTTCACCTTGCTGGTCGCGAATCTCATAAAAGGTCACTTCCGGGTGCCAGGTTTCCACCCCCTGTCTGGCTTGAATCTGTAAGCCGAACAAACGCTGGACGATGGCAAAAAGGCCGTTGATAACCTGCGGAGCAGGGAAGTACGGTTTAAGGTCTTCCTGCGATATGGCATAGCGATGACGGCGTAGTTTTTCCGAATAATATGCCACGTCCCATGCTTGTAACTCATCCTGTAAACCGTTGCCACGGGCGAATTCGCCCAGTTCCTTGAACTCTTTTTTTGCCATGGGCAGTGACCGGCGGGCCAGATCATGGAGAAATTGAATAACTTGTTCGGGTGTTTTGGCCATTTTTGTGACCAAGGACCGTTCGGCGTAATTGTTATAACTCAGCAGCAGAGCGACTTCGTGCCGGTACTTGAGGATGTCCTCCATCAGCGGCGCATTATCCCATTGACCGTCTTTCTCGCTTTGCTCGGAGGCTCGGGTCACATACGCGGTATACACTTGACAGCGCAACTCCCGATTGTCCGCGTACATCATCACCGGCAGGTAACTGGGAAACTCCAAGGTCACCACCCAGCCGTCCAACTCCTTTTGACCGGCGTACTGGGCCAGTAAATCCATAGCGGAATCAGGCAATCCGGACAGTTCATCAGCTTGGCGGATATGCCTAAACCAGGCATGGGTGGCATCCAAAACATGTTCTTCGTATTGACTGGACAACTGGGACAACTTTTCCATCAGTTCCTTGTAGCGCTGTTTTTTGTCTTCCGGCAGATCAACACCGGCAAGATGAAAATCCCGTAATGCATTACTGATGATTTTCCGCTGCGCCTCATCAAGCTGCTTGACCTGGTCATCCTCACTTAATTGTTTAAATGCCTGAAACAGTTGCCTGTTTTGCCCCATTTCAGTGGCATAGGCCGTCAATTTGGGTAGGCAGGCATTATAAACTTCCCGTAGCGCCTCGGAATTAACCACAGAATTCATATGGCTAACCGGGGACCACGCCTTACTTAGACGATCATCCATGTCTTCCAGGGGTTCCACCAGATTCGCCCAGTCGAATTTGCCGTCTATTTGCAGCAAGTTTGCGACTTTTTCCCTGTTTTGTGCCAACAAGTAGTCGATGGCCGGAATCACCGCATCGGGTGTCATTGAGGAAAACGGCGGTAAGCCGTGCTCGTACAGTAAAGGGTTATCCATGCATCGTACTCCGCTTTGCGCTGGTATCGTTTACAATAGCTGTTTTGATAAGCCACCGACGTAGGAGTCTGCCATGGCCATCGAAGATTATAACAAGCATACGCCGAAAATCGATCCAAGCAGTTTTATTCATGCCTCGGCAATCGTTATTGGCGACGTGACGATCGGCGCCCATTGTTCCATATGGCCTTTGGTCACCATCCGCGGCGACGTCAATACGATTCATATCGGCAACGAAACCAATATACAGGATAATTCCGTGCTGCATGTCACCGCTGACTCGCGTTTTGATCCGGGTGGATTCCCACTGACCATCGGTAGCCGGGTCACCATCGGACACCAAGTCATTCTCCATGCTTGCAGCCTGGATGACGGTTGCCTGATCGGCATGGGTTCTATCGTCATGGATGGTGTCAGCATAGGCGCCAAGGCCTTTATCGGCGCCGGCAGTCTTGTTCCACCCAATAAAAAAATTGAAGGCGGTTATCTATGGTTGGGCAGCCCGGTAAAAAAAATCCGCAAACTGAATGACGATGAATTGGAAAGCCTGGAGTATTCGGCCGATCATTATATGGCACTAAAAGACAGCTATATGAAATAGCGACGATAATCGCACATCTGAAATGATGCCATACCCATACAAAACCGTCCCGTTGCGCGGCCTTGCCGGCCCGGCTATTTCATAAAAACCCGCCGCGGCTTCCCAAGATCCTGAATCGACAACACGGCCTTGGGTGCCAACGATCCTATCTTGCCCGACGGCAAGCCGCTGAAGGCACGATTGCCGCCGCATTCCCGGCGGTCTGCGCCTTGCACTCGCCCCGTCAGCGACTTTCTCAATGCACGTTTTACAAGAGCCACGACATGAGATAGGTTCCACCAACATAAAACCGCACCGTCATCTGTCGATACCGCTGCGAAATGACGATTACGGATTTTCCAGCCAGTCGATAACCTGGTTGGCAAAATAGGTCAGTATGGCGTCGGCACCGGCCCGTTTAAACGATAATAAGGACTCCATGATTACGGCCTTGCCGTCCAACCAGCCGTTATTGGCTGCTGCCATCAACATCGCGTATTCCCCACTCACCTGATATACCATGGTGGGCACGCCAAAACTATCCTTAACCCGGCGAACGATATCCAAATAGGGCATACCGGGTTTAATCATCACCATATCAGCGCCTTCATGCAGATCCATGGCAACTTCCTTGATCGCTTCATCACTGTTACCCGGGTCCATCTGATAAGTATACTTGTTACCGGCACCCAGATTGGCGGCCGAACCTACCGCATCGCGAAACGGCCCATAAAAACTGGAGGCATATTTGGCCGAATAGGCCAAAATACGGGTATGAATATGGCCACCGGTTTCCAAAGCTTGGCGAACAGCGCCAATTCGCCCGTCCATCATATCCGATGGCGCCACGACATCGGCACCGGCCTGGGCATGGGACAGGGCTTGTTTAACCAATACCTCGACGGTTTCGTCGTTTACAACATAACCTTTGCTATCGATCAGGCCATCCTGCCCATGGGTGGTAAAAGGATCCAGCGCTACATCACTGATAACACCCAACCGTGAAAATTTGGCCTTTATTTGAGCTATCGCGCGCTGTGCCAAACCATCGGGATTAAATGCTTCGGCGGCATCATCGGATTTACATGCCATGGGGGTCACGGGAAATAGAGCCACCGAGGGAAGCCCCCGGTCAACCAAGGGCTGCAGGTGTTCCAACAGGAGATCGATGGAAAGGCGTTCAACCCCGGGCATGGAAGACACCGCTTCGCGGCGCTGATTGCCTTCCAACACAAAAAGGGGGTAGATGAGGTCGTCGACAGACAGCCGGGCCTCACGCATGAGTCGGCGACTGAAATCATCGCGGCGCATGCGCCGCATTCGAATAGAAGGAAACTGGCCGTCAGCTTTCATTTTCGTCACGATTCACCGGATTTTTACCAACCAAAACCGTATCCAGTATAGCAAAAATACCGGGGCTCGTGCCCAACACGGCCATCCATGGCCGCAGACCGATACCTTATTGATATCGACCTTAACGATTCCTTGCCATGACCGTGATGCATAAACGGCCAGCGAATTCATACCACGGGGCCCTTGTCAGGCAAACTGACCGGAGCCCCGTCTAGGATTTACGCTTTTTTCCGGCGGCCTTTCTTCTTGGCCTTTTTCTTACCGGTTTTTTTCGCGGTTTTTTTCTTGCCGACTTTCTTTTTACCGACCTTTTTCTTACCGACCTTCTTCTTGCCGGCCTTTTTCTTGCCGGCCTTTTTCTTGGTCTTTCTTACCGTTTTTTTCTTGGCCGCTGCCTTTTTCTTCTTAGCAACGCCACGTTTCTTCTTCACAGTCGTTTTTTTCTTCGCGACTGACTTCTTCTTTGCAGAAGACTTTTTCTTTCTCATCACCTTCTCCTTTGCTTTTGCCTTTTTCGATGCCTTTGCTGCAACCTTTTTCTTTTTGGTTGCAACCCGTTTCTTCACCGCGGCCTTTTTCTTGACCTTGGTTTTCTTTTTAGCGCCTGACTTCTTAGTAGCCGATTTCTTCTTGGTACTTGCTTTTTTCTTAGTGGAAGTCTTGGCAACTTCTTTTTCGTCACTCTTAGCTTTTTTCTTTATCTTTTTGGTTGATTTTTTAACAACTTTCTCTTCGATTACCGGCGTATCTTCAGTTGTTTCATCAACAGTGACATCCGTATCGATTGGCTCTTCAACCATATCGATTGGCGATTTCGGCTCGGCTTCGGTCGTTTCCGTCTCAACCACGGCATGCGGTACAGCACCATACTCCGAAAGTATGCGATCGACATCCTCAAATACCGTCTGCGGATCGAAATTCGCATCGACTACGTGCATCTTGCTCTTTTCGCGGAAATAATCGATGACCGGCATGGTCAGCTGGTCGAAAACCCGCATGCGATTGGCGATCGTTTCGTCCTTGTCATCACTTCGGTGTTTTAATTCACCACCGCATTCATCACACCGGTCTTCGAATCTAGCCGGTGATGAATGAATATTATACGTTGCGCCGCAGCTTTCACAGACCCGGCGCCCACCCAGACGCAGCAGCACCGTATCAAATTCCACATCCAGATGGATGACGACGTCGATCGGTTGAGAAATTTCGCTCAACATATCCTCTACCGCACCGGCTTGACCCGTATTTCGAGGTATACCATCGAGGATAAACCCCCGCTGTGCGTCGTCTTCAGCCAGTCTTTCCTTAATCAGGCCAAGCACGATGGTATCGGATACCAATTGACCGGCATCCATGGCCGCTTTGGCCTGCATTCCCAACGGCGTCTCCGCCGCTACGGCTTGTCTGAGTATATCCCCCGTCGATATTTGCGGAATGTTGTACTTGTCCGAAATAAATTTACTCTGGGTACCTTTTCCAGATCCGGGTGCTCCAAATAATATGATTCTCATGTCAGCGCCCTCACTCCATCGTTTCAAATTCAGGTGACAACCTTGAAAAATTTAAATTGCGCATATATTCCTTAGGTCATTTCGGCATTTTGTTAAAATTAACTTTATCTCATTCCTCAAGTCAACATTTATTTAAAAAAATAAACAATATTTCTTAAAAATGTATTTATTTTTAAAAATTTTACAGTTCTTAGCATTAAATCGTTTGTAATTTTTACGATTAAGCGATGTTAAATCCCGAATGACTCCTAAATTTTTTCCTTCCATGGGATCGTTTCGTGTCTTACTTAGCTATGTTGCCATCGTTTGGTCTATCGGTTTGGTCCCATAACCGAATACAGTATGCGCCATGAGTGTGGAAACGTCGAAATTTTGTCACTTTCTGTGGTAATCCTTAAGAAATTTGATTGTTGCCATAAGTTGACGGTGTTTTTTAATGCCGTTTTCACTCGAATTACTTTTCAAACACCTTACTCACACCGTAAATCGCATTAATTTTTCCACGCGAGCATTTTTTGGTGCGATAAATCCGGTTTTGCACCGAATTATGAGCATGATAATTGCGAAATAACTCAATCAACGACTGCTTTGGCGTGATGAATGGCGCAGTGTTGTCAGTTAAACCGACTTTCGCATACCCAAATAGTCGTTGGCCGCAAGCAAACCAGCCCGGATATTTCATGAATCGTCTTCGCAAGGGCAAATCGGCGTTTGGTTAGCAGTGCGCATGGACCGCAGGGAAACGAAGCCAGCAGTGGCACAAGGATGTACCGATGACAGAGCGAAGTATGCATACGTGACCGCATGATGAGGAGCTTGGAAGGAGTACGCGCCGGTAGACAAGCTTCGCCGGGCAAAGCCGCAATCCTACCCATGCAATGTGTAAATTTTGCATGTATCTGCCGCCTAAAGTCGTTAAAGGGCCATTCATGCACGATTGTTTTCCATCGAATCATCATAACCATGTCTGTGCGATAAAAAATACTCACGGAATCGGTTTTATTCGTGTATCGAAACGGCGCGTGTGGCTGCCGGCAACGGTCGGCGGCTTTCAGCTCACTTTGGGATTCAGGTTTATCGGTCTGTCACACCATACCCGGACGTTTTTTGGTGCGCGCTATGATGCATTCGACAACGTTTGCCCCCAAACCCGCCGTAAGTGACTTTCGACCGACAATCGTGATCGGTCACCCGCGGCCGATTTAGTTTGAAGAGTATGGCCGTCGCCCCAAGCAAGCATCCTTTTGCAGGACGACGGCGGGCAGTGCACGCAATTTGCGTCAGGGTACCGCCTTGTTTGGCGTGGGTGGCAGTAGAGGCATGGTTTGGGATGGGTATTCACCGGTAAGACTGTTTAAAAACGCAATCAGTAAATCCACTTCCTTGGCCGTCAATGTTCGTTGGCGTTGTGTGGCCGCCATCACGGTCACGGCTTGCTGCAAGGAATCGGCGCTGCCGTTATGAAAATACGGGGCACTAAGGGCAATGTTGCGCAATGAAGGCACTCGCCACATCAATTTATGCCCCGGATCTCCCGTGACGGTGTAACGGCCCAAGTCATCGGCGATTTTCAATCGTTTTTCATACACGGTACCGCGATAGTTGGGAAACAGTTCATAAAATCCATCACCCATGTTCATCGCGGGTCCGGGCGCCGGTCCGGAAAAATTGATGCCGAAGTGGCAGGCCAGGCACTGCGCTTCACGAAACAGTGTCATGCCACGCTGTTGTTTGTCCGTTAACGCGGTTTTGTCTCCCCGAATGTAGCGGTCAAAGGGACTGTTCGGCGTGATCAGGGTACGAATATATGCCGATAGCGCCTTGGCAATGCCGTCAAACGTCAAATCGGTTGTAAAAACCTGTTGGTATGCCTTCGCATATCCCTCTATAGCCTTGAGTCGGCCAACCAGCGTGTTTTTGTTGGGCATACCCATGACATGGGTCTGCAAAAGATGTTCTTGCAGAGCCAGTTCGAGACTCGTTGCCCGGCCATCCCAAAAATACACGGACTGATAAGCCACATTCCATAAACTCGGTGTGTGACGTTTATTGGCTTGTCCGGAGTCACCTATGCTGAGCGGCCGCCCATCACTACCACCGGCCAGGATGTTATGGCAATGATTGCAACTGGTTCGACCGGCGTACGACAGGCGCGAATCGAAAAACAATTGCTTTCCCAACTGAATTTTTGCTTGCGTGGGCTGATTATCCGCCGGCGACGGGGGTACCGGCGGCAGCGGCTGGAGATAGTCAAATGCCTGCACATATCCGGCCAGTAAAAAAAACACAAACCCTGCTAATACTCGCATCATTTTCCCCCGGTTAACTGTTTTCTAATTAAACTGCATCGCGTGGTCGTTGTAACTTGCCACCACGCGCCGGTATAAATTATAAAATTTCTGAGTCGCGGAGTCATTACACCCCACCGGTGCGGACATTTCGCGGACAATCCGCCGCTGCCTATTCAAAGCTTGGGCGGCGTACGTGCCGGGTCTTAGCAAGCCACAACCTATTTTGTTGGCATAGCCGGGCTCCTGGGCGTGCGCAAATGCTGGTAAGGCGATACACGGCGATCTTTGCGCCGAGAAGGTACGATGACGCAGTTATCGTCAGACTATGTCAAGCCATCGCAACACTGTCAGCGTAAAAATTGCCCGCACGGCCCGCTTGATAGTCGACCAAGCGGTCTTGATCGGCGGCGGTTGTCAACGTACGGGTCCGGACCTTACCGTACCGTGCATTAAGCCGGCCCGTTATCGATGCGACGCAGGACATACGCGACGGCAGCGCACAAGGCACGGCCATACGGCCCGTCAACTGGCGTTCGGGGTAAAATCGATAGGATAGTTGAATGAAGCGGCGTCCACTTTCAGAGGTCCGAAATTAAATCGCTTGAACAGTAACACAATTTTTCGCTCCAGCGCGGGGCCGTTCAGTTCGCTGGAGACGATTTTACAGTTGCTTACATGACCGTTGGGTAAGATGGTAAAGCTCACCACGACTTGGCCCACCAGGCCGGGATTGGCGCGTAAGGCCCTGCGGTAAAGTCTGTCCACCTGCGCTTGGCGTTTTTCCAAATACAACAGAACATCCGCGCGACTGCGTTGCGGTTTACTACCACCATGATGGCCGCCTTTTCCGCCCGGCGAAACGGAACGGCCGGCGGGGCCGGCTTTGGCCAATTTGGTTGTGGAACGCTTTTTCAATTTAACCTGACCGGCGCCACGCTTGAATTGGGGATTGATTCCGGCAGTGGTTCTGGCCGGTGCGGCTTCATCAATCACCAGCTCTCGTTTCGGTGAATTGGATTTGCGCCCGGCGGTGCTCAACGGCCGGTCTATTTGCAACTTGGCCATAATGGGATCGTCATCGATGGCCGGTAATTCGTCACGGATGGATGCAAACGCCTGCTCCGCACGCGCCCTGGCATCGGGTTTAGCCACCGGTTTACTTGGTTTCGGCCTGGGTTTGGGTTTGGGCTTATTAACCTTGGTCGGTTTGGGTTTAAGCTTTTCGATGGGCTTTGGTGGCGGTGGTGGTTTCTGCCGTTCTATGATCAATTTGGCAATGGCCGGCGGAATTTTTTCCGGTTCCGGACGTTCTTTTTCGGTTACCGGGAAAAGCACCATCATAATGCTCAATATCACGGCTAAAATCAAACAATAACGCAGTATTTTTTTAAAGCGTTGCTCGCCTTTATCGTCCAAGCTCCATGGCGTTGGATTAAAATCCATCACCTGTGCACCAACCGTCATTCCTGTCCCTTCGCCTTTCTCACGACTGCCAAGGAAATGCTGGAATACTTCGCCTTGGTACAGGTCAGCATGATTTTCTTCAGCAAGCTGTATGGTATTTTCTGATCACCCATGATGGTAATCCGGCCTTTAAACGGTTTGCTTGGATCATGGGTGGCCAATTGGCGCTTTAATTGATAGGCCAGTTCCTTGCTCAACGCCGGTATGGTCGACTCGGTGGATTTGAGCACTTCGCCGACATCAGCCAGTTCACGGCCCTGAAGGACAATATTCTTGTCATTGACGATAACGACCAAGGTTTCTTTGGGTTTTTTTTCCGCCACCGATTCGGGCAATGAAATGGCCTTGGAACTGGGCAACACATCCACTTCGGACGAGTTCACCAGTAAAAAGAAGATTAAGATGGTAAAAATATCCATCAACGACACCATGTTGATGGCGGTGCGCTCCGTATTGCGCCGCGCATACATGGCTTTTAGGCGACCACTGGCACGTAGGTGGCTCATGATCCCGACCCTTGCTGACTGGGTTTGGACAGTACCGGCGCGTCACCGATGGAAATATTGGGAAACAGCTCCACTTTGACGAATTCACCGTTTTGACGCTGTTCGGTCATACGCACCCGGTCCATCACCTGAACCAGCGTATTGTAGTCGGCTTGCGGTTCCAGCAAAATGGTTATGTTTTTCATTTTTGGAAATCGGCCTTTGATATCCCGGATAGTCCGTGCCAGCGCATCCAATTTATATTGACCTTTTTTAGCGTTGGGCAACCGGTTTAACACACCGATCGTACGATCCGCTACTTCCAGGCGATCTTTGCGAATGATGACTTCCAGTTGCAGTTCCTTAATTGGTGGCTTGTTTTGACCGGTACTCTTGCCGGGCAGGTTTAACTCCAGCACGGTGATACGCGAGAATACCGCCGTAATAAGCAGAAAAGGCACCAAGATGACCATCAGGTTCATAAACGCCGTGATATCCAAATCGGCTATTTCCTGCCGTCGTAAGCGCCGAGAACGATAGTGTTTCATTTTTGCCCGGTCCGCGCCCGATCCATCACCATGTTGGTGAATTTAACCACCGCCATCTCCATGCCTTCAATCATTTCGGTGGTTTTTTGTTGAAGATACGAATGCACCAGCAATAGTGGAATGGCCGCTATTAAACCGTACGCGGTGGTGTTCATGGCCTTGGATATGCTCGATGACAGAATCTCGGCTTTTAACGCGGGATCCGCTTTGTTGACCGACGTAAAGGCCTCGATAAGACCAAAAATAGTGCCGAGTAGACCGAGCAAGGTACAGATATTGGCAAACGTGGCCAAATACGGAATTCGGCGCTCCAAGCGCGGTACCGCCTCCATCAAGCCTTCTTCCATGGCGGTTTCGATATCTTCCCGCCCACGCGCGGTTCGGCAACTGTTGAGCCCATGATTGATCACTTTACTGACCATGGCCTTGGATTGAGCCGTGGCTTCCATCGCTTTGACATAATTACCGGCTTTTAACAACGGCGACAGTTCCTGCCATAAATCGCGACTTTGTTTACGGGTAATCTGCAGGTAAATCACCCGTTCAACGGCAATGGCTACACCAATCGCCAGTACCAGGGATATAAAAATCATGTCGATGCCGCCATCCTGGAAAAACGTTGCGACAGTATCTACATACTCCATGGGTTGACTCCTTAATGGCTTTAATTCCGCACCGGAGAAGACACCGTCTTCTCGCTACTGTGCAGGGTTTCATAATATTCAATTTCGCGTACAAAAACGCCCCGATCCAAGGGTTCAATGGCCTGGTCCAGCAAACTGGTTACCGGTTTGCTGACCAAATCTCCTAGTTCCGGGCGCTGTCACGGTACGATGGTCATGACGTTGGGTAGTTCCCGGTCACCAAACACGGTGGCCTTATCCAACTGTTCAGGTTTATCGGCCCCGACCACCAATCCTGCCGCCAGGCTGGTACAGATTGCGACAATTATCACACGGATGCTTTTCATGGGTTACGACTCACGCGTTCGGTTTTCTCGGAATCCCCTCCGCGCAGCGTGGACGACGTTGATTGGGAACGGCGTTTCAGATCGATGATCCAGTTAGCCACGACTTTATCCTTTTTCGGTGTTAATTGCTGGTAATGCTGATAGTGGCGCAAGGCCAATGCCAGCCGCCCCAAATACAAATCGTATAATATGCCCAAGTTAAGATGGGCCAACGGGTAATTGGGGTTGACGCGTAAGGCGTTTTCATAGGATTGCCGCGCCTTCGTAAACTGACCGGTCTTGCGATAGACAATACCCAACTGGTTATGTGCCTGCACCGAGTGGCGGTTCATGGACACAGCCCTGGTCAACACTTTTTCTGCGTCCTTAAGACGGTTTTGTTTCACGTAAATAATGCCCAAATTAATATAAGGACCGGAAAATTCTGAAAAATTCCTGGTCATTTGTTCTAACAAACCCACCGCACCGGTGGTTTTACCGCGTCGCATCAATTCGATGGCCTGGGCATAGACGGCTTCGGCCGCCAGTTGGCGGGCGGATTTTGCAACGGACGCCTGATGACCACTGCCGGGAGCCGCGGGCGTGTTTGTCGACACCGGTTTACCAGAGCAGGCAAACAGGCCGCTCGCCAGCACACACAACAGGACGGTTCTAATTAAGTGCATCGACAAATTTCTCACTACGTTCAAATTTGGCATATCGAGCCGGCATCAATTTGCCTAGTGCCCGTATGCTTTTACGCACCCACTCATCATACACACCATCGGTTGCCCGCTTGGCGTTGGTCTCGTGGATCTTGATGGCTTTTTCCTCAAACGGAAACGCCCGCTCCTCCAATAACAGATTGTACTGCTCCAATTCATCACCCTTTAAACCTTTGGGCCGCTGGGATTTCATCAGCGCGGCGCCAAATTGGCTGTAAATTTGCGCGATCTTATAGGTGCTGGCCGTGGTAACTTCGGCAATGTTGAATTCGGCCGCCTTGCCGTAGGCCTGGATGGCTGTTTTCATTTTAGCTTTTTTGCGCCGCATGCTTTGCTTAAGCGGCCGCGTCAAACGCACCTTCGTATATGCGTTAAATGCCGGTTCGGCCAAATAAAACGCTGCAGTACCGGCCAGGTATCGGGTACGATCGGTGCGCCCGCGACCCGCGGAGGAGTCGGCCTTGACGATTTCCCGCAACCAATAACGCCGAGCCGAGGCTTCATGACGTTTGTCGGCGGCATCCGCCAGTTTCTGCCGTAACTCAACAGCCTGCTCAAGAGGACGCGGAAATTTTTTCACATAAACTTTATAAATCCGTTCACTCTGCCTGATTTGGCCGGCCTTCTCGTATAATGCACCCGCCTTTAACAATACCGCCCGTTGTTGGGACGCCTGGTTTTTAAGCCGGGCAATGTGCTCCAGTTCCGCGGCGGCCCTTCCCCATTGCCCGCTTTGCACATAGGCACTATAAAGTTTTTCCGGAATTTGCCGGTTTAAACGGTGGCCGGGATGACGGCTGCGAAACAAATTCAACGCCTGGTCGGCAATCCGCCATTGTTTCTGCACCAACAAACTGTTGGCGGCATCAAATTGAGCGGCCACACCGATTGCACTGGACGGCGACATCCGGCTGACCCGTAAAAACTGCTGATAGGCGGCTTGTTCATTACCGCGCCGGCGCATGTTCTCCCCTTGCTTGTAAACCGAGGCCGCTAAACGCTCCTGCATTTCTTTGCGTTGTTTATCAGCCGGCGGCATCAGTGCCAACAGTTGCCGGTAAGCGTTTTCGGCATCTTGATAGCGGTCTTGCTCATAATGGGAGTGCGCGATCACCGTCCACGCCTTGATTTGCAGTGCCAGCGCCGGTGGTGGATTAAGGGCAAGGATTTTTTCCGCAATCGCAATGCCTTCGGAAAACTCGCGCATTTCGTATAAACTCAGCGCCGACTTGGCCAAAACCTTGCCGGCACGGCGATCCTGAGGGAACCGGTCGGCGAATCGAATGGAACTGTCGATAGCTCTGCGACGCCAGTGCGCCTTGCGACGCGGCTGTTTTGCGCCGGTTTGTAATTCATCATACGCCAATATCGCCGCATAACCGGCCTCCGCGGCTTTTTTGTGATGGTCGTATCGATAGGCTGTACTTTCGTATTCCTTGGCGGCACGAGCCAACTGCTTGCTTTCGTTGAGCGCCTCGGCCAATAAAAAATGCATGCCCGGGGCATCCTTGTCGTCAGCGAATTGCCCCACATACAAACGGTACCATTTTTCGGCTTTTTGATAGTCCAACAGGCTTTTGCTTGACTGCGCCTGGGCATGGTAGTGCTTGGACAATTCCTTAAGGTGTTTTTTCAGATACGGTTCCACCTTGGCCCGTACCGCCGGTGTATTGGGATTTTTCTTCCAGTAGTCGGTTTTGAAATTAAACCGATCGACAAACTGCTCCTTGGCTTGAAACACCAGCGGAGACTGGCCCTTCTCGAATACCGCCAGTATGCGGATATTAAACAATACCGCTTCCGGATGGCTGGGATGCAGTTGAATATACAGCTTATAGGTATTGGTCGCGTCGGTGATTCGATCGCGCGAAGTATACAGTTCGCCCAGACGCTCAAATATCAGGGACTCATATACCTTGTTTGGATATTTTCGCACCACGTCGGCGATGGTGGCGCCTTTCTCCTTGGCATACAGGCTAAGACTGATAACCCGCAATGTATCGCTCACCAACTCACGGTCGCCGACGCTAAACAGCGGATCTTTTTCCGAATACTGCTGGTATCTGTTATCGGTGCCGATTTTTTGATCCAGCACCTGCACAAAGCTGTCCAGGGCATCCACATAGGCGTATTCCTGATAAAGGGTCCAACCCAGCTTAAACATGGCTTTAAGATAAAAGGGGGTTTGTTTGCCGAAACCCATCACTTTACGGTATGCCTTTTCGGCACTGGCATAGCGACGCAAGCTGAAATTTATTTCGGCACGGCGAAAATGCGCTTCCAGCAGGAATTTGGATTGGGGGTATTCGTTGACTAAACGATCAAGTACCTGCAAGGTCTTTTTCGGTTGCGCGGACAAGGCATAGGCATTACCCAGTTGATACAACACACGATCATTACTGGGTAGATGGGGATAGGTTTTCAGAAGGTTTTCATATAGTTTAACCGCTTTTTTCGCATCAACCGGCTGCGGCATTTTTTGCGACTTGCCGTCTTTGCTTTCCTTTTCGGTTAATTCCAGATCAGCCAGTCGTCGCATCGCCTGGGCACGCAGGTCCGCCCGTTTGGACTGTTTTAAAAATGCCTGGTAACTTTGCCGGATCTTATCCCGGCTGGCGGTCGGTATATCGCTGGGTTTTACATCTATTGCCGGTACCTGCCGCTGCAGATCCTGGATGGTCATTTCCTCGCCTTTTCCGCCTGTACTCCCGCAGCCGGCGACCACCAGCAACATGGCGAATACCGTCACAGCCGTAAGGGCCAGGCGTGTCACGGGGTACTCCCCCTGTTTTCACGATCCCGATCCATAATTTGCGCGACTCCCAGTTCGGCCTGCGTTATGTATATATCCAAACGTTTTAATTGTTTTTCCAACTCCCGTACTGCCATGGCGGAAATATACGCCTCATGACGTTTGACCATGCTGGGAACGTGTTGTTGCAATGCCACCAGGCTTCGCTCAATGGTAAGAATGCGCTTGTCAAAGCCGTCCAGGCGCGATTTCTCACTATCACGCCTGTCCAACAGGCCCGCACTGAGTTTGGTGGCCTTGCCCAGTTCAAGATCCATGGCAACCAACCGGCGCTGCGCCTTATCCAAACGCGTCGAATGGTTCGCATAGATATCAAACAGCACCCTGCGGCGCATCAAGCTGATCACACCGGCCTGGGTCACCGAGGCCCGAGATTGCGAGCCTGGTGTTGTTGATACGCTCAATTTTTCCAGCCGTTGCAGTTTCGCCAGCAGGGCTTTTTCTTTTTGGCTGGCCAATGCCAGGCTGATGCCACCGGTCTCGATGGCTTTGACCCGGGCGGCAAATCGATCGCGCACGGCACGCATGCGCGGCAGGTCCAAAGACCGGTAGCGGGCCATGATTTCGGGTAAACGGCTACGGAAAGCATGGCGGCGAAACGCCAGAATATCCTTGAACACCCCCACATCCCGCACCCGGTGTTGCAGATTTCGGCGAAGAAAGCGCATATTTAAGTAACTCTTTAGCGCGGCCTGAAAATGATGGCCGGCAATCAGTTCAATCAAATAATGATTTTCGATGATGGACGGCAGTTTTTTCAGTTTGACTTCCGCTTTCAGGCCCGTTTTATCGTCATCTTCCACCAGTGATTGCAGTACCCGGCCGGCCTTGACCGCTTCAATGGCCTGGCGAATTTTCGCTGATTCGTCTTTGTACAAATCGATGGCCGTCTGATACTGTTGCAATGCTTCCCGATTCGCGTTTAATTCGGCAAACGCCCGTGGAATCGCCAAATAAACCTCTAAAACAGCCGAGTCATGGATATCGCGTTTCTGCAACTCAAACCAGGGTACCAGCGCACGGCGAAATTCTTTAAGCTCTATCCACGACCAACCCATACCCAGCAGAGCCCGGTTGGACAACAAGCCATGAATACGAATTTTTTCGAAATACTGATTAGCCAGCTTGGGCTTTTGTTCCCGGGCGTAGTGGAATCCCACCGCCAAATTGGCTTTATCACGAAGCGAGCGACGTTCATTGAGCTTTTCCGATTTAATGTCACCCAATGCCGCCAGCACTTTCAGGGACGCCTCGGGCTGTTTAAGATTCATCAATGCGACCGCCCGGTTGTACCGGGCGTACGGGCTCCATGGATTATCTTTTTTCGCTACCCGTAACACGATTTCGGCGTCTTTATCCCGGTCCAATTGCATCAGGGCATTGCCGAACAACACGCGGCGCTGGGTATCCTCACTGTCGTTCAGGGTCAATCCTTGCTTGCTCAGCGGCGCCAGCGATTGCTGATAAAAACCATGTTCGTAAAGTCCGCGCCCCAGCAGAAACCATGCCTGATCCTTGGTGCGCGGTTTGATTTTGGTATCTTTGTCCAGCAGGGCATGAAATATGCGTTGCGCCTCCAGGTGCATGGCATAATTCATATACATACCGCCGATTAATAGTTCGGTGTCTTCCCGGTGGTGTGTAATACGGCCCTGGCTCTGTGCGGCACGTAGACGGGTTATGGCCTCAAAATATTTATCCTGGAAAAAATAGTACAAACCCACGCCGTAATATAAATCCTGCACGGTTTGCGGTAGTTTATGTGTAGGCCGGGCGAACACAACCGACACCGGCAAAATCAGACATGCCGCGGCGATAACTATGATGGTCGTATTCAGTGGCTTCATCACCATCTACCATTGCTTGATAAAAAACTCAGGCTGCCGTTTACGCTTGACGTCATTGATGATCAACTCAAGGTATCTGGCTTTTTCGGTTTTCTCAAAATTAGTATGTTCCGAGCGCAAATAAGGACGCTTATGGGGTCCGATACCCGTATAGGTTGCTGTGAGGTCATGCTTGCCAACCTTCAAATTGCCCAAAAACAGCCGCTGTACACCACCGCGATACAAAGCATCCACTTCCCGCCGGTCGTATAAATGATTGGCCACGGTTTTACCGTCTATTTTGACGTTGACCGATTCCAATTGAAACAATACCCCGACATCCATGGAAAGGAATACGGCAATTTGGCTGTTGTCGGGAAAGACCAGTTCTTCCTGCAAGACCAGTAGTTCTTTGTTAAGCTCAATGACTTGCTGAGTGATTTGCTGGGCTTGTTTATCCAGGTCGCTGAAATTCTCGTCACCGCCTTGCTGTGCCGCCGCCGTCGCGACCCACAACAGCAATCCCGCCATCACCAACCCTTCCCCGAACCGTATTTTTGCACCCATACCTAATACCACGCTGAAAAGAAAATTTGCGCCACCCCGGCGGTAAATTTCAACAATTCACCGCTGGTGGGATCGGACGAGTAATCACGAAAGTCATCGTAATTGAAAAATATAAAATCATAAGACACGTTAAAGCTGGCGCGATCGATAAATCCAAACGGTTGGCCCAGTTCATAACTGACCTTTACCCCCAAACTGTAGTCGGAAAACGTGCTCAATTCCTTGTCGCGCGCCATAAAATTAAACTCACCCAGGAAATTATCGCGATAAAACGACGCCGCGCCCTGCTGGTAGTAGCGGCCATGCAGGTCCAGCAGCAATAGATCGGATAAGTACATGGAATAGGCCAGGCTGTAGGTGCTGGCCTGAATGTCCCAGGTGTCGAAGTAATAGCGATAACCGAAATTCAACGTTGGTCGCCGGTTACCGGTGCCAAGCATTTTGACGCCCTTAAGGGATACCGCATGGCTGGCATGGGTGCGGGGGTAACGCTCCGGCGCGCCGAAAACACCAAACAACCGCACCGGTCGATATGGGTTGTTGAGAAAGCCGTCATCGGTCACACCCTCATAACCCACACTCAGCAGTAAAGTCGGCGTCAGCACCTGGGCCAGGCTGACCCGATAATTGTTGCGGCTGATATCCTCGGAAAACACATCGTTGACCTTGCCGACGGTGTCCCAACCCCGGGTGTACCCCAGATTGATGGATGTCATGCCGCCCAGGGTTTCATGGGTGACGGAAACATCCAGGGTGTCGGCGTCATAATCCTCTTCTTCGCTGTTGGAGTAGCTGATTCCGATAATCGCGTCCTTGTACAAATAATCCAGGCCCAGGCCCAACTGCCGGCGTTCGTCTGTAAATTTACTGGCCACCGTGCGCACATCCACCGAAGCAGAGGTCACCGCGTCGACATAATATGATGCATGGGCGGAAAAAGTTTCCAACATATCCTGACGTATCAGCAAGGCGGGTCCGGTCACCGTTACATCGTCACCGCTGTAACTATGGAACATGATATCCGCCCTGTTCTCCGGTAAATTGGCCGCTTTTGCCGACACCATCACCATGCCGATCAGCACCCATGCCCAGTTATTTCCGTGTCGATGCCTAATCATCAATTACAACCGCAACCGCCCCCTTCGCCGCTGACGGCGCCGCGCGAAGTTTCCCGCACTTCGTATACATGTCGGGTGTAATTGTCGGAAACCGGATCGCGATTAAAGCTCATAATCGGATCCGCCAGATACCCTCTATCATAAGGCTTAACCCAGGGTGTCACCGTGCATGCGCTTACTACCAACATCAAACCCAACACCGCAACGATCCGCATGCTTCGCTCCCTTAGAAAAAAATGGAAAAAGTACCGTACAACATAAAATTATGGGTCAGTTTGTTGGCGCCGGTAATATCGGTTTCAAACATGTTGTCACGTAAATCCACATGAAATGCCAACCAATCCGTAAACAGTAAGCGTATTCCGGCGCCAACCGCGGTATTCAAGTGGTCTTCATTGTTGAACGTGGTCGTGCCCGCGCCGGCGGCCACATACATGGCCGAAGCAAAAGCACGGTTACTGCCGAGAAATACTTCACCGGGAAGCACGTTATAACCCAGCGACATGTTGTAATAGGAGATCGCCTCGGTGCGGTCCTGCAACAGAAATATCAAACTGTCGGCAAAGGTCTGGTCGGTGATTTTGCTCTGTCCATAGGCCAGCTCAAGAAAAAAATCTTCAGAGATGTGATAGGAAAATTGGGCGCCGACCAATAGATCGGAACCAAAATCCTCGGCACTGTAAACACCACCAAATCCACCGATCTCAAAGTCTTCAGTGTCGATGCGCGGCAGTTTAATATTGCGCCTTTCCAATGGCGGTTTGATGACGGGCTCTTGTTCGGATTGTCGTTGTGAGTCGTCTTGAGCCAAGCCTAGCGCAGGAAACCATAGCGCTGCTATTATCAGGAGGATCTTCAGCATATTCCCACAATTTTTTAACCTAATTACCCTGATTCCTTTATATTATATGTACAAGCCCCCGCCACTTTTGTGACGAACGCACGATATTTCCCTACAATAACCTAGTAAAAAAATGAAAAACCCGCCATATAGGCTGAGTAAAACTGCGACTGATTCTCATCGATAACGGCATTGTAGTATCGGTACTCCAGCCTAAATACAAAATTCCGGGTCATATAGTAGCGCATACCCACGCCGGTATTGGCGAGAGTGGCGTTGGTCTCGATCGCGGAAACCAGTGTTCCCCGGGGCACATTCTTAAATGTACCCACCCCCACCGAGAAGTATGGTGCTAAACGGGTATCATGCCAAGGAAAAGCCGTTAAATTCAGATAACTTAGCTGAAAGCTGGAGAATGCGCCCGATACCTGGGCCAAAGCCACATCGATGGTCAAGTTTTTATTGAAGCGGTAACCGATTTGCGCCACCATCAGGGGATCGTCATCAAAGGAACCGCCGCTGACGCCGAACTCCAATCGGCTGGAGAAGAATTCCTTCAATAAATTGTCCCGAAACTGACTCTTTTTGCCTAATTCGGTGATGGTTGTTTCCATCTGTTCACGGTGTACCCAGCCTTCCTTCCCTTTGCGCGTACGAATCTTAAACCAATCGGTACGGCGCTTAAGCACATCCACCCATTCATCACGTTGGGCCACGTAATAAACCGGGTAACCCCTGCCGGGACCCGTATGTAACTCGATATAAGGGGTAGCCACTTGAACGCGGGCATAAACGGGGGGCTTCCCGTAGGAAATATTCACCGTCGCAAGCCATACGAATACCCCAGCTACATGGATGAGCCACTTTGTTGTGCGATAAAATCGGGGGTCGATATCCACTGCAGTATAGTCTGGTAACCAGCTTCCGTTGTTGATTCGAAAATATCACCCCCACCGTGCGTGCCTTGCAAGCCCAGCACACCGGCGAGTGGCTCCAATAACAATTTACTATTGGGGGGGTCGTTGATGTTAGCAAAGGATTTCGCCGAAATGAAGTTCGCCAGGCGCTCATTTTCGTCGTCGGCCGCCGCATTGATTCGAAACGCACCACCCGATCCTTCCTGGAAATCATGACAGCCCACATTGGCACAGCCTTCAGTGATCAGCACTGGCATGACATCGGTTTCAAACACAGTTTGGTTCAAGTCCGCCCCAGTCGGTTGCTCTTCTTCTATAGCGACCACTTCGCAACCTGCTGAAATCAGACAGACAACCAGGCTAAACACTAACAGGGCAACCGCCGACAATCCGGAATGCGGCGGTGGGAAAGGTGTTATCCGAACCATCGAGGCCGCCCTGTATTCGTGATCATGTTAATTGCCGTTGAGGCTGTTAACAATCCAATCGCGCACCGTCTGAAAATGGATATTACTGGGATCCCATACCTTGGTGGGATGGGTGACTGTCGGCGATTGGGTTGCCGGGGCCGCACCGGTATCACCTTGGGTGGGCATAGTAAGCAGCATACTCTTAAGGGGATCCAGTCCATTGATAAAATTCGCCGTAACGTTAAAGTTACCCCGCATCTCGCGACCGGTGGTCAATACAAACGAGTGGGCCTGGTTATTACCCGCCAAATGGCACTCGCCGCAATCGGTAAGCAGGATGGGGTTAATAGTATCATTAAAAGCGGTTTCGTTTAGCCGGCTTTCCGAAATCACGACACCGCCGCCCAGATCAGGATCGTTGTAGTACTGGGCGCCAATATCAGCCCATTCGGACAACAGCCGCAGTTCGGACGGCGACAGTATGGCAGCATGATCCTGCGTACCCGCCGCCAGCGCAGGGGAACCGTCCGCAAATAATTCTTCGCCGTACAGTACCTCGAATAATCGGCTGCCGCGGGCCACACCGGCATTGCCGCCGCCGTTCACCAGAGGAGTCAGTTCGTTTTCCTGCACATTTTCAGTGGCCGGATCATCCGCCACTGGAACACCATCGACAACATTCAGCCGCTCTTGCACCAACTGTTCATAGGCTGTATAGCGGCCGGTAGCCACGTCCGGATCAGCCGTCAGTATCAAATTTCCATCACTGCCAAAACCGGTCGTAGGATCGGCCTGGTGACAGGCTTGTGCACAGCGTGCTTCAATAATCGGGTAAATATGCTGGGTAAAGTTGATAATGCCGTTGTTCAGCGCGGCAACAATGGCATCGGCCTGCGTTGTATTGTTACCCTGTTTTGTTGCATAGTCATGGATCAACGTGGTCAAATTCGTATCGAAGCTTAAATCTTTCGTCGTATTGGTCACCGTGCTCCAATAATTATTGGTCGCCGGACTGGCTTTCAAGTCCAGGCTGCCGGCGCCCATGCCGGTGACGCCACTGTTGTCCTCGTGACTGCGAACCGTTGCCAAGGTTTCAGTGCCTTGTGCGATGGACGTGGCACCGACTGCCGGCGGGTTGGGCAACTGGCTGAACAAACTACCGGTATTCAAAGGATCATCGGTGCGACGACGCGGAGAATGGCAACCGGTGCAGGTTAATTTCTCACCCGGGCGCACCTGCAACCAGCTTAAATGGGTCTGGAAGGAACGGCCCTTGTTATCCAAAATGGAAATACCGAAAGCCGTATCGGCCTGCATATTAAATTTCAACGATCCGTCGGGCTCTACCACGCCGTAACCGACGATCTGTTTCATCTCATTGCCTTCGATGCCGATGTTCATACCGGTATTTTTACCCACCACCGCTTTGAGAATACGAAAGAACCGTGCCGGGCGGGCGTCGGGATTGTCACCGGTCAATTTCACCATGTTTTCAATATTGACGCTGTTGTCGCCTTCCCCGTCCGCGGCAATGATTTTTTCAGACGCGGTTTCCACCGCGTGCAAGGCCGTTCTTTCCGACGCGGTAAACCGTGCCCGGTTCATAACCTGCAATCCGTCGGTATCGTAAATACTTAACACGGCCACCTGACCCTGGTTACCCAGACCGGCATCATACTTTTTGGAATCCCGGGTAAATTCCGTCGGGACCGGACGGCTTTCGATGGATACCGGCTCAAAATACACAAAGCCGGGGTCGCTGGGCGGTTGCGTGATCCAACGGTTTGTCTTGCTGTCCAGGTCAAACACCTGGATGCCGTAACGCGGCATAACCTCAATTTCCATCTCCTCACCTTCTGCCACCGGCGGTTGTTCCACCGTGGTAGGATCAAAGCGTGAAAACGCCATAAACACCCGATTGGTGTTGTCACGTAAGGGGTACGGGGTCGACAAACGAGTAATGACCGCGGTGGGATCGTCCATGGTGCGGGTATTAAAAGTAATTTCCTTAAACGGATCGGGAAGCTGCTGGCCGTTTTCGGCATAGTTATTCACGTCCATCAACACCAACGCACCGCCTTCCTGGGTGCCCTGCAAGGGCATCAACGACGCGATAATCTGTCCCTTGTAGGGTCCGGAAGGCATCACGCGGGGATGCAGGCGACTGTTGCCGGCACTGAATGCACCGTATTTGATGAATATCCCTGTTCCGTCCGGGTTGACGCGAAACAAGGGAAAGTGATTTTTCGGGCCCAAATGGTCCCAACGGGAAAACAGGATTTCACCGGAATCCAACACGATGGCATCGCGGTCGTGACTTTGGTTAAAGGATATCTGATCGATAAAAGCATTGTTACCACCGCTAACATTGTCGGTGGAAGCCGGATTCATCACATGCAGCAATGTGGAAGTCCGCCGTTCGTATTCATCGCGTTGTTTGCCGTCGACGCCGGAAATCTGCTGACGGTTGGAAGCGAATACAATCTTGCCGCCTGGTAGATAGGCCGGATCGATATCATCACCGGCGTCGGCGATCGCATCGTCATTGATCACCCTGGCCAACATGCCAAGTCCGCCACCGGCGGCAATCGTATGCGCCCGGTTGGAGGGCACCGTCAATGGATCCATGTACCATTCCCAAATATTCCAGGTGGCATCATCGGGACCTTTCATGGCAAACAATACCCGCGTGGCATCAAAATACACTTCCGGATCGGCCACGTCGCCGCCGCCCTTGGTATAGCCGGCGGTGATATTGATTTGTTCCGAGCGTGGCGACGCCACCGCTTTATACATCAAGTCACCGCCCGCCCCAAATGTGACCGGATCAAGGGGATCGCCGACCGCGGACACCGCCCGTTTGGTGTAAACGATTGGTACGTTAACCACCACATTTCGGCTCTCTTCGCTGGTGCTGCTGGTACAACCGGCTATCGAGCCGACCGCCCCCACCACGAGCAAAATTGCAGCTGATTTAAAGTGATGAAATGTCATGAACTAGACCCCTTAAGTGTTACTTTAGAACTCTGCGTGGAAAAACTCTTGAGCGACAAGAACTTATTTTTACAGACGAATCAATACAACGCAGAATATCGGCGATTATCAACGTTGGTAACACTATATCGGAAAGGCAATATCATGCTCTGTGAACTTGATCACACATATATGCCGGTCGCCGATGATATCACCTGGTTTTTATCATAACTATTGGTTGCCTCACAGGTTGAGTGCGATTGACATATATTTTCACTTAAATGACGCTAAACACGGCTGCAAAACCGCGCCGAAAGAAGCTGACCGGTCCACCTATAACAGTAAAATACCGCCAGGCAAATCCAAACAGACCAAGGACTATGGCTAAGTTATTGAGCACTATCCATAAAAGACACCGATACACATCCGTCCATAGGCACGGCCAGCGAACCTTTCGCCATTCATCGATGGCACACCCGGCCCACGCCCATGCGAAGGTGCACCACCAGACGTATAACGCCGGTAGCCCAAAGGACCCTCATGGTTGCGGCGGAATTCACACGCCGCGGGTGTCGAGAAATACCCAAGTCCACCGACTGCGATACCAACCCCGCGCCTTTCAATGCGGTCTTGCGTTTCGCAACTGACCTTGCGCAATCAAGATACGGTCATAGATTGGCATCGGTCATAGCGGACGGGTAGCCTCGCCTTGGCCAACAGCAAAGCCAAACCTCGAAAATTTTCACCGCAACCACCAACGCCATGCCTGGAAAAACGTCCCGGTAAAGGAAAAATTTTGCCATGGCGTTGTCACAGTGAATCCCGACGTCGCGGCGGGAGCAAAGTCGTGTATCGCTAAGGCGTTTTCGCCGTTTATTTTTCAGCGGGGGTTCATGGTTTGTTTGCCACGCGTACTGGGCTTGATGTCCCCGCCGCATGGCGCTGTGACCAAAAAAGTGTATTGTGACGAAACCGGTGGCAAACGTGTCTCGCGGCAAACCGTTTCGGCAATGTCCGCATTTTCACGCCCTTGAGGCGTACCGATATTGACATGTGGGCATTTAGAAATGCGTCAGCATTTTCCCGTACAAATAGGACCAACAGTCTTGATAAACATACCGCGGCTTACAAACCGAAACCGTGTAAGTTTTTTTTGAGAACACAGCAGCAGTTGCATGGCTATTCAGTCGATTCAGAACCATTGGGATAAAGTCGACGGTTACGACCAATGACTTCTGACTGCTACCAATTCCTTGACGTGTATTTCCGACATCCCGCCAGCAAAACCCGAAAACGTTCGCGAGTAAAGGCGCATCAATGCCTATGGCTGAAAAACACACGTAAAAGGGTTACCCGCGAGCCAAGGAAATAAATTGCCGGCACTTGTATTGGATCCTCCCTATGCCGTGCAAATTAACCTATCCTCGCAGATATCTATTGTGCAGTCGAAGGGCGAACATGCCGGATTGCAGCCGGCAACAGCGCCCAGTCGTCGCCCGTATACCCCAAACAGCGCAAAGCGGTAACGATTACCAGCCGGTTGACAACCGGTAGAAACCTCGTTCATTGTCCCGGTCCACGCACGAACGAAACCGGAACTTGGGGAATATACCGAATTCGCGCCCGAGCGCACCCAAT
>Ga0114931_10002122_pt1 | contig 25312 bp, 13 predicted proteins | sample 2SBtaG_FD_89579 | JGI IMG/M metagenome (GOLD analysis project Ga0114931, IMG submission 89579) | Deep subsurface microbial communities from Kolumbo volcano to uncover new lineages of life (NeLLi) - 2SBTROV14_V59a metaG | ecosystem: Environmental > Aquatic > Marine > Volcanic | place: Kolumbo... | reverse complement strand
GCCTGGTCGGCGTACTGGCGGGCCTGCTCGGCGTAGTGATGGGTCGAATCGATGAACTGTTGGTAATAGCGGTCCGGCTCTGTAGCCAGCCACTGATCGGCCGACTCGATCGTGTCCGAAACCTGCTGCATCTTTTCCTGGGCCTGTTGCTCGTATTCGGCGACCTGTCGGGCGCCCTGGTCGGCCAGTTCCTTGGGCTTGTCGGCGACCTGCTGGGCCGTGCCCTTGACCTGGTCGGCGTAGCCCTGGGCCTTGTCCTTGACCTGGTCGGCCAGTTCCTGGGGTTTGGACTCCATCTCGTTGGCCAGGTCCGTGACCTGCTGGGCCAGATCCTGGGCCTGTTTGTTCGCCTGATCGATCGTACTCTGAGCAGAGTCCTTGGCCGAATCCAGCGTTGACTGTGCCTTGCCCGCGGCGGATTGGATCTGGTCTGTGGCCTGCTGGTGGGCCTCGGCGACGGAGTCCTCCACCTTGCCGGCTGCCTCGTCGGCTTTCTGCTGGACCTGGTCCGCCGTCTCGTGTGCGCGCCCTCGGGCCTCTTCGAGCGCCTTCCCGGCGGCCTTGGAGGCCTCGGCGGCGGCCTTGGAGGCGGCATCGGCGGCCTGCTGGGCCTTGCGCCCGGCCTCCTCGGCGCTCTGGGCGGCGCTCTCGGCGGCCTGCTCGGCCTGCTGCTGGGCGGCCTGCGATTGCTGAGCGACCTCCTCCTGTGCCGACTCGACGCCCTTGCCAGCCTTCTTCGTTGCCTTGACGGCCCTGTCCAGCAACCCCATGGCTACCCCGCTTCCTCTCTGCTCACCGGGGAGCGTTTATCTGCGCCCCCGGCCCCTCTTGCGTGCGTTTCGCTGCGCGGACACCTGAACCCGTCGCAGGCGATCCGACGCCGACGAGCGCGTGTCCTCCAGGATCGGCTGGGCCCAGGGCTCGCGGTCGAACTCCGGGCCGGCCATGAACGTCATGTCCACGAATCGCGCCACGTCGCGCTCGGCGTCGATATCCAGTTCACGGGCCCGAGCCACAGCCTGCTCGACACGCTCACGCACGGCCGACTCGCCCAACGCACGGTAGTCGGCCGGAAAGGCCCGGCGAACGTGCTGGACCAGGCGATCGATATACCCGGCCAGCACGTGCTCCTTGAGAACGTCCATCTGTTCCCTGCGGATCACGAGCATCAGCGGGCTCCCTTCACGGCTGGTTCACGGGCGGTTGCTGCTCCAGCGGCGACGGCCTCGGCCTTGAGCGAGATCCGCTGGATCACCGGTGACTGCTCGCCGGGCATGCACTTGAGCATGGTCGATGGATCCTCGTCTTCAAGGGCCAGAAATCTGATCGGGCCGAAGATCTCCTGCGTCTCGTGCGCGTTGCACGTCGGCAGGTACACGCGCAAAACCCGGGGGTCATAGAAGCGAAACGCGAGCGTCTTGCCGTCCGGATCCTTGACGACCAGGTACCGGCGGAACTGCTTGCGCATCTCGATCAGGCCCTTGGGGGCGACCGCGAAGATCCCCCAGTGCTGCCCCCACCCGGCGCCGATCACCAGTTCCGTCATCGGCGAGTCCGGATCCAGGCGGACCAGGTAGGGCGCGACCTGCCGCATGTCCGGACCCAGTTCCCCGCTGTACAGGCACGCGTGCTCGGGCTTGTGCTGCCAGAGCAACTGCGGCAGATCGGCGACGGACGCGCCGTCGAGCACGGCGAAGACGTTGGTTCCCGGCGTTGAGAACAAGGCGTGGTGAACGCCCCGGGCCTGTTCGGCACCAATCATCGCATCGCTCCGTCCCAACTCGCACCGCTCATCGCACAGATCCTTTCCCGACCGTCTCGGCTCCCGATCGCGTGGGCGCGACGCCTCATCCCAGTCCCATCGCCCGGGCGCACTCCTCGCAGAACGGCGCCGAGTGCGCCGAAGCCTGGATCATCGCCATGGCTGCCGGACTGAACTCCGTGGGCGTCGGGGGCGAGATCTGGGCGACCTGCCCGGCCTGGTCGGTGTCGGCCTCCTTGGCTTCCTCCGGGGCGTCGGGCGCCTTGGCCGAGGCGGGCGAGACGGGCGAGCAGCCCCCGCCGGATCCGGCGGCCCCGCCGCTGTTGATCATCACGAGCGTGCCCTTGATGAACACGCCCCCGGGATTGATGCTGATGAAGTTGCCCCCGACCTTGATGGTCAGTCCCACGCCGCCCTCGATCACGGCGTTCATGCCCGCCTTGATGTGGACGTTCATGCCCCCCTCGACGCCGACGTTCATCGACGCCTTCTCCATCACGTCGTTGGCCTGGACGGAGTACGTCAGGCCGGCCTTGCTGGAGATGTTGCCGGTGACGTCGGCATCCTGGTTCCCCCCGATCTTCAGGATCTGGTCCTTGTCAACGGTCAGGTGCTGGTCGCCGGCGATCCCGGTCAGGTGGTCGCCCTGGAAGCTGTCGTTGAAGTCGCCCTGGATCTGTTGCTTGACGTCTCCCTTGATGATCAGGTGGCGATCCTCCTCGACCAGTTCGTACTGCTTTTTCTTGACGATCTGGTGCTGATCGTTCCCGATCCAGTGGAAGTCGTCGGCCAGGACGCGCCGGTCGAACTGCTTCTGGGCATGGACGAAAATCTGTTCCTCGCCCTTCTTATCCTCGAAGCGGACCTCGTTGAACCCCCCGCCGCCCTTGCTCGAGTTGGTCTTGAAGGTGGTCCGCGTCTGGTTGGCCGGCAGGTCGTAGGGCGGCATGCAGGCCGCGTTGTACACACGCCCGGTGATAATCGGGCGGTCCGGATCGCCCTCGAGAAACTCGATGATGACCTCCTGCCCGATCCTGGGGATGTTGATCATCCCCCACTTCTTGCCGGCCCAGTCCTGCGAGACGCGGACCCAGCAGGAACTGTTCTCGTCCGCCCTGGAGTACCGGTCCCAATGGAACTGGATCTTGACTCGGCCGTACTCGTCGGTCCAGATCTCCTCGCCGCTGGGCCCGACGACCATGGCTGTCTGCGGGCCCTGTATGAGGGGCTTGGGTGTGCGCCGGCGAGAGCGGTAGGGCGTCTGAGCAGGGAGGATGCTCAGGTTGCAGCGGAAGCTCTCCTGCACACCGCTGTTGCCTCCCCCCGCCACCGACGACAGATCCTGCGACGCGCGCCAGCGAACCGCGACGACCTGGTACTCGCCCTCGGCCACGCTGGACAGTTCGCCCGACAGATCGTCCAGGCGAAACCGCACGCCCGGGCGAACGACCATCGCATCGCCGCTGGCGTGGATGACTCGATAACTGGAGTGGTTTTCCTGGATGCGCAGCGTGGCGTAGCGATCGCCATCGCCGGATTCGACGTACTCGCCGGGGTATTCGTACAGCTCGTAGTCGCTGGCCACGTGCTCGCGCGAGACCATGCCCTTGGATTCGAGCGTCGTTCGCGGCTTCTTGAAGTCGAAGTCGCGCAGCACGTAAGCGCCGGGCTGGAGGTCGGTGCTGGTTCGCCACGTGTCCAGGCCGGCCGATTCGCGGCCGTCCTCGGAGGGTGGAGCAAACGTGAGCGTCCCGTCGTAGGGCGGGCCGATCATGTCGAACTCCCTGGAGGCATCGCAGAGCACCATGACGTGGCGCCCCTCTTCGTGGCGGAAGTAGTAGGAGATCCCCTCCTGCTCCATCAGGCGGGAGACGAAGTTGAACGCGGTCTCCCGGTACTGGACGCAGTATTCCCACTTGCGGTAGTCGCCCGAGTTGATCTGGAGCTCGAAGTCCGTGAAGCCCATGTCCCGGAACACCTGCCCGATGATATCGGGAACCTTCATCTTCTGGAAGATCCGGCAGTCCGAGGTCCGGGTCAGAAACCACGTCCAGGGAACGAGCCGGAGGCGAACCTCGAGGCGATCGCCGACGAACACGTGGCTCACGAACCCGTTGACCACGGCGTGCCCCGAATGCTCGATCCGGATGGTCACGTTCTGCCCGAGCAGATCCTCCGGCTCGAACGCGTCGCCCATGCGGAGCAACTCCACATCGCACGTGAACAGCCCGCCCAACTCCTGCTGGTAGTCCACGAACCGAACGGCCAGGGCGTTGTCTCCGAGCGGCGTGTTGATCCCGATCGGGTACGCCGCGCTGTCGAACTCTCCGGTGATCGTCGTCAGGCTTGGCATGAATCGCTCCCCGATTGGCAGCAACGAGGGCCTCTCCGGTCTGTGCACGGCGCGGCTGAAACGCGGGCGACCGGCTTTGTTCCTTCTGCACTGTTCATCAGGCCAGATCCCTGCACGGATTGAACGGAACGGCGGCCGAGTCCAGAGCGCGCAACGCATTGAACAGGCCCGGCATGTCCCTCCTGAATCGTTGCGTCATGGTCCGATTGCGGACGTGGGCGGTGAGGAAGTTCTGTGGATCAGCCAGCGCAGAGAAGCTGTGATGGTCGGCCCGCAGGCCGCTCATACTCTGCGTCTTTGACGAGGTGTAGATGTTGGTGACGAGGATCGCGACGAACTCTTCGTAAGTGTCGTAGCCTCCCCGGGCGGCAAGGCACCAGGCGATTCCCTTCATCTGGCGCAGCCCGTGGACCATCTCGTGGAACAGGATCTCGTCGCCATTGCTGCCCGGGCCCGAGCCGCACGCCGAAGAACTCCACGCGGTCGGATTGAAATCGATGCTCGTGTCGCTGCCACTGCCGGTCCCTGTGCGGTACTGGTCGTACCAGTCCTCGAGGCCCAGCCATTCCTGCACGGGGTGCCGGTAGCGGACGGGGTCGCCCGTGCGGGGACCGCCACAGGAGAGCACAAGGGAATCGTCGGGCGTCGCGGCCTGCCAGTCCTCGGCCCCGGCGGTGGCGTTGCAGTAGTTGGCGTCGGAGGTGGCCACCTGCCGGGGAACGATCGTCATCTGCCTGCTCGACGATCTAACCTGCCTGAGCAGGCGGTACCCGACCGGGGAGCCGGCGATCTCGTTGAGCAGCCGCGTCACGTCGCGGAACCACCACGACCAAGCGCTCGAGGCGTTGGGCGTCTCGAGGATCAGGTTCTGGTATGGCCCGTACTGGCGCTGCGACATGCTCCACCTTCTCCGGATCAGCACCGCCCGGCGCCGCCCGGCATCGATCACTCGAACGAATACTTGAACTGCCCATCCTCCGTTTCGATACGCACGCATGAGACGTCCCGCCCATCCATCAGCCGATTGAGGAACTCGCTGCTGATGGCCGGCAGGACGGTCTGCGTCAGGATCGCGTCGATCATGCGCCCGCCGCTCTCGAGCTCCGTGCATCGGCTGGCGATCAGGTCCACGACGGCGTCGTCGTAGGTGAACGGTACGCCGTGGCTCTCATCCACCCGGCGCTCGATCCGTCCCAGTTGCAGGCGGATGATTCTCTTGAGGACCTCGTCGCCCAGCGGGTAGAACGGGATCACGGACATTCGACCCAGCAGGGCGGCGGGGAAGACCTTGAGCATCGGCTCGCGCATCGCCTTCTGGAGGCCCTCCACGTCGGGCATGAGGTCCGGATCCTTGCACATGTTCATGATGAGGTCGCTGCCGACGTTGGTCGTCAGCAGGATGATGGTGTTCTTGAAATCGATCAGCCGCCCCTCACCGTCTTCCATCTGCCCCTTGTCGAAGACCTGGAAGAAGATCTCGTGCACGTCGGGGTGGGCTTTTTCGACCTCGTCGAGCAGGACGATGCTGTAGGGGCGTCTGCGGACGGCCTCGGTGAGCACGCCGCCCTCGCCGTAGCCGACGTATCCGGGGGGCGCGCCCTTGAGCGTCGAGACGGTGTGGGCCTCTTGGAACTCGCTCATGTTGATGGTGATGACGTTCTGCTCGCCGCCGTAGAGGGCCTCGGCCAGGGCCAGGGCGGACTCCGTCTTGCCCACGCCGCTGGGCCCGGCGAGCATGAAGACGCCGATGGGCTTGCCGGGATTGTCCAGCCCGGCGCGGGCGGTCTGGATCCGGCTTGCGATCGCGTCAAGGGCGTGCTGCTGCCCGATGACGCGCTGCCCGAGCGTCTTGCCGAGGCCCAGGACGGCCTCGATCTCGTTCTTGACCATCCGACCCACGGGCACGCCGGTCCAGTCGGCGACGACGGCCGCCACCGCCTGCTCGCCCACGCTGGGAAGGATCAGCGGGGTCTCGCCCTGGAGCTGCGCCAGTTCGTCCTGGAGGGCATACAGGTCGGCCTTGGACTGCTCGCGCTGCTCGTCGGTGAGCACGGCCTCCCCGGCGGCCTGGGCACGATCCTGCGCCTGGGCGTCGGCGTCGGCTTCCTCGGCGGTGCCCGTCCCCTCGACCTTCTCCTCACCGGTCGGTCCGCGCAGGCTGGCGCGGATCTCCAGGATCCGCCGGACCAGGTCCTTCTCCTTGTGCCAGGCCTGCTCGAGGCCGTCCAGGCGCGTCCGCTCGCTGTCGAGGCGGTCGTGGATCTCGGAGATGCGCTTCTCGTGGTCCATCCCGACGACGGCTTCGCGGCCCAGAATCTCCAGCTCCGTCTCCAGAGCCTGGATGTTCTTCCGGGCGTCGTCGATCTCGGCGGGGACGGCGTGCTGCCCGATCGCGACGCGGGCGCACGAGGTGTCAAGCAGGCTCACGGACTTGTCGGGCAACTGGCGCCCGGGGATGTAGCGGTGGCTCAGGCGGACGGACGCCTCGATCGCCTCGTCGAGGATCTGGACATTGTGGTGCTTCTCGAGCATCCCGGCGACCGCGCGCATCATCAGGATGCCCTTCTCCTCCGTGGGCTCGTCCACCTTGACGACCTGGAAGCGCCGCGTCAGGGCCGGGTCCTTTTCGATGTGCTTCTTGTATTCGCCCCATGTGGTGGCGGCAATGGTTCGCAGCGTTCCGCGGGCCAGGGCGGGCTTGAGCAGTTGGGCCGCGTCCCCGGTGCCGGCCGAGCCCACGGCGCCCATGAGCGTGTGGGCCTCGTCGATGAACATGATGATCGGGGTTGGGCTGGCGTGGATCTCCTCGATGACCTGCTTGAGACGGTTCTCGAACTCGCCCTTCATGCTCGCCCCGGCCTGGAGGGAAGCCAAGTCCAGCTCGATGAGGCGCACGTCCTCGAGCGGGGGCGGGACGTCGCCCTCGATGATCTTGTGGGCGAATCCCTCGACGACGGCCGTCTTGCCCACGCCCGCCTCGCCGGTCAGGATCGGGTTGTTCTGCCGGCGGCGCATGAGGATGTCGATGACCTGGCGTGTCTCGGAATCTCGCCCGACGATCCGGTCAATCTGGCCGGTGCGGGCCTGCTCGGTCAGATCCTTGCAGAACTGCCCGATCGCCTCCTGCTTGCCCATCTGGGCGGGGGCGATCGCGCCCGAGGCCTCGCCCGGGGCGGCCCCGCCGCCCACGGCCGACCCGTCGGTCGCCTTGAGCGCCTCCTCGCACGACTCGCCCAGCAGGTCGGCGAAGTTGTCGGTCAAGTCGTCGATCTTGACCTTCTCGAACTCGCGGGAGATCCCGAGCAGTTCGTTCTTGAGGGTTCGGGTCTTGAGCATCGCGACGATCAGGTGCCCGGAGCGGATGCTCGATTCGTTGAGCATGAGCGAGCCGTACACCCATGCCCGTTCGACGAGTTCCTCGAGGTGGCTGGACAGGTCGGAGATGGAACTCGCCCCTCGGGGCAGGGCGTCCAGGGCGGCGGTGACGTCGGCGGCGAGGCGCGACGGGTTCAGGTCATAGTGCTTGATGATCCGCAGCAGGTCCGAGTCCTGGAGCTGGAGGATCTGGTTGAACCAGTGGACGATCTCGACGTAGGGATTGCCCCGCATCTTTGTGAAGACCGTGGCGCTCTCGATCGCCTTGTAGCAGAGGCTGTTGAGTTTGCCGAACAATGCCGCGCGACTGATCTCTGCCATGGTGCTCGCTCGGCCCGCCCGGAAGCGGGCCGCTCCTTTGCCGTCCAAACCGCTCTCACACGGCCGGCGTCAGAACCAGGTCGTCCGGATCACGCTCGAACGCCTCGGACGCCAGCCACGTTGTCCAACCCAGCCTGCCCCGTCGGCCCAGGTGGGTCGGGGGCACCTCTTGCTTCTTCAAGACCAGTTGTGCGTCCCACATCAACTGGTCGCCGACGTAGTTTCGCACCCAGTCCACCAGGCGCCGGAACGACGGCTCCGTCGGGAGCAGACGCTCGTACTTGGCCAGGGACATCGGCCCCAGGCGGATGCGAAACTTCTGCTGGCACTCCCAGAACCGCGAGCCGACGATCGTCGAAAGACCGAGCAGCCCGGTCTGGCGCGACGCACCCAAGCGGCACCGCGAGGCCGCGGGCAGGTCGAGCCATTGCCCGACGAACTCGATGATTCGGCACGGAAGCCCGAAAAAGTCGCCCAGGATCGCCCGCAACCCCTCGGCGTTGCACGTCGGGCAGGCGAGTCGCCCGGAGTAGTGGAGCTTGGCCACGTCCGGGACGCTGTCGCGACCTTGGAAGGGCCTGGGACCTCTCCCGATCGTGCTGCCGATGAACATGGCGAACCGGTCCTCATCGGGACGATCGAAACTGACCGGCAGCTGGGCGCTGGCCCAGGCGCGGTAGAACAGGCTGATCATCCGATGGTTGAACATGTCCAGGAACCGGGCCAGCGCCCGATCGTCGTGGTGGAGGATCCGATCGTGGACGTACTCGGTCAGGTGGAGCGGCATGGGCCCGTTGGGGCCGAGCAGCCCGAGGAACCGTCCCTCGAGGCGCGGCGCCGGCGAGGCGCTGTCGTCGAAGCGGGCGATCGCCGACGGGGCGAAGGCCAGCGTCGGCTCCTGCGCGAATCGAACCGGGTCATGCGATGGGCGCTGCGAGAACCCGATCCGGGGCAGGTCCGGGTGCGCGCACTCCAGGCGGCGAACCGCCTGGAAGAAATCGAACCGGAACGGCTCGTCCCGCAGGCGCGCCTTCAGAGCGTCGAGGTCTGTCCGATCCTGGCCGGCCATCGCTTGATAACTCCCCGCTCCGATGAGCGAACGACAGTTTCCGTGAACGAGTTTATGGACACGTAGCGTGCGAAGAAGTGGTCCATGACGGCTCCGAGCAGGAAGACGCCCGTGCCCTCGAAGCCCGCCTCCTCAAGCGTCAGTTCCACCTCCAGCCCGCGGGCGAAGACGATCGGCCCGGGCGTCACCACGCGCCGCGTCACGGGGCGTGACCGAACGGACTTGACCCCCTCGATCTGTTTGCGCAGGTGGGCCTCGTTGGACGCGCAGTAGAGGCGGAGCAGATCCCGCAAGGCCGACGCCCCGGCTCGGTCGTCCGTGTCGGTCAAGGAATGGTAGTTGAGCGAGAAGTGGCTGATCACGCGCCAGGCGGTCTCGCCCTCGGCAAAGGACGGACGCGGCGGCGTGGGCCCGGCGATGCAGCGGATCGAGGCCACCGGCGCGCCGACCTCCATCGTGAAGTCCGTCTCGCCCGCTCCCACGGGCATGTGCAGCGGAAGATCCCGGTTCGTGCAGGTCGTCTCGATCGCCAGCTGGCGAAGGTCCGCCCGGTACGGCGCCGACGAGGCGTCCACCACGGACAGGTAGACCTCCGTGCCGCCGTAACTGGATCGGCGCCCCATCCGCCGCTCGCGGGCCGACAGAACCCGGGGCAGGCGGTGCGTCGCGTAAAATGCCCTGTCGTCGTCGGTCTCGAAGTCGGTCGCCGAGTAGAACGGGTGGAACTCCTGCTCGTCGTCGCTGGTTGCCCCGAAACCCGTGACCCGCCCGACCTGGAATACCTCGAAATCAATCGGGCGGGTCCGATCGACCACGACGTGAAACTCCGAGAAGCGATCGTTGACGTGGATCCGGTCTGCCCGCTTGGGGAACAGGTTGATCGCCGGCGTTGCGTTGGGCTGGAAACAGTCGGCGTCGACGACATGTTCCAGTTCCGGTTCCTGCTGGTCGAGGAGGATCACCAGATCCAGCCGATTCGTCTGGGCCCGCTGCATCGCCGGTGAGAGACCCCGCAGTTCCATGAACAGGAACCGCTGGGCAAAGGCGAAGTACTCGTGCAGGAGGCGGTAGCCCTGGAACGACCTGGGCCCGACCGGGAGCAGCGCCTGCTCGTCTTCGAACCCGACCTGGCGGATCTGGTCCCGGCCCAGCACGACGTGCCACGGCGCGGGCTGGGCGATCGGGCGGATCACGACCCCCCCGGCGTGCGCAAAGACCTGCTCATACAGGCGTGCGGGCACCTGCCCGGCCCCGTGCAGGTAGAGCACGAGGCTGTCGAGGCTTATCTCGGAGAACGTCAGGTCGCCGTCGGTGCGCAGACGCAGGCGGATGCCCGCCTTGGGGCTGAGCCGACCGGGCAGATCCAGGCGCCCGATGTCGCTGGTGTGATACTCGGCCTCTTCGATCTGCACCGGCCAGAGCGTGACGTCCTGGGCGGTGCGGTATTCGCAGGCTGTCTGCTCCCCCTTGCCGATCCCGCTGCGCAGCGACGTGCCCCGCGGAATGGTGAACCCGTCCTCGAGCCCGCCCTCGGCCGGGTCGGGGTGGAACTGCACGACGGCCATCGACGGCGTGGGCGCCAGGTAGTGCGGATACACGCACTCGAGCACGTTCTGCGTGAACCGGGGAAACTCGGCGTCGAGTTTGAGTTGGACCCGCGACGCCAGGAAGGCGAACCCCTCGAGCAGACGTTCTACATATGGATCGGCGCACTCGACGCCGTCGATCCCCAGCCGGCCCGCGATCTTGGGAAACTCCTTGGCGAACTCGCCGGCGGTCTCCCTGATGTGCTGGAGCTCGCGCTCGTAGACGCGGAGGAAGCGTCTATCCATGGCCACCCTCCGTGACGGCGCACAGCCCCGTCTCGAGGTCCACCTCGGTGCGCATGAACAGCGGGTCGGGAACGGGCAGGGCCCACATCTGGCCGTGGATCTCGAACTGGAGGGCGTTGCCGACCGCGGCGCCGCCCTTGGCGGCTTTGATCGAGAGCGAGCCCCGAAGGATCCTGGGCTCGAAGCGGATAACCGCCTCGCGGATGCGGCGTTCGATCAGATCCGGGCCCACGCTTGAAGAGGGCATGCCGCTCACGTCGGGAATCCCGAAGTTGACCACCGAGGCCGACGCAAGGGGGAACTCATCGGTCTCGTCCAACTCCGGCTTCGTGCGGGCGTTGAGCAGCCAGCCCAGGTCGCGGATCACCGCGCCTCGCAACTGCCGCAGCGAGACGACCCGCCGCTCTCGACTCTCGACGCGGCGTTCCGGTGCGTCGTCGGTCAGGCGATCCAGCAGGCACGGCTGGAGACGGTCCTGCGCGGTCAACTCAGCCATCGCCGGCCCCCGACTCGGGCGCCGCGCTCGGCTCGGACCCGTTGTCAAAGACGATCGACTTGATCTCCAGCAGCGGATACTCGCCGGCGTCCGTCGCCAGCACGCGCTGCCCGAGACCGGTGCATACTCCCGCCTCGCCCTGCTCCCATGTGGTCATCCGGGCCATGAGGATCGCCTCGTCGTCGCTGGCCTCGGAGCCCGGGTAACGCGCGGGGATCAGCGCGACGGCCTCCCCGCCGTTGGTCCACTGGACGTTCGCGGGCGCCCAGACAAGATCCCGCAGATCGCTTGGAGGCTCCATGCGGATCTGGTGGATGCGCTCCAGCGGCACCCAGTAGTACTTGCCCTGGATGATCGCCTCCAGGACCGGGCCCAGGCGCATGTCCGCGTCCGCGATCCACTCGAAGGCGGCCCCGTCGATGGCGCCGGCGGTGGCTGGGGCGTTCTCGAAGGCACGCTCCCGCAACTGGCCCGCCGCCTCGTGCTGACCCTGGGCAAGCAAGCGGTTGGCCTCCAGGAGCGAGCCGATCCACTCCGGGGGCTGGCCGAAGATCAGCGGCGTGCGCTTGCCCGCGAAGACGTCCGCCCGCAACGCCTCGCAGTTGAGCGCGGGGCGGCAGGTCTGGGCCATGAGCAGGGTCGCGGGATCCAGTTCGGCCGCCACATTCAGCTGCGTGATGGCCCGGTCCCACTGCCCGAGCACGCACAAGATCTGAAAGAGAAAGACGCGGAGTTTGGGATCGGCCGGCTCGGACCGGACGCGATCCTGCAATGCCGACAGCGCCTCGGCCACACGCCCCTCACGCAGGAGTTCCTCGGCACTCATCGCGTCTTCCCTTCTCACGAACCGGACGCGCAGTCCGGACGGCGCCTCGAAGACCCGGCGGGGGTTGCTCACCCGTCGCCGAGCGAGTTGATGAATGCAGGCTTACAGGGCCTTGTTGATCAGCGTGCTCCAGCCGGTCTGGACAGCCGGGCCTGTCTTTCCGCCGCCGGTCGGATCGGTCGGCGTGTACTCCAGGTGGTACTCGGCAGAGCGGAACTCAACCTCCTCGGTGGGGATGAGATCCTCGCCCTCTGAGGAGCCCGATGGCTCGACTGAGGAGACGATCACGTCCTTGAGCGTGTATTTCATGAAGACGGTCTTCTCGCCCATGGCCCGGCACAGTTCGATGACCACCTGGGGGATGGGCTTGCCGTCGCAGGCCCGGAGAAAGAGGGTGGGCGAGCCCACGTCCAGTTTCTTGACGATGTGGAAGTCTCCCATGGTGACGCGTCCGCCGGCGTGGGTGCCCTGGGCGGAGAGACTCCCGCCGGTGGCCTGCTTGGCCGAGTGGCGGAAGGCGAGGATCTCGATCCAGTCCTTGTGCGCGTCGTCGGTGCTGTCGCCCTTGATCCCGTCGATCTGCATGAATGCGTCGAAACTCATCGAGTGTCTCCTTCTTTCCTTGTGTGTACCGTTCCCGCAGGGCCGCTTGGGATCACCCGCGGAAGGCCCGATCCGGGCGACATTCGCCCGGTCCCTGCTCCCGAACCACCCGGGTACGCCGGTGCCTCAGCGGGTGCGTCGCGGCACCTCCGCGGGACACTGTTCTGTGCGCCGTCCGCGGCCCGGGCCCGCAGCGGTGCCGGCGATTCTTGGAGATCCTGGCGCCGGGGCCAGATCGCCGAGCTCACGAACCGCCCTTGGCCGAGGGCAGCTTCGAGACCAGCCTCAGCGAGACGGTCAGGCCCTCCAACTGGTAGTGCGGGCGTAGGAAGAACTTGGAGGAGTAGTAGCCCGGGTTGCCCTCGACCTCCTCGACGACCACCTCGGCGGCGGCCAGCGGTCGGCGTGCCTTGGCCTCTTCGGTCGCGTTGCCCGGATCGGGCTCAACGTACTGCATGATCCAGTTGTTGAGCCACTTTTCCATGTCCTCCCGCTCTTTGAACGAGCCGATCTTGTCGCGCACCATGCACTTGAGGAAGTGCGCAAAGCGGCACGTCGAGAACAAGTAGGGCAGCCTGGCCCCCAGGTTCGCGTTGGCCGTCGCGTCCGGATCGTCGTATTCGGCGGGCTTGTGGAGCGACTGGGCTCCGACGAACACAGCATAGTCCGTGTTCTTCCAGTGGGACAGTGGCATCAGCCCGTTCTTTGCCAGTTCCGCCTCGCGGCGGTCGGTGATGGCGATCTCGGTCGGGCACTTCATGTCCACCCCGCCGTCGTCGGTCGGGAAGGTGTGCACGGGCAGTTCCTCGACCATCCCGCCGGACTCGACCCCACGGATCCGCGAGCACCAGCCGTAGAGCTTGAACGCCTTGTTGATGTTCACGCCCATCGCGTAGGCGGCGTTCTGCCAGCAGTACTTGGTGTGCTCGGCGCCCTCGGTGTCTTCCTCGAAGTCGAACTCCTCGACGGGGTTCGTCTTGGAGCCGTAAGGAAGGCGGGCCAGGTTTCGGGGCATCGTCAGCCCGATGTACTTGGAGTCCTCCGACTCGCGCAGGGAGCGCCAGGCGGCGTACTCCGGGGTCTGGAAGATCTTGGTCAGATCCCGCGGGTTGGACAGTTCCTGCCAGGTATCCATGTTCATCAGCGTCGGGTTGGACGCGGCGAGGAACGGCGCGTGTCCGGCGGCGGCGATCTGGGCCATCCCGGAGAGCAACTCGACGTCCGGCGGGCTGTGGTCGAAGTAGTAGTCGCCGACGAGGCACCCGTAGGGCTCGCCGCCGGGGGAGCCGTACTCCTCTTCGTAAAGTTTCTTGAAGAGCGGGCTCTGGTCCCAGGCTGTCCCCTTGAACTTCTTGATGGTCTTGCCCAGTTCCTTCTTGGAGATGTTCAGGACGCGGATCTTGAGCGTTTCATCGGTCTCGGTGTTGTTGACCAGGTAGTGGAGCCCGCGCCAGGATCCCTCCAGTTTCTGGAAGTCCGCGTGGTGAAGGATCAGGTTGACCTGCTCCGAGAGCTTGCGGTCGATCTCCGCGATGATCGACTCGATCGTCTTCATCGCGTCGTCGCTGATGACGGCCGTCTCGGCCAGCGCCTGCTCGGCCAGCGTCTTGACAGCCGTCTCGATCGCATCTTTCTGCCGGTCGGACTTGGGCTTGAACTCCTTGGTCAGCAGAGAATCGAACTCGCTGACCTCCATGGTCTGTGTTCCGGCCTGTGCCTGCTGCTGGGGATTTGTCTCTGCCATGTGTCAGCCCTCCTCGCCCGAGTCGCCGCTCTGCCCGGTCTGGGCCGGGGCCGAAGACAACGCCTGAAGCAGCGTCGGGTCATTGAGCACCTTGCCGAGCAGCTCCTCGGCTCCGCTCTTGCCGTCCATGTATCCCAGGAGATTGGACAACTGCGTCCTCGCTGTGAGCAACTTGCTCAGGGCGTCGACCTTCCTGGCGATCGCTGCGGGGGAAAAATCGTCCATGCTCTCGAACGTCAGATCGACCGCGACGTTTCCCTCGCCGGTGAGCGTGTTGGGCACAGTGAACGCGACGCGGGGCTTGGTCGCCTTGAGGCGATCGTCGAAGTTGTCGACGTAGATCTCGAGGAACTTCCGCTCGGCGACGGGCTCGAGCGCTTCCTCCGGCTTGCCCGACAGATCCGCCATCACCCCCATCACAAAGGGCAACTGGATCTTCTTTTCCGCCCCGTACAGTTCCAGGTCGTACTCGATCTGCACCCTCGGCGCCCGGTTCCGGGCGATGAACTTCTGACTGCTCTTCTTCGCCATGACAACTCCTCACTCGGGCCGCGACCGCGTACCGCACACGTTCCGGGGTCGGCGACCGCGGCCCCGATCTCGTCGGCCCAACGGGCCGAACCTTTTCGAACTGTACCCGGGAGCCTCCCTGCTCCCCGACGCTCCCTATCCTTCCTGACCGGCGTCCATCCCGCCGATCAGTTCTATCCGCTGCATCGCCTCGGGCGACAGATCCCGCACGATATCAACGAAGCTCTTTGACACCAAGCGCTGGGCCCGGCGGATCAACAACGGTACGGGACTCGACGGCTCGTGGCGCTCATAATACTGGCAGACCTTGTCCAGCGCCAAGAGAACATCCTGAGGAGACGCGATCTCCCCGCTGATCCGCTGCCCGGCCTCTCCGGCCTGCTCGGCCCCGGGCTCCTGCCCGACCAGGCTCGTCTGGGTTGTGTAGCCCCGCTTGGACAACTGCCCCTCGAGGACCTGATGCACCTGCACCAGCACGTCCCGGAACGGGCTCAGATCCACCGCGTGGGTCGCTCCGACCTTCTCCGTGAGGACCTGATCGATCTTCTGGCCCAGTTCCGCCGATTCGGCAACCGCCGCAGCCGTCGACTGGAGGTCCTCGACCGGGCAGTCCTCGAACGCAGCGTCGATCAGGGCCGGCTCGGGCCGCTGCTCACCCTCGGCGCCCTCGAAGGCCACCTCGCCATTGGCGATCTGGATGTCCCGCATCGAGAAACTGCCCACCTGTTTGGACTGGCAGAGGGTCATTTCTCGAACACGCCGGACAAACTTCATCGGATCGCCGAACGTTTCGCCCGGTGCTGCCAGGGCCGCAATCGTGTTCACACGCATCGTCGGGTCGTTGTCGTCCTCCGGATCCAGCTGCGGGTGGACCGAATCCCAGCGCCGCTCGAGCAACGCGTGCAGGTAGGCCAGCCCGTCTCGCAGCCCGGTCGGACCCTCCGTCTTGAGCAGCGCCAGGATCAGGTACGTCGCGACGCGAAGATCCTGCGTTCGCGAGGCCAGATCCCGGCACCTGTCCGCGACCGCGCGCCAGTTTGGCTCCTCAGCGGGGATTATCGAGTCGCCGACCTGGCGTTCCTCGGTCCCTTGGGCAGCCTGGATCATCTCCACGAAGACCGGGTCGTACTCGAGGTTCTCCCCGCACGGTGCGTCCGGGGAAACATCGGCAAGCAGGGTCTCGACATCGATGCTCACGCCGCCCCTCGATCCCGTGTGCTTCCGCCGCCGTCCGGACTCTCGTCCGGCTCGTTCTCGGAGGAAAACGGCGCGGGCTCGATGACCTTGGGCTCGGCCTCGAGCGGCTGATCCTCGTTGCCCGGCATCTCGATCGGCTCCTGGTCCGGGGCGACCTGCGCCGACGGGGCATGACCGCCGGCACGGGCCGTCTGCTCCAACTCCTCGCTGGACATCGAATCGGGCTTGACCAGGCTGATCAACTGCTGCCGGGGCCCCGACATCTCCCTACTCGTCAGCCCCAGGTCGGCCAGTTCGGTCAGAACCTCCTCCAGCAGGCCCATGTCCCGGGCCGCCTCGGCGTGGTCGGGCGATGAATCGAGGAACGCGCGGAAGGCGACGGGGTCGAACGCGCCGCCGGACTCGTCCATGAATGCCGCGCGGGCCTGCGAGAAGCGCTCTCTGACCTCGGGGCTGCGGCTCCTTTGCTGGGTCTGCCCGTTCTCGTCGACGATCTGCGTCCAGTACAACTGGTGGTAGGTCCGCAGCAGCGCCTCGACCGCGTCGCCGGGCAGGCGAGAGGCGGTCACCCGGAAGTCCGCCGCCTCGGGCTCAAGTTTCCTGGGAACATCCACGTAGAGCGATCGACCGACGAGTAAATCCTCCAGACGCTGCTCGGGCGACTCGTCCCGGGCGAAGATGTAGATCTGCCTCAGATCCTCCCGCTGGGACTCGTTGGGCGTCGTCCCCTCGGGAACCTCTGCGCTCTGGGTCTCCTTCGGGACCGCCCCGGCGATTGCCTCGCTCGGATTCTCGCTGGTCAGCCCCGAGCCGGATACGTCCGCGAAGAGCGGCGGAGCCACGGAACTGAGCACGAGCGTGTCGCGGTCGATCTTCTGCCCCGCCTGGAGCAGACGCAGCTCGCCGATCGTTCCGATCAGGCTCGGCGTCACATCGCCGTTCGGCGTGAGGAACTGGAGAAAGCCGCTGGGCGCGGGACCGAACAGATCGACGCTCCCGGCGAAGAAGATCCCGCCGCCCGAGACGAAGTCCGTGTTCAGGTCCGCCACGGTGAGCGTCGAGGAAATCGTGCCGCCGACCCGGGCGGGGGTCTGGCCGGATGACCGCGTTCGGATCAGGATCCGCGGACCCGTGACGTTGATGTCCCCGACCGCTGTCAGATCCCCGATCACGATCAACCCGCCCTCGTCGCCGGTGAGGCTTGGCGTTGCCGTCGAGAGGCTCCCGTCCGGATCCGAGAAGGGCACGCCGCCCGTGACGCTGAGCGTGGCCGCCCCCAGCGAGAGCAGCTTGGCATTGGGCCCCATGACGATCCGCGTGCCCTCGATCGTGAGGTCGTCGGCGATCGCATCGGCGAGCCCGCCCGGATCGCTGTCGCGGACGATGGTGGCGCCCGGCGGCGGCGAGGGTTGCCCGTCGGAGTCCAGAAGCACCGGTCCGGCGATCCTGATCGATGAGGCCGTGCCCTGGAACTGCGTGCCCGCCCCGCGCGTCTCCAGGCGCGTGGGCGAACCGGCCAGGGGCGCGCCGGGCGCCGAGCCGATGGCGCCGCCGAACCGGGCCAGGCCCGTTCCCGTCGTCAGCAAGAGGTCGTGGGATCCCGTGACCGATCCGTTGATGGCCGCGTCGGCGCCGGCCGCCCCATCGAGCACGGTCGTCAGCGTCACGTCACCCATGAGCCGAACGCTCCCGGTGAACAGGATGGGCTGGCCGACGCTGGCGTAGGTGCTGCCCAGGTTGATGATCGTGGTTCCCGTGACGGACTGGCTGCCCACCGTTGTCACGTCGGTGAGCGTGACGGTCGCACCGGCGATCGACAGGCTGGCCGGTCGAGTGGCGCCGGCCCCCAGAGGCGTGGCGATCGTCACGTCACCGGTGCCAGCCGCGATACTGAACGCCCCGGTTCCTGAGACGCTTGACCCCGCGCTCCCGATGGTCACGTCGCCGCCGCCCGACGCGATCGACAGGTCGCCGACGTACACCAGCGAACGGGGTTGGCCCAGATCCACGACGCCGCCGTCCACGACAACTGGCCCGTTGAGCGTGGCCGTTCCCGTTGTCTGAACATCCAGGAGCCCCGGCGGCATCGAGGCGCCGACGGCCGGCAGACTCACATCGCCCGAGCCGGTGCTGATGGTCAGCCCATCGACGCCGACGCCATCGGAATCGATCCCCGTCGCGGCCGAGAGATCCAGCAGCGTATTCGTGGTCGTGAGCGACAGCGTATCGCCGATGACTATGCCGCCGCTCAGGCCCGTCGCGTCGATGGCGCCAGCCGTAACACTGCCGCCCAGCGTCGTCGTTCCGCTTGTCGTGAGCGTCAGCGTGTTGAATGCCTGGTTCTGGCCCACGGGCGGCAGAAAGAGCCCGCCGGCGTCGAGGCTCAGCACATGGGTGCCGGCGCCGCTGGCGTCCAAGCCGGTGGCGGCGCCGAAACTCAGGACGCTCGTCGTCGTGACTGTTACATCGGCGCCCGAGACGTCCACCGCGCCGGTGAGCCCGCCGGCGGAGATCGTGTTCGCCGAGACGTTGCCGCCCAGATCGGTCGGCCCGCTCGTAGCGAGGATCAGCGACGCCAGCGACGTGGACTGGCCGACCGCCGCCAGCCGGATCCCGCCGTCGGCCGAGAGCAGCGACAGCCCGAACGGGCCGTCCACGCTCGTGGCGCTCAGGTCGATCGGCCCGCCGGTTCCGTCGGTGCCGGCATCGGTATTGACGGTCACGCTGCCGGCAAGCAGCGTCGATCCACCGGTGATCGTGACCGCACCAGTGCCGGCCCCGATTGCATCGGTGGTGATGTCGCCCCCCAGCGTGGTCGTTCCGGTGCTGTCTACGCTCATCCCGCCGAGCGGCCCGCCGCCCAGCCCCACAGCCGGGAGGCTCACGTCGCCCGTTCCCGCCGAGATCGTCAGCGTCTGCCCTCCGGCGCCAAAGCCGCGGATCCCGCCGGTTGCGTTGGCGAAGTTGATCGGCGTGTTGGTCGAGGTCAGGCCCAGCGTCGAGCCCAGGATGACGCCGCCGGTGACGCCGGCGAAATCAATCGTGCCCGAGGTCACGTCGCCGAAGAGCGACGTGGAGCCGCTGGAGGTGATCGCCAGGGATGCGAGCGGTCCGCCCGACGTGCCCACGGCGTTGAGCGTGACGTCGCCGGCCCCGGCGGTCAGCGTCAGTGCCCGGGCCGGGCCGAGGATCGACGACGTGCCGAAGTTGATCGGCGCGCCCGTTCCGGCCCCGAGTGTGTCAATGCTCAAGTCAGCGCCCAGCGTGACGGGCCCGCCACCCGTGACGGAGAAGACGCCCGACCCGCCGCCCGCGGTGGTCGTGTCAATCGATCCGGTCATCGTCAGCCCGCCGGTGGTGTTCAGCCCCAGCCCGCCGAGACGGGCCGTCATGCCCACGTCGGGCAGCGTGAGGAGCCCCGCGCCGGCGTTGATGGTGAGCGTCTCAACGCCGGCCGACGTCGCGTCGATCCCCGTCGCATTGCCGAAGTTGATGTCCGTGTCGGTCGAACTGATCGAGAGCAAGCCCGAGCCCAGCACGACCGCGCCGGTCAATCCAGACACGTCAACCGTGCCGGCCGTCACGTTCCCATTCAGGGTCGTGGTCCCCGCCGAGGTAAGCCCGAGCATGGTCAGCAACTGGCTCTGTCCCACGCCCGGCAGGACGATCGCACCCGCGTCGATCGAGAGCGTGTGGGCCCCGGCGTCGCTGGCGTCGACGCCCATCGTCCCGCTCAGGTCCAGCGTGCTCATCGTCGTCAAAGCCGCGCTGGCGCCCGAGACGATGACCGGACCGGTCAGCCCGGTCGAATCGATCGAGTCGGCCGAGACGCTGCCGCCCAAGTCCGTCGTTCCGCTCGTTGTGAGGGTCAGCGACGTGGGCGGCGTGGCATCACCGATTGTCCCGAGGCTGATCCCGCCATCGGCCGCGAGCAGCGAGAACGCCGCCGCACCGTTGACGCTCGTTCCGCTTAGGTCGATCAATCCGCCGTTGGCGTCGGTGTTGGCGTCGGTGTTGATCGCCACCCCGCCCGCGGCGATTGTCGTCGCGCCCCCGCCTGCGATGGAGACGGCCCCGCTGGCGACGCCGATCGCGTCGGTCGTGATGTCGGCCCCCAGCGATGTTGGGCCGCTGGTCGTGACGCTCAGCCCGCCCAGCGGGCCCCCGCCCAGGCCGATCTCGGGCAGGCTCACGCCCCCCGTCCCCGACGTGATGGTCAGGACCTGTCCCCCGCCACCGAAGCCGCGGATCCCCCCCGTGGCCCCGGCAAAGTCGATCAGGGTGTTCGTCGAGGCCAGCGTCAGGCTCGTGCCCAGCAGCACGTCGCCCGTCACGCCGGTGGCGTCGATCGTCCCCGCGGTTACGTCGCCGAAGAGGCTGAGCGTTCCGGGTGTGTTCAGGTCAAGCGTGCCCGGCGCCAGGGAATCGCCGACCGTGCCCAGCCCGATGGCTGTTGGCGAGGAGAGCGTCAGCGAACGATTCGTCGCGGGGGCGTCGGCGTTCACCGCCGCGCTGGCCATGAGGATCGAGCCGCCCGTGGCGTTGGCATTGGCGTCCGTGTCGATCACGACGTCGGCGTCGAGTCGGGCGGCGGGGCTCTGCTGGATCTCGAAGTTGCCCGAGGCGCCCGCGTCGGCGTCGGTCGAGACGTTGCCGGAGAGGCCCACCGTCCCCGTCGTGGAGATGACGACCGACCCCAGCGCCGTTCCGGTCCCGACGGCCGGCAGATTCGCGCCGCCCGAACCGCTGGAAATGCTCAGTTCCTCCATGCCCGCGGCCGAGGCGTTGATCCCCGTCGAGTTCGAGAAGTCGACCAGCGTGTTGGTCGACTTGAAGGCAGTCGTAGCGGCCAGGCGAACCCCACCAGTCAGCCCCGCCACGTCGATCGTGCCAGCCACGACGTCGCCGGTGAAGGTCGCCAGCCCCGAGCCGTTGAGATCGAGCGTGCCCAGCGGGAAGGCATCGGCCCCGATTGTCCCCGCGAACGAGATCGCCCCGGTGCCGGAGTTGATGGTCAGGCTCTCGGCCCCGGCGCCCGGTGCGCCCAACGCCCCGCCGAAGATCACGTCGCCCCCGCCCGCCCCGGTGCCCAGCGTCGGTGAGGCCCCCGCGCCCAGCGAGGTTACGAACGTGAAGGCGATGTCGCCCCCGGTGGTGCTCACGTCGCCGGCGATCGTGGCCAAGTCCAGCACGCCGCTGGTCGTGAACGTGAACGCCGCGTCGTCGCTACCGGTGAGCGGGCCGTCGATCTGCATTCCCCCGCCCGACGTGCCCTTGAGGAACAGGACCGGATCGGCAAAGGCCGCGGCCCCGATCGTCATCGGACCCGACCCCGCCGCCGATCCGATCGTGATCTGGCTGAACCCGTTGGCCAGGGCGCCCAGATCCGTGGCGTTCAGGTCCAGTCGCCCGGCGGCGTCAACCGCGGCGGCGCTGCCCACGGCCACCGCGTCGCTGCCGATCAACGGGCGGAGCGTGAGCATGCCCATTCCCGAAACGGTGCCGGCGCCGCCGGTAAAGTCGATCTCGCCCGCACGGAACGATGCGTCGCCGGTGGTGGCAGCGAGCGGCCCCTGTACGTCGATGAGCGTCGTTGTGTTGACGTCGAACGATCCGGCGCTGGTCGCGCCCATGAAGATGGTCGAGCCCGTACCGGCCGTCTGCGTCAGCGCGCCGGTGACAGTCGTCGGGCCGTTGAACGTCACGTCCTTCGCCTGATCAATCGTCAGCGAAGACAGCGGCGTCGTTGAGCCCACGTTGCCGAACACCACGTCGCCGTCGGCGAACGCGGCCGACCCCGTATCGATCGTGAGAGCGAACGCGCCATCGAGGGTGCTGCCGGCGCCGAACAGGGCGCCACCCCCGACCGCGGTTGCCTTCGGCGCCGTTGTGAGGGTCACCGGGGCGGCCAGAACGACGCTGTCAACAGCGGTAAAGTCCAGATCCATCCCGCCATCGATGGAGATGCTGTCGTGGAGCGTGAGCGTGCCGCCCACGCCGCCGGCGCCCGCGCTCGTGTCCACCGTCACGCCGGTGAAGAAGAAGAACGTGCTTGGCGTCATCGTCGCCAGCGCATCGGGATCGAGGTCGTTGATCAGCCCCAGGTGCACGGCCCCCCCGTTGAGCCCCACGGCCGCGGTGGATGCGTTGATGAACAGTCTGGTCGAGCCGCCAGCTGCGGATGAGAAGCCCGCGTCGCGCAAGTCGATCGCGTTGCCGGCCGCATCGTCGCCCTGCTCGGAGTCGATGCGGACGATGGGAGCGCCGCCGCCGGGCTCGCCCAGGACGTGCCCGCGGAAGGTGATCGGCCCATCCACGTCAACATTGGCCTCGCCGTTGGCGCCCGAGAGGCTGTCGCGCAGACGGATCGTTCCGTCCTTGGAGTGGTCCGCCGCCGAGCCACGACTGTCGAGCGTCAGAGAGCCCAGGAACGAACCCGCGCCCTGACCAATGTCGCCGAGGATCTGGTCGCCGCCGTGGTCGCCGATGGAACTCGTGTCCAGCGTGAGGGACAGGCCCGGACCCGACGCGCGCAGGAGCGAGTTGCCGGCACTGAAACTGATTGAGCCGGCGGTCTCGTCGTTCCCGTCCTCCGTGTCGATGCTCACGCCCGCCGCCGAGACGATCACGTCGCCATCGCCCGTGAAGAACAGGTCGGCCGGTCCGGCGCCCGCGTTGTCCAGCGCGATCGGGCCGGACAGACTCAGCGTGCCACCCGTTCCCCCCGCGCCGCCGTCGGCCTCGACCGTCACGCCGTTGATGAACGATCCGCCGGAACTGTCAAACGTGCCCAAGGAAACCGCGCCACCGTTGAACCCAACGGCAAATGTGGACGACCTGAGCGTCAGGACAACGCCCGGCACTGTCGCCGAGACCGTCGCCCCGCTCAGGTCCACCGCGCCGGCGTTGCCCAGGCCGCTCTGCTCGGTGTCGATGAAGAGCGACGAACTCAGGTTCAACGCACCGGTGACGGTGACGGCCCCCCCATCGGCGCTGATGTTGCTGCCCAGGTTCGTCGTTCCCGTCAGGTTCGCGCCCCCGCCGGTGACGGCGATGGTGCCGCCAAGGTTGATCGTCGCGCCCGTGATCGTCAACCCGCCAAGGCGGGTGATCCCGACCGCGCCCAGCGAGACCGTTCCGCCAGCGTCGTTGATCGTCAGCGACTGGGCCCCGTCGGCCAAGGCGCTGATGCCCATGGTCGGCCCGACGTTCGAGAAATCCACGGCTCCCGACGAGTTCATCGTGAGCGTGTTGAGCAGCGTGGCGCCGCCCGTAACGCCGCTGCCGTCGATGCTGATGGCGTGGACATCGCCCCCGAAGAAGACGGTGCCGCTGGTTCCGACGGTCAGGGTGGCCAGGCGTGTGCCGACGCTGCCAACCGTGCTCTCCAGGCGCACGTCGCCGCTGGTGGAGCTGGCCCGGAGGCTCTCGACGCCGTCGGCCGTGCCACTGACCGCCCCGTGGATCGCGACGGTTCCGGTTGTGGATCGGAAGATGGCGCTGGCGCCGGGCCCGATGGTCAGGGCGTCGGAGATGTCGATCGCCCCGGTGGTGTCCACCGTGCTGGAGATGGTCGTGGTCGGCGTATCCACGTTCAGGCTTGTCAGCGGCGTGGACTGGCCCATGTTCCCCAGTTGCACCGTGCCCGAGCCGGCCGCCGCCTTGGCGTCGATCGTCAGGTCGACCGCTCCGTCGACGTTCCCGCCCGAGGCCAGCGTGATATTGCCCGCGGCCGCGACGCCATCGTCCGTGCTCAATGTGATGGCTGACGTAATCGCGCTGTCCAGATTGACGTCGGTACTACTGGACAGGTCGATGCTGCCACCCGATCCGACGAGCAGGTCGCCGCTCAGTGTTACGGTTCCGGCGCCCGCGTTGACCGTCAGCCCCGTCAGGGGCGTGGTCGCCCCGACCGTGCCCAGGTCCACCGTCCCATCTCCGCCCGCGCTGTCGGTCAGGATCGAGAGCGTCTGCGCCCCGTCGATATTTCCGGACGGGTTGAACCGGACGTCGGCAGCCGCATCATCACCGCCCACCTCCGTGTCGATCACGATGCCCGTCTTGAGATTGACCTGATCGACCTGCGTGAACGTGAGCGTCCCCGCGGCGGCCCCGGCCGCATCCAGCGAGATCGACCCGCCCAGCGAAACCACACCCGGCACACCCGTGGAGTTCGTCGCCACCGACAGCGATCGCAGGTACTGCCCGCCTGCGTTGTCAAACGTCCCGAGATTGACGTTGCCGCCACCGGCGTTGCTCTGCGTGATCAGGAGGAGGTCCGTCCCGGTCGCCGATGCCGAAACCGACGAGGGCGTCATCGATCCCGGATCGAACCCGATGGAGATGTCCCCGGCGACGGTGTCGCTGCCGATCTCCGTGTCGATGGTGAGGGTGCTGGTTCCGACGATGGTGTTGTTGACCAGGGTGACCGGACCGCCATCGGTGGTGATGTTCTGCGTGAGCGTGATCGTCCCGTCATCGCCGCCGCCGATGACCCCGCCCCCGGTCGTCGTGGCCGAGATGAGTGCGGCGAACTGCTCGAAGACGGTCAAGCCCGGGTCGGCCCCGCCGAACAAGCCCAGCGAGACGGCGCCGCCGGTCGTTGCCGCGGTCGTGTCGATCGCCAGCCCGTTGGTCGCGGCTGTCGCGCTGAAGGTCGCGCCGCTGAGGTCGACCATCCCCGCCGTCGCCGACGCCTGGGCCGTATCGATCGCGAGCGTTCCGACCTTGTCGAGGCGGGCCCAGCCGGTGATCGTGACCGCCCCGCCATCCGCCATCAGATCGCCGCCGAGGCGGGTTCCCGCGGCCGCGACCCCCGTGTTGTCCGTGCTGGCAAGCGTGATCGGGCCCGTTGTCGTGATCGAACCGAGCGTCATGCTGCCGGCATTGAAGTTGATCGACGTGAACGGCGTGGCCGCGCCGAGATTGCCGAACGAGAGCGTCCGGTCCAACCCGCCGCCGTCGGCGGTGACATCGATCGCGAAGTTCACAGCGGCATCCAACCCGTTGGGATCGGCACCCGGGAAGAGCACGCTCCCGGCGTTGCTCGCCCCGCCAGTGGCATCTGTGTCGATCGTGCTGTCCGCCGCAAGGACAAGATCCGTCACACCCGAGAAGTCCACGTTCCCGCCCCCATCGACACTGATGTTCCCGCTGAGCGTCGCCACCGGCGCGAACACGTCCAGTTGCTTGAGCGGGTCGGC
>Ga0114931_10002121_pt1 | contig 25312 bp, 24 predicted proteins | sample 2SBtaG_FD_89579 | JGI IMG/M metagenome (GOLD analysis project Ga0114931, IMG submission 89579) | Deep subsurface microbial communities from Kolumbo volcano to uncover new lineages of life (NeLLi) - 2SBTROV14_V59a metaG | ecosystem: Environmental > Aquatic > Marine > Volcanic | place: Kolumbo... | reverse complement strand
TTAATATACAGCCTATAGTATTTACGACTAAATCTTCGTTTATTATGTAAGAAAATTATGCTCGCCATCTCACAGACTCTATCCACGGAACTCTGTTCGCTCGCAGAGTCCAGTGGACAGAACTCTGTGAGTGAGTGAGCAACCTTTGGAGATAATCTTTTTGACATTATCAATTATCCATTGCAGCTTGCTGCGCTATGCAACATGAAACTAATAATTTGATGATGCATCTAATTCGAGCAAAAAATTGGAACTTTTAGTATTTTTATAGTTTAAAAAAAATGAAAAAGATAATAAAATAATATCACGATGGTTTTCACTGAATTAACAGATAGAGAAAAATCGGTTTTGCGTTATGTTATTCATCAGTTTATATTAACGGCAAATCCCGTAGGCTCGCGGAATATATCCAAGCGATATAATATAGGATATTCACCGGCTACCATCAGAAATATTATGGCGGATTTGGAGGACTATGGATTTCTCAATCATCCTCATATTTCTGCCGGAAGAATACCAACGGATGACGGATATAGATTTTATGTGGATTCGCTAATGGATCCTCCTAAACTTAAAAAAAGCGAAAAAAAACAAATCGATTTGAAAATTGAAAGAACTATCACAGAAACGGATGATTTACTGCGGTTAACGTCAATGCTGTTAAGCGGACTTACAAATCAGCTTGCCTGCGTTACATATCCAAAGTTTGATAATGCAATTCTTGAAAAAATTCAATTAGTCTCTTTATTTTCAAAACGTATTCTTGTCGTTCTGTCATTAAAATCAGGTTTGGTAAAAACGATTACTCTTGAAGTGAGTACAAATATAACTTTACAAAATCTTCCGGTTGTTCAATCAATTTTAAATCAACGACTTTCGGGCTTACGTTTTTCGGAAATAAAAAAAACATTTAAAGAGCGTATCGAAGACGTCTACAACTCCAAATACAAACCGATTATACGTTTGTTTTTGGAATCCGTCGAAAAAATATTTGAAGATATTAAGGTTAGTGAAAAATCAATAATTACCGGAACTAAAAACATTTTATCTCAACCGGAGTTTGAAAACCACGAGGAATTACAGGGTATTATTGAATTAATTGAAGATAAGGATGTTATTGTTCATATTCTGCAGGAAAATAATAATAACAATAAAGAAAACTTAAAAATTGTAATTGGGAAAGAAAATAATAATTCAAAACTTGAAAATTTTAGTATGATTAAAAAAGAATATAAACTCGGTGATGCTTCAGGTGTTCTTGGTATTGTAGGACCAAAGAGAATGCATTATGCTAAGTCTATAGCTGTAATTGTTTATTTAGCAGAGACGCTTTCGCACGCACTAAAAAACAAAAAGAGTTAAATGTTTAAAAAATTAGGTGTAAAAATGAAAGGGAAAAACAAAAAGGATAAGATGAAAAATAGAAAAAAAACAACAATTGAAAATACGGGAAATGATAAAGCGGAAAACACCGAAGTAAAGGATGAAAATAATTCCCAAATTGATAGTAGTCAAACGGATGATTTGGCTGCGGAAAACGAAAAACTCAAACAAGAAATTGCCGAATTAAAAGATAGTTTATTAAGAAGACTTGCAGAGTTTGAAAACTAAAAAAAGAACGGAAGTATATCAAAGTGAATTATTAAAGTATGCAGCTCAAGATTTTATTCTTGAAATACTTCAAGTTTACAATGACTTTGAAAGATCCTTAACTCATGTTGAAGAAGCTAAAGATATTGATGCAATTAAATCAGGGATGAAATTGGTATTTGATAAATTTACCAAAGCATTAAATTCGCAAGGTGTTACTAAAATGGAAACCAAAGGGAAAGAATTTGATGTAAATCTTCACGATGCTCTTTTACAGCAGCCGACTAATGAAGTTGAACCCGACAAGGTACTTAGTGAAGTTGAACCCGGCTATATGTATAAAGACAAAGTGCTTAAACACGCAAAGGTTATTGTTAGTAAAGAGTTGGAAGAAGAACCTAAGACAGAAACGGAGAAAGAGGATTAATGAATAAACGAGATTATTACGAAGTACTTGGTGTTGATAAAGGTGCTTCAAAAGATGAGATTAAAAAGGCGTACAGAAAGTTGGCGATGAAATATCATCCTGATAGAAATCCGGGTGATAAAAATGCCGAAGAAAAATTTAAGGAAGCTGCCGAAGCCTATGAAATTTTGCACGATGACGAAAAACGGGCAAAATATGATAGATTCGGACATCAAGGACTGCACGGAGCTCAGGACTTTGGCGGCTTCAATAATGTAAATGATATTTTTAGTCACTTCTCCGATATTTTCGGAGGAGCATTTGGAGGTGGCGGCGGAAGAGGTTCTTCAATTTTTGATGACTTTTTCGGCGGCAGTTCGTCATCTCAAAGAGGCGGAGCTCGAGCTTCAGGAACTCCTGGCTCAGACTTGAAAGTTGTTTTAAAACTTACACTAAACGAAATTGCAAAGGGAACCACAAAAAAAATAAAGCTTAAAAAATATTCAAAATGCTCTTCTTGTAATGGTACCGGTGCTAAAAGCCAAAATGATTTTAAAACGTGTAATGTTTGTAACGGAGCTGGTGAAGTAAGACAAGTTTCTAAATCTGTTTTCGGGCAATTCGTAAATATTGCCCCTTGCCAAAATTGTAATGGAACCGGTAAAATTATTTCTGCACCATGTTCAACATGTCATGGAGATGGAAGAATTTACGCTGAATCAACAATTAAAATTAATGTTCCCGCAGGTGTTCATAACGACAGTTATATGACTATGCGGGGAGAAGGAAACGCCGGGAAAAACGGAGGACGCTCCGGGGATATAATTGTTGTGTTTAAAGAATTGCCTCATGAATATTTTGTGCGTGACGGAGATAATATCATTTTTGATTTGAACATTAGTTTTCCGGAGGCGGTTTTGGGATGTGAAGTTGAAGTACCAACTTTAACAGGAAGAGCAAAATTAAAAATTGAACATGGAATGGAATCCGGTAAATTTCTAAAAATGCGTGAAAAAGGAATTCACCATTTAAATAGACACGGTGCCGGTGATCAACTTGTTAAAGTAAATATTCATGTACCAAAAAAAATAAACTCAAAAGAAAAGGCTTTGTTGGAACAATTAAAAACACAGCCGAATATTAAAGTTCCGAATACTTAATAATAATTTTTATTATATATTTGTAGTTTGTAAACAATAATTTACTTTTGAGTTACAGCTAAAAGTTCTAATTATAGAGAAAACTAAATTTGGCTATCTTTTTTTCGAAAACAATATGTTGAAATATAAGGATTCTTAAAAAAACTCCGTGCCGGAGAGGAATAGCTTTTATTTTTTCATAAAATTGTCTTTGTATTACAAATTCATTGAGGTAAATGATTAAAAAGTTTTCAAAACTTGCTGAAAAAATCGGTTTTACCGAGACGGAAACAAAAGTAATATCATTTTTAATTTCTGTTTTTGTTGGCGGTTCATTCGCATATTTTTATAAATATAAAGATGTTAAAAAAGACAGTATTCAATTTAATTACAGCAAACAGGATAGTTTGTTCGACTATGCCGGGAACAAATTAAACGGCAGCAAACAAAAAAATATTGAAATAAATGTTGATTCTAAGCAGGAACTTTTAGATTTTAGTAACAATAAAATAAAAAACAGAAAGAAATTTGTAAAAACATTAACTGAAAAGAGCATAAATATAAATACTGCCGATATTGCTGCCCTGTGTAGTCTTCCGGGGATAGGCAATAGTACTGCAAAAAGTATTATTAATTATCGCACAAAGGTTAAAAAATTTACCGCCATTAAAGAAATTAAAAAAGTTAAGGGCATTGGAAATAAAAAATTTAATAAAATAAAAAAATACTTGATTATAGAAAAATAATAAGTTTATTCCCGGAGGAAAAATTATGAGAAAATCCGAACCTTGGTATATTCACGCTGCATTATGGGTTGTAATTGTTATCTTATCGTATGTTCTGATTCGTGTAGCAATTATCAACCCGAATAAATACGTTGCCCAGGAAAAATATTTTAAAAAAGAATCGCGTTTGAGAATGGACAACCTGAGACAAGCGGAAATGTTATATGCAGAGAAACACCATCGTTTTACCGATAGTATCGATTCGCTAAAATCTTTTGTAGAAAATGATTCATCCGTTATTGATTTAATGAACGGCGTTGACTCGTTATCCGGTAAATCAACCAATCCCTTTAAGAAATTATCAAACGGAACTTTTAATTTTGATTCCTTGTACGCTACCCCAAAATCATTCTCCCCGTACATTTTGCAAGTTGACACATCAACTAGTATTGATACTATGATTAATAGATGGGGTAAAATTACTTCTATTGATACTTCTATTGTAATTGGAACTAAATATTTCATTAAAGATCCGGATGGCTACGGCACAATTGGTTCATTAACTTCAGAAGCTTTGAAAAACACGGCTTCTTGGGAGTAATATAAAATAATGTCGTTCTCGCAAACGCACACGGGACTTAGTATCACGGGTGAAAAATTAAAGTTAGTTGAATTAACTTATGGGAAGGACGGCATTTTGCTGGAAAATATTGATGAAGAATATTTTGAAGAATACTTAAATTTTTTCAATAAAGAAACAAAATTTAATTCTATTTTACAAAAGGCTTTCGATGAATTATTAATTCGAAAGCCTTTGAAAAATAAAATTGTTTCCTTTGCTCTGCCTTATGATGTTTTCAAGTTCGCCGAACTTCCATTTGACCATTCTTTAATCAAATCCGATTTGTTAGACCAACTTAAATGGGAGCTCGCCGTTCTATACCCCAGTGATATTAAGCGGGAATATTCACTGCAATATATTGAGGTTAATGATGATACATTTAACAATAGTGATACGGCATTTGTTATTGCAGCAATGAAAAAACAAATCCAAACAATTCATAAATTTTGTGTCCGAAATAATTTAAAACTTAAATATATAGATTATGCACATTTTGCTGTTAATAATTTAATTAAAGCATCTGATGCAAAAATTGAAGATGGACAAAATATTTCTCTGTTTATCGGAAACAATTATTTCTCATTTCATATTTTAAAACAAAATTCCCCTGTTTTTTCCTATCTTAAAAAAATAATTAATGCCGCCGATATTATTCCACAAATAAAAATAGTAGTTGAGAAACTTAATCAATTTAATTTTGACATTACTTCTGCGAATAATTTTTATATTTCGGGAGAAAATATTTCGGACAAATTAGTAAAACAAATAAACGATTCCTTTAATATTAATTTTGTTAAACTAAATCCTTTTTCTGAATTTGTAGTTGACCCTGCATTAGTAGATAGTAAATTTTTAACAAAGGATTATAATTCTTTCGCTGATGCAGCCGGCATGTCGTTACGTCTTCTCTAAAATCAAAAAATTATATATTGCAATATGAGAATAATATCAGGTAAGTTAAAAGGAAGAATTGTGAAAATGCCTTCAGCTAAATATACCAGACCGACTACAGATAAAGTGAATGAATCGTTGTTTAACTATTTAACAAATTTTCTTAACTTTGAAGGATTTTCTGTTTGTGATATTTATGCCGGTTCAGGCTCACTCGGATTGGAATCAATGAGTCGTGGTGCAAGTGAAGTCCATTTTATTGAAAAAAATTATCAAGTTGTAAAAGTATTGGAACAAAATTTAGAAATTTTAAAAATAAAAGATACTTCACGAATATTCAAAATGCCGGCAATTCGATTTTCATCATTAAAAAAACATAGTGCTTATAATTTAATTTTTGCCGACCCTCCGTTTTTTAGAGATGATATTCATAAGGTTGTAGAGCAATTATTAAAAAATGACTTTCTTTTGCCGGAAGGTTTATTGATTGTTGAACGCTCAGTTCAAACAAAAAAGAAAGATATTGAAATGTTTAATATTGAACCTTTTAAGCAAATTGGAGATAGTTTAATTTATCAGTTTTCAAATTAATTTTTTTAAAAAAGCAATTTAACTCTTTTAAATAATAAATATTGAGATACTTAAAATGAGAAAAGTAATTTATCCCGGAACTTTTGACCCTGTTACAAACGGACATATTGATATTATCGAAAGAGCTGCCGACCTTTTTGACGAAGTTATTGTTACGGTTGCAAAGAATCCGATGAAAAACGAATTGTTTTCCGTTGAAGAACGCGTAGCTATGCTTAAAGAGAGTTTGAATAGGTTTCCATCAGTTAGTGTTGATTCCTTTGGAGGTTTGATTGTTGAGCACGCAAAAGCAGTTGGCGCCGTGGGCATTATTAGAGGACTTCGTGCCGTAAGTGATTTTGAATTTGAATTTCAGATGGCATTGATGAACCGAAGGCTCTCAAACGGTTTAAAAACCATTTTCTTAATGCCTCACGAAAAATATACTTACTTAAATTCAACAATTATTCGAAATGTCTCTCAGTTTGACGGTGATATTTCGGAATTGGTACCACCGGTTGTCCTTCAAAAATTAAAAGAAAAAAGACAACAATTGAAAAATGAACAAAAAAAAACCCAGTCATAAGACCGGGTTTTTTATTTTAATTATTTAAATTAAAACAATTACATTTCTTTTTCGGCAGTGAGGACTTTCCCTTCAATGAAAACGCCGTCTAACAATTCTTCTTTTGTAATATAAACAATGCCGTCTTCATCATGCGGTTCTCCGTAAACAGAGTGTATGGACTTTAATCCGCCAAGATATTTACGGGCATCACAAATGTAAACCAAATCGCCAACATTAGCTTTTATTTTTGCCATATCGTTTTTTGAAAAATGAAGTGTTTCTTCATCACTATCTTTTAATTTCCAATGTACTTTTATTATTTCGCCTTCTTCTTCGTTTAGCTTGCTTCCTTTAAACATTTCTTTAGCTTTCGGTAAATCCCATGCAGTTAATCCAACTAGCTGAAGCTTTTCATCATAGTGGCCAAAATAAGTAACGAGAATAGGGACTGTAAATAGCAATACAACGATAAACACAAACGAAAGAATTAAGTGGAAACTATTAAGTGAAATAAGTATGAAAAGTAAAAGTGAAAAACCACCGATTAAATACATTTTCATATCAGCCGTACCATTTGCTTTTAATTTTTTAACAATATCTTTTTGCTGTGCTGTTGTATATGTAACTATTACCGCCGGAATGGCACAAACCACTAGATTATAAAAAGCTCTAATATATGTATATGGATGTGCATGGTCCATTTTTATTCCCCAAGCAACAGGTTTAATTAATATACCCGGGTAATATGCTCCGAGTACCATTAAAGATACACCGACAATAAAAGTGGTAATTACTCCGGCTGGAGTTATTTTCTTCCAGAATATCCCGAGGAAAATTGCAACCACAAGCGGCGGGGTTAATGTTGAATGGAAATATCCGTGAGCTTCATAAACTGTAGGAAAATTTTTAAATGCTAATACCGAAACAACACCAAGAGCCGTTATAACAGCCGAAGAATATCTTGCCGCAAAAAGTTCGACTTTGTCTTCTTCCCTTTGGCTTTTTTTCATTTTTTTCAAATAACTTTTTACAGGACGGTAAATATCATTAATATAAATTGCTGCCGTTGCATTAACCAAAGTATCAACTGTTAACATGAGAGCGGCTGTTAATGCTGCCATAATAAAACCAAAAACTCCAGGACTTGCAACAATGTTGGAAACAACAACAAAAATTTCATCCGGTGAAGTATGCGGGCTTATCATATGCGGATTAATTAATGAAATCGCTTTCCCAATCCACCCTGCGTTTCCAACAACTATTGCCGATATAGGAAGCATAAAAAGGACATTGAATGCTGCAGCTTTTCTTCCTTCGTCAACACTTTTGGTTGCCATAAAGCGCATTATCAATCCCATATTCATAAAGAGAAATCCAATTGAGCCGGCAATGCCATCCTGCCAAAAGATTCCCACAAAATTAAAATCAGGGGGTTTGTTAAAATGTGCAAGCGGAATTTTCCAATCCTTTGGTAAAATATTCCAGAAAACATCTAATCCGCCAATATAATGCAGACCGACAAAAAACAAGAGTAAACCTGCAAATAAAAGAATTGCTCCCTGTAGTAAGTCAGTAAAAATAACTGCTGTTTGTCCGCCAAAGGTAATGTAGATGCCTATTACAATGGCAATAACAATTATTACTCCCATCAACGTTACGGGAATTGTTGAGCCAAAGAGAGTAAAACTTTCGGGCAGCATTGGCATAGCAGCCTTACCGAGAGTTAAAAATCCAATCCCAATATATCCTATCATATACAGCAGTAACAAAAGCGTAGCTAAAAATCTTGCAGTAGGGCTAAACCTTCTTTCAAAATATTCCGGAATTGATTGTATTTTTGAATAAACAATGATGGGAAGCCAACCAAACATAAACAACGGCATAAAAAACCAATCGTTAAGATATGTCATTGTCGAAGACAAACCGTGTTGAAAACCTTTCGCTGAATATTTCACAAAGCTATGACTTCCAACTCCGGTAGCAACAATCGAGAAAGCAATCAGCCACCAGGCAAATCTGCGTCCGCCAAAAAAGAAATCTTTTGTGCTTCGATTGTATTTACCAAAATAACTTCCGAATAGCAAAACGATAAGGAAGTATGAAATCATTATTATCCAATCTGTTGAGGTACCAATATTATGATAAGTTTCCATAGTTTACCAGTATAATGCGGCTATATTCCAAATGAAGTGCATGAAAAAGAAATAGAAATAACCGAAGATTAAAGTTCTGAACCAAAAACGATGACGCTTCTTTTTAACATCGAGTGCTCCTGTTTTGCGAAGAAAAATCATTCCGAACAAAAACAATGCACCGCCAACCCCATAAAGGTAAATAAAAGGAAGCCAATTATCTAAAAATTCTGTCATAGTATATTGTAAAAGATTATTGAATTTATGTTATTAACTTAACCAAGCTAAAAATTAGTTGCAAATGATTTTTATTGCATACATTTAAAACATTGCTTTTCAATTATGCTTCTTCTAATTTAAAAGTCTGAATATTTTTAAATACGCATATATTATTATTGAGGAGTAGTTTATAATGGGAATGATGGCCAAGATGAGGAGTTTGGCTCCATGGTTTATAATTACAGTTGGTGGACTGTTTGTTCTATTTATGGTTTTTTCCGACGCGAGTGTTAATAAATTGGCAACAAGAGGGAATGACGTTGTCGGTTATATAGGAGACGATGGCATTACTTATAAGGAGTTTTCAGCTTTTGTTGAAAAAATGAGAGAACAACAGGTAAAGAGAAGCGGAAAAGAAATTCCGGCCGATCAAATGGATGCCTTTCGCAATCAAGTTTGGGAAACAATGGTTAACCAAAGATTGATAGCAAAAAAAATTAAAGATTTAGGATTTACTGTAACCGACGACGAAATCAAAGATGCTCTTTTAGGTGCTAACCCGCCGGCTGAATTACAAAAATCTTTTATTGATTCGACCGGTAAATTTAACAGAGAGGCTTATCTTGCTGCTATGATGGACCCTAAAAATAAGAAAATAGTTTTGCAGATTGAAGCCGGCATTCGTCAAGAATTAATTCAGAAGAAACTACAGGATTACCTAAACGCAACTATTTTGGTTAGTGATAGTGACGTTAAACGTGAATTTGAAAAGCAAAACTTAAAAGCAAGTGCTGATTTTGCCTTTGTTAATTATAGGTTTATTGATGATTCTTTGGCAAATGTTACAGAAAATGAAGAGAAAGATTATTACAATAAAAATATTGATGATTACAAAGTAGAAGAACAACGGAAGATTAAATACGTACTTTTTAAAAAACAAGCATCGGCTGATGATAGCTTAGCTATTGAAAAAAACTTGAAAGAAATTTTAAAAGATCTAAAAAAAGACACAAGTTCTTTCAAAACTTATGTAAAAATTTATTCCGATAAACCTTATAGCCGTGATACATTGTCATTGGATAAAATTCCTGAAAAAATAATTCCGCTACTACAAAAAAGTAAGATAGGAGATGTAATCGGGCCTGTCCTTACAAGAGAAGGTTACCTCCTTGTAAAGTATGATGGAAAAATTAGAACTAAAAATCCTGTTGTAAAAGCTTCCCATATCTTAATTTCGAACCGGACAATGAGTGATTCAAAAGCTAAAGCCAAAGCTTATAAAATTTATAAAAAACTAAAGAACGGAGCCGATTTTTCTTTGATGGCAATGAAAGAATCCGATGACCCTGGATCTAAAATTAAAGGCGGAGACTTAGGTTGGTTTGGCAAAGGACAAATGGTTCCTGCTTTTGAAAAAGCAAGCTTCCGTGGTAGAATTGGAGTTGTACAGAAACCGATTAAAACCCGTTACGGTTATCATATTATCAAAGTTACAAACAAAAGCAAATACAAATACATAATCGAAGAATTAATAAATAAAATAGAACCGTCCGGTATTACAATTGATAAAATAAACGGTGCTGCAAGTGATTTTTCGTATCTTGCAAAGAAAAATGATTTTACCTCCGAAGCAAATCTTGTTAAATATAAAATAATTGAATCTAAACCTTTCAAGGAAAATGACATTGCAATCTCCGGACTTGGAGTTAGCAAACCTTTGGTAAAATTTGCCTTTGAAAATAGTGTCGGGGATGTTAGCGATGTTTATAAAGTTCCATCCGGTTATGTTGTTGCTATGGTTTCGGAAGTTATTCCTGCCGGACACAAACCTTTTGACAAAGTTAAAAATCAGATTAAATACAAATTGGTTAATCAGAAAAAAGTCGCCGTTACTTTTGAGATTGCAAAGAAAATGAAGGTTAAAATTGGAGATAATCCTAACTTGTCATTGGCAGCAAAAATATTTCCACGTGTAAAAGTGAGTCACATGGAAAATATAACTCCGGTTAGTACAATTGCAGGAGTTGGCAGGGATTATATTTTTAATGATTATGTTATGACAGGCGAAATCGGAAAAGTTTCCAATGCAATAAAAGGCAAACGAGGCAGTTACATAATTCGTATTACCAACAGAACTAAATTTGATTCGACTGCTTTCGCCATTCAAAAAAATAGTCTGCGAAACTATCTTATGCAGCAGCAGCAAACTGCATATTTTAGAAATTGGTTGGAGAGTTTGAAAAAAGAAGTTAACGTAGTCGATTTAAGATATAAATTTTATAAATAAATTATTAAATATTCAATTATTTAAGCCGTGCTATTGCAGCACGGCTTTTTTGTTTTAAACACACTATTATATACGCTTATCCGGCATACACAGGGTGTTTATTATTCTAATTTTACAAAGGGCTAAAGCCCTAACCTTTTTTGTTTTTCCCGTGTCCCCGACATAAATGTCGGGGTAAGTAAACTACCTTTTTAAAACTCTCTTTTTGTTTCTACGCAAAATCTCATAACAAATTTATGACCGGTATCTAGCGAAATAGAATAACAGTAGTTTAAGTTCTAATATCTTAAGTAATTCGTTGTTTTATTGAAAAATAATTTCGGATTTGAATTGAAGATCCAAGGACATTTATTCGAAGAAGCGACCAAACAAATATTTCTATTAACTCAACATTTATGTCGGTGGTAACATCTCAATAAACCCATTGCGTTTATTCAATATATTTACCGCTATTATGTATTTCGTTTATTAAGTCTATAGCTAATTATTTGTTTCGCTAACATAGTATTCTTAAGTTGAATAATGATTCCCATTTAACAGTCAAAGAATTATATTTAATTTAAAACTTAATATATTAATAATCAACTATCTATATTTTAAATAACTTTTTTTAATTTTATTTTATGGGGAGTAAAATGAACAAATCATTATATCATTACAAAGCCTATGTTACAAAAGTTTATGACGGTGATACAATTACCGTTGATATTGATCTCGGATTAAATGTTTTTGCGAAAAAAGAAAAGATTCGTTTGAGCAGAATTAATGCACCCGAACTTAGAGGCGAAGAACGGGAAGAAGGATTAAAATCCCGCGACTTTTTACGCAGTTTAATTTTTAACAAAGAAATTCTTGTGCAGACAATTAAAGATCGTAAAGGGAAATACGGAAGATACCTTGGAGAAATTTTTATTGTTGACGATGCCGGGAATAAAACAAATATCAACGATTTACTTGTAGAAAAAGGCTTTGCAGTTTATAAAAAATATTAATTGATAATTACTCCGCCGGGAAAAGTATTGCCCGGTAAATAATTGAAAGGTAATAAGTTATTGGTATTACCGGCCGAAAATCTTTTGTTATTATTAATTTAATCTTTAACTTAAAAGTATAGAACAGGGGAACATTTTTACATTTGAATGGTTTTGTTATTTATGTATTTTTAATATTCTATTTTAATAAATAATTACAGAAGAAAAAGAGCCGATGAAAAAAGCATTAATATTAATATTTGCCACACTGTTTATGTATAATTGTTCTAGTAGCGTTGATGTATCAACACTTTCAGCAGACGAGTTTCTAAAATATGCAAAATCTTTATATGATAATGAGGATTATGAAGAAGCGACTAAAAATTTTCAGGCTATTCTGCTTCAGTATCCGGCAAGTCCGGTAAACGATGATGCACAATATTATCTTGGTATGACTTACTTTCAACGGCATCAATATATTCTCGGAGCTTATGAATTCAGTAAATTAATTAAAGATATTCCTACAAGTCCGTTTGTTGGTGATGCCCAATATATGCTCGCTGACTGTTATTATGAACTTTCTCCGCCATATCAGTTGGATCAAACATACACAAAAAAGGCAATTGAAGAATTTCAGGCATTTTTAGATTTTTTCCCTAAAGATAAGAGGGTTTCTGAAGTAGAGGGAACAATTAAACAACTGAATTATAAACTTGCAGAAAAGGAATTCAATGCCGAGAGAATTTATGAAAAGATGGAATACAATAATGCTGCAATTATTTATTATACGTCAGTGGTAAACACATATCATGATACTGAATTTGCCCCTAAAGCTTTGTATAGAAAAATAAATCTTCTCATTGATAAAAACAGATTGGCAGATGCTGTAGAAAGCATGCAGACATACTTGAACCGTTATCCCGATGGCAATGACGCACGCGATGTACAAAAACTTTATAACGAATATTCAAAAACTTATTGAACAAAAGATGAAAAAATCAAAGACTGTTAAAGAATCCGTAATAACAATGACGGAATTAGTTCTTCCGCATCATACCAATCAACTTGGTAATTTGCTCGGCGGACAATTAATGCACTGGATTGATATTTGTGCAGCTTTATCGGCCTCAAAACATTCGGAAAGAGTTTGTGTTACTGCTTCTGTAGATAATATTGAATTTTTGCATCCTATTAAACTCGGATATGTAGTTACACTTTTGGCATCTGTTAACAGAGCTTTTAGAACATCTATGGAAGTTGGTGTAAAGGTTTTTAGTGAATCACATCTTGAGGGGAAAAGGATTCACGCAAACACCGCTTACCTTACTTTTGTAGCTGTTGATAATAATGTAAAACCTATTGAAACTTTTGAAATCATACCGGAAACTGAGGATGAAAAAAGACGATTTAAAGAAGCATTGCAGAGACGGCAGAATAGACTTAGTGTCCGAAAAAATATTGAGTAATATTTTTCTCCTTTTTTCCTTTTCATTCTCAGTATCATTTTCGCAAGTAAACATTAATGGCTTTTACCGATTTAATAATTACAAAACATTTCCCAATTATTCCGCCTTTTATCAAATTGATTTTAACAATGATTCTTCACCGGATATTATTTTTTTTAACGGCAAAAATAATAATGTTGTAACCCTTGCTTCGGCAAAAGACGGCTCCTTTTCCGAACCGCGGAATAAATTCTTTTTCTTTCCTATAACGGCAATGGCGCCATTCGGCAATAACAACAGAAAAGAAACATTGAATATATTTGTTTCAAGAAAAGAAAGGTTAGCCGGACTCGTTTCATTTACAAAATCCGGCACATTAAAATTACTTAACATTCTTAGATTTTCAACTTATCCAACTAATGTAATTTCAGCCGATTTGAATGCCGACGGACGAACCGAAGCAGTGGTATTCGGTAAAACTTTTGCCGGTTTTGCTTTAATTAAAACAGATAAATTTAATCTTAAAGACACAACTATTTTTACAAATGAATCCTTTTCCGATGCAGCATTTATAAATCTGGACTATGATAATTTTACCGACATTGCTGCAATTAATGTCCTTAATAATTCAATAGATTTTTTTTACAACGATGGAAATAATAATTTTGCGGAAGAACGACAAATTAAATTTGATACACCCATTTCCAATCTACAAACAACTGACTTTAACAATGATTTATTTACCGATCTAATTTACCTTGAAAACAATTCTATCCAAATTCTTCTCGGAGATTCCGTTAGTTCATTCAACAGAAAAATTCACATAAATTCGGACGATGAAATTTCCGATTACTTGATAGGAGATTTTAATTCCGACAAACTAAATGATATTGCTTACTTAGATAAAAAAAGAAATAATATTAAAATACTATTTGGTATAAATGATTCGTCATTTACAAAGCCAATACTTTTGTATAAAGGAAAGAATTTTCTTAGCCTTCAAAAATACGTTAACAATAATGAGAATGGATTACTTGCATTTTCTATCGATGGAATTTTGAGTAAGTTTACCAATAGTACTGCCCTGCCGGATTCATTCCGACTTGCGTTTGCCGGAAATCCTACTACACTAAATTCGAGAAACGGGTCAACAGACAATAATTATCAACTATCTTTTATTGATCAATCGGAGCTTGCATTCAAGTATTTTTCCGGTAAAAATTATTCTTTAAATAAGCTGTTTATTACACATATTTCCAATAATTTTTCTAAAATTAAATTCGTAAAAAATGCCGGAAAGAACAATAGCGTTATCCTTTTCAACCCATACGGTCAATTAATTGAAATATTACAATCAAACAAAATGGATTTCCCTAAAGAGCAAATCTATACAAATAACCCCATACTCGATGCACTTTCTTATTACAACAACAGTGAACACTACCCAATTGTTGTAGCGCTAACTGCCAAAAATGATTCGGCCTATATTTCATTTTTTAAGGAGTTTGATTCAAAATTTGTTAAAATTAAAACCGATAGTTTGGACACAAATATCGTTACCGCAAAACTGTTTAAAGGAAAAAACATCGAAGTGTTTTATTGGAAAACTATTTCCGACTCTTTGTTTTATTTCAGAAAGGATTTGCAGTCTCATAAAATCATTACTATGTATAAAACCGCAGTTAAAAAAGATTCTCTCGGCAATAATTTAACAAATGTAAAATTGTTTGAAAACGATTGGCGAAGTGCTTCAAAACCGATTTCAATTATCCGGGAAATAAATAGTTTTAAAATATTGACTATGCTAAAAAACAAAATAAAAATGGTCAGTTTGGCAAAAAAAAGTTTAGGAAACAGAATAAAAAGTATTGAGAACATTAAGTACATGTTTGATAGTAAATCGAGACAAAAATCTTTTTTTGTACTTGCCAACGATTCTACAGCCATTTTCAAATTAGATTTTGATAAAAATTTTAACTTACAATCCCTTTCTAATTACATCGAATCGGAAAAAGTGTATGACTATTTTGTAACAAAATTATTTGATAAGTTTAATTATATTGTTTACTCCAGTAGATTTGATAACGCCATTAAATTTTTGAGAATTAAATGATTAAAATATTTGCGGGAATTATTTTCCTTTTTATGTCCGGTATTGTTTTGCCACAAAACATAGATTCTTTGTACAATGCTTGTACAAATTATTTTAATTTACAATCGAAAAACAACGTTCGGATTACTAGCAACAACAATATAGATCACAAATGTGCTTTCGGAATTGTTTCCGATGTAAAAGTAAATTTTGACAAATTCAGTAAAAAGCAGCAGAGTGTTCTTGCATCCGTACTAAGCAGACCGCAATTGAACAAAAGCATAGTAAGCCCTGCGGGGATTTTCAGAATACATTATTCCGATACCGGAGTTGACTCGCTTGAATATTCAATTGATGAATTTGCAAAAGCAGCCGATTCTGCTTATTTCTTTGAAACCGGTACTCTCGGTTATCCGCCTGCTCCGGCAGATAATATGGCCGGTGGTGACAACCTTTATGATATTTACATTTATAATCTTGGAATTGTCTATGGATTTACAACTCCCGAAACCGGGTTAGGCAATAAACGCTATACAAGTTTTGTAAGTATTGATAATTCCTTTGCAGGCAACGTTTTTTTTACACACGGATTAAATGCTGCAAAAGTCACCATAGCACACGAATATCATCATGCAATTCAAATAGGAAATTATAAATACGATTCCAATGACAGTTTTTATTATGAGCTTACTTCCACTTCAATGGAAGATTTTGTTTTTGATTACATCAATGATTATTACAGCTATATACATCGGTATTTTGATCATACGGAAAGTACTTTTGCACAAACACAGGGCGGCGGGTACGATTTGGCAATCTGGAATCTATATCTCAATCAAAGGTTTGCTTCGATAAGCGACACACTCGGTTTCCATATTTTAAAACGTTCGTGGGAATTGATTAGAACCCGGCGAGCTATATCCGCAATTTCAAACGCACTTGAAGAAGCCGGATATTCATTCAAATCGGAACTTAACAATTTTGGTGTTTGGAATTATTTTACAGGTTACAGATATAATCCCGATTACTACAAAGACGGTGCGGATTATCCTGTTGTTAAAAAATTTGCTCAATATCAATTTAGGCAGCCTTCGGTAGAAGAAACAATTTCTGTTGAACCTATGACAAACAATTATCTTTATTTTATCGATCAAACTCAGGGCGTTTCCGATACGCTTGTTTCAGTAATTACAGATGGTGATGTTCAAGGTGGTATAATTGAAAACGGTTCCGCACCGAATAAAACTTCCCTTAATTATCTGCTGTCGTCTTCCCAATCTTCCGGCACTTCGGTAATTATCATAAATAAATACTATTCTAAAATTACAAGTACTAAACCGGATTATTTTACTGAGAGTAATTTTTTTAACAACGAACTTGCATCGTCAGCTATTATTAATAATAGAGAACTTGATTTTGTTTTCCCCAGTCCTTTTCGTTATACAAAAAATTCCTTTATGCGAATACCTGTAATTCCTAATCCGAACAACACTGCTGTTCTTTCCGTATTTGATGCCTCAATGAACAATGTTTACCAGCATACTGTTCAAATATTTACAGCCGGAAAAATAGTAGTTCATTGGAATGGACTTGATAACACCGGAAGAAAACTACCTACGGGAGTTTATCTTTATGTTACCGATTCACAAGATAAAATTAAAAAAGGCAAAATTATAATTATAAATTAAATAATATTATATTTTAATGTTAAATATTAAATCTATCCGTGAATATTGTTTAAATAAAAATGGGGTTAGCGAAAGTTTTCCTTTTGATGAAGTAACGCTTGTCTTTAAAGTAATGAATAAAATGTTTTGCCTTGCCAATATAACATCGCCATTAAGAATTAATTTAAAATGTTCTCCTGAGATGGCAATTGAACTTTGCGAAAGATATGCTGCCGTTATTCCCGGTTATCACATGAACAAAAGACATTGGAATACAATAATGATTGATAACATTTACGAAACCAATTTAATTTGGGAATGGATTGATAATTCTTACCATCTTGTAACTAAAAGTTTAACAAAAAAAGACAAATTGGAACTGCAAAAATTACTTGAGGAATAAAGATATTTACTTTTCCAAAATTGATTTTTGTTCCTGTTAGTTTTACTTTAGAAATGATTATTATAAAAAAAACATAAGTCAATTGGGCAAGTATTCAAATTATTCCGATACTCAACTTTTACGTGAAATTGGGAACTATAATTCCCGGGCACTTGAGGAACTTTATACTCGTTATTCCCCTATCCTTTATACATTAATAAAAAAAATTGCTGATGATGATAAAACAGCGGAATATATTCTTGTGGAAGTTTTTTCTATTATCTGGCGGAAAGTAAGTAATTTTGATACCGAAAACAGCAATGCGTACGTTTGGATTATTACTTTGGCACGAAACAGGGCAATTGATACCGTAAGAAGAAACAGACGGGATTCTTCTGAAATGGGATTTTATGATGATGAATATGAGAACAGATATATAGTACCGACTTTACCTAAAAAAATGAAAAATATGGACTTGGAGACAGCACTTGGCTACCAGGGCAAAATTGAGGATGCACTGACGAGACTTTCGGAAGCTCAACAGTACATAATTCACCTTTCATATTATGAAGGATATACTTTGGATGAAATGTCCAAGAAATTAAATCTCCCGATTGAAGTAGTTCGGAATAAAGTTTATTTGGCAATGCAGGATTTACACAATTTGCTTTTCCCAAAAGGAAATGGAGATTAACCGTGCCTGATAGTACCATTATTTATGAAATGATTAGTGCGTTTGTCCTTGGATGTATGGACAAAGAGAATTATGATTATTTTAAAAACTATATTGATAATAATGGTAAACTGCCGTTAAACGACTTTAGCGAGTTCCAAATTCTTGTTTCACTTATTCCAACTTTACTTGAAATTTCAAAACCTGACCCGAAATTAAAAGATTTGGTTGCTAAAAATATACTTTCGTATCAGGAAGAAATTAAGGCAAAAATTCGTGCTGATAAAACAGCCACAAAAGCATCTACCAAAAATGTTCCCCGCACCAAAACAAAAACAGTTAGTAATAATATTTCCTCGTTAAAAAAACAGACAAAACATTCGGTTCCTAAAACAAATGCAGAAGAAAAAACTGAGAATAAAAACAAAGCAGAACATAAGGCCGCTAATACATCCGCAAAAATAAAGGGACGGAGAAATAAAAAACCGTTAACTTTAGAATCAACAGAGAAAATAAAAACTCCTCAAATTTCAAAATCATCTAAAACAATCTGGTATTTGTTTTTATTGGTTTTAATTATAACTATTGCTGCAAGTATTTACCTTTATTTCGGTAAAATTAATTTAGAGAATAAAACAGCTAAATTAAACCGCGAAATAGTTTTATTAAAAGCCGAAATGAGAAAAGAAAGTAAATATATCAAAGCTAATAAGAAGATTGTTGACTTTTTGGATTATAACAATATTGATATTATTAATCTTCAAAAAAAAGACAATTCAATAAACACATCAGGAAAATTGTTTATTGCATTTAACAAAAAGAAAGCATTGTTAGAAGCTGAAAATTTACCTGTTCTACCAAATGGCAAAGTGTTTCAACTATGGTTAATCACAAATGATATTTCGTACCCATTGCTTAAATTTACTCATGAACAAGGACAAAAATTTTATACTATGCCAAAACTTCCGTATGTACCGAAAAGCGAAGTTGATTTAATCCGTATAACTGTTGAACCTGATTCCGGTTCTGAATATCCGACAGGAAATACTATTCTCTTCGGCGGATTTCCTAAAAAGTAATTTAATATTTTTTGATTATATGTAATATTAATATCAATCTTTAAAAGTTTTCTCTATATTTTTCCTTCTTTCATTTTTAGTTTTATTAATTTTTCATTTAAGGAATTAGTTTTTTATGAAAACAAAATACTTTTCTAAATACCCGATCATTGATTATACTGCCATTACAATCGGTGCTGCTCTGCTTGCATTGGGAATTGGGGTTTTCTTGGTTGATGCAAAAGTAGTTCCGGGCGGAGCAAGCGGTCTTGCAATGGCGATTTATTATTTGGCTAATAAGGCTGTTCCTGTTGGAGCTTTGGTTTGGATAATTAATATTCCGCTATACATCTGGGGAATAAAAGAACTCGGAAAGAGATTCGGTGTGCGAACCTTTTACGGATTTACGGTAAACGCTTTTTTAATAGATTTTTTCAGGGGAGCCGTACCGGGCTTCGGTTTTATTAGGCTGCAGGATTCACAAACTGTACGAGATCTCTATCAACATGATTTTCTATTTTTTATTTTGATTGGTGCTGTATTGATTGGTATTGGCGTTGGTATAATATTTAAATTTAAAGGAACTACTGCCGGTTCGGATATTGTTGCTGCAATTATGCAGAAAAAATACGGAATTAAACCCGGACAGGCTATAATGATTGTGGATTTTTTTGTAATAGCCCTGGCAGGCTTTATTATTGAAGTTAAAGGACTTTCACCCGATAAACCTGCATTGTCACTTACATTATACGCATTATTCCTTCTCTTTGTAGCAAGTAAAATTATTGATGTTATAATTGACGGATTTGACTATGCCCGAGTAGCCTATATTATTTCGGACAAATATTTGGAAATTGAACAAGTATTGATGAAAAATTTTTCTCGTGGAGCAACTGCAATAAAATCTCGCGGATTGTATAAAAATATTGAACGTGAAGTTATTTTTACTGTTGTAACAAGAAGAGAAGTAAATATTTTAACTGATATGATAAATGAAATTGATCCCAAGGCTTTTGTAATAATCAATAACATTCACGAAGTTTTGGGCGAGGGCTTTCGACGGAGAATTTAATTTTGAATCCAATCTCAAAAAATCGTATTCTTATTAACCCGCCATTTTAAAATGTGGTTAATGAACAAAGACGCACTGTATTCAAACATCTTCCGGATTTTAAGAAGTAAACTTAATTTTAAATAATTTTAATTTAATTATTGATTATAAATAAATTAGTAGTTATAATTGAAAATTGATACAATAAATGTGAGGGAAATATGTCAGAAGAAAAGCCCAAGGCTGTTAAAGGCGAATATCAAGGTAATCCTGTCTTAACAATATTTATCAATAATAATACTAACTACCGTTTTAGCTTTGGTTATTCTAAAGCAAAAGCTATCTTAACCTACCTTGATGAAATTAAAAATTTTGTTGCCGAACATGAGAAACAAAAGGAAGAAAAATTAGAGAAAGATTAAACTGTTTATTTCAACTTTAAAAAAGTAAGTCCAACTAAACACAGTTGGACTTACTAAAATTTTAACTATATAAATGTTCTAAGCAATATCAACATCTTCGCACAGATAAACATCTTGTATTGCATGAAGTAACTTTACACCTTCATCCATCGGTCGTTGAAATGCTTTACGCCCGACAATCAATCCCATTCCGCCGGCACGTTTGTTAATTACCGCAGTTTTAACAGCATCTCCAAAATCATCCGAGCCTGAAGCACCACCACTGTTTATCAATCCAATTCTTCCCATATAATCATTAATAACTTGATAGCGAGTTAAATCAATAGGGTGATCGGTAGTGAGTTCACTGTACATTTTAGGATTAGTTTTCCCAAACCCAATTGCTGTAAAACCACCGTTGTTTACCGGTAATTTTTGTTTAACAATATCAGCTTCTATTGTAACACCAAGGTGATTCGCTTGTCCGGTCAAATCAGCAGCAGCATGATAATCAGTATCTGTTTTGAACTCCGAGTTTCTTAAATAGCACCAAAGTATTGTTGCCATTCCCAATTCATGTGCACGATAAAATGCTTCACTAACTTCAATAATTTGCCTTGAACTTTCTTTGGAACCGAAATAAATTGTAGCGCCTACAGCAGCCGCTCCCAAATCATACGCTTGGTCAACATCGGCAAACATAATTTGATCATATTTTGTAGGATATGTAAGCAGTTCATTATGATTAAGTTTCACTACAAACGGAATTTTATGTGCATATTTCCTTGATGTCATTCCGAGTACACCGAGAGTTGTTGCAACTGCATTGCTGCCTGCTTCAAGCCCAAGTTTAATAATATTTTCCGGATCAAAATAAATCGGATTTGGGGCAAAGGAAGCTCCGCCTGTATGCTCAATGCCCTGATCAACAGGAAGAATTGACAAGTACCCTGTACCGCTTAAACGTCCGTGATTAAACATCCACTGAAGATTTTTTATAACATTAATGTTTCTATCGGACTGCGCAAAAATACTATCTACAAAATCTGATCCGGGGAGATGAAGCTGTTCCTTTGGAAAAATTGCTTTGTGATTTAATAAATCATCAGCAGAATCACCAAGATATTTTTTGATTTGTTCTATCATATTATTTCCCTCAATATTTAATTAAAATTAGTTAATGAAAATTAAGCAAATAGATTTTTATATAAAATTAAATTTTTATTTTTCTCTTTTTATTAACTTTGAATTTCATTTTCAACAATTTAAAAATAATTATGATTGAAAGTTTTCTTACGGTTTTAGCACTCGGTTTTCTATCCGGCTTTTTTCTCTCAATTCCGGTTGCGGGACCAATTAGTATTGTTGTAACCTCAAATGCGCTTAAAGGCAATAGACGCTTTGCAATACGTACAGCAATCGGGGATTCCATTATTGAATTTTTTTATGTGTTTATAGCAATTTTTGGAATTGCTATGTTGTACTCGACTTACAAAAATTTTATCCCATTTATTTTAATCGGCGGTTCGGCATTTTTAATTTTTATCGCTTATAAAATTTTTCACACAAAATTAAAACTTGATAATATTGGGAATAAATCAAAAACCCCAAAAATAAAAGCTACAGGAGGAATGAGAACCGGTTTAATTTTAAATTTAACTAATCCTTCTTTATTTGTAGGATGGCTGACTTCTTCATTTTTAATTTTTTCCTTCGCGTCAACTATAGGTCTTAATGTAGGAGGCCTTGATTTAATTGTTAAGGATAATGTAAAAGCAATCGAGCAAATGTCAGATAAAGGGATCAATGATTTGCCTGTTATTACAAAATCAAATGAACAGATTACTAATACAAAGCAAAAGCGGGGATCCAATTACAAAGTTTTCCTTAGTCTAATTTATGCGCTGGCAGTTTCATTGGGAAGTTTTACCTGGTTTTTTTATTTCATTAAATTTATAATTCACTATCGCTTTAAATTTAATGTTAAAATTCTAAATCGATTAATTCAAAGTCTCGGAATTATCCTCGCCGGAATAGGTGTTTATTTAATTTATCAAGGAATAGTAATGTTAATTTGAAAATCAGTAATTTAACTTTCAAATTAATCTTAAGTACAGAAAAAAGTGACTAACAGAATTATATATCTTTGCGGATTTATGACCAGCGGGAAAAGTACTATCGGACCGATATTGGCTAATGTACTTGGCTGGGATTTTTTTGACCTTGATAAGGTAATAGAAAAAAAAGAGCGTCAAAGTATAGTGGATATATTTAATGAAAAAGGCGAAAGTTATTTTAGGGAAATTGAAACAAAAACCCTAAGAGAATTATCTCAACTGAAGGGCACAATAATTTCACTTGGAGGAGGAACATTATCTAATCAAATTAATCTTGATATTTTAACCTCAACCGGTTTGATAATTTATTTAAAAACGTCGGCGGAAATGATTTACAAAAGAATAAAAAATAAAATTGACCGTCCGGCTTTTAGAGATTTGGTCTTAAATGAAAATCCTGAAGAAGATTTCTTAAAGAAAATTGAAAAAATGCTAAATGATAGAGAGCCATATTATTCCCAAGCGGCAATTACAATTGATACGGATAAAACGGCAATTGGGATTACAGTAGATACAATAGTAAAAAAAATAAAAAAAATTAAATATGAAAAAAATAAAAATTGATTTAAGTAAAAATAGCTATGATGTTTTGATTGGTGAAAATATATATCCTAAATTATTTTCGGAAGTTAATAAACAAAAATTGCACAAAAATATTTTAATTGTTATTGATTCTAAAGTATATAAATTACATAAAGATTATTTACATTCAAGTATTCCGGTTAACGGTTATAAAATTGTAATTCAAAAATTGAGTTTGAACGAAAAAACAAAGTCGCTGATATCAGTTCAAAAAATATTTGACAAATTAATTAAAAATAAATTCGGACGGGATTCGATTATAATTGCAATTGGTGGAGGAATAATTGGTGATGTGGCGGGTTTTGCTGCAGCAACCTATATGCGAGGAATCCAATTTGCACAAGTCCCTACAACTCTGCTCGCCTGTGTTGATAGTTCTGTCGGTGGGAAAACAGGAATAAATTATGCAGATTCAAAAAACATTGTCGGTGCTTTTTATCAGCCGAAATTTGTATTGATTGATACTCTGTTTTTACAAACTCTTCCCGTTGACGAACTAATTTGCGGCTTGGGCGAAATTGTTAAATACTATTTTTTAATTTCCGAAAAATTTCAAAATTTTTTAATTAGAAATCTTAACAATCTTTTAGATATTGAGGATAAAACTACTAAAAATGTTATCATAGAATCTGTTAAATTTAAGGGAAATGTTGTCTCCGAAGATGAGCGGGAATTGGGATTGCGACAAATTTTAAATTTTGGTCATACCTTTGCTCATGCAATTGAAATTGAGCAGAAACATAAAATTAAACATGGTGAAGCGGTAATAATAGGAATTGCCTCAGCTCTGTTTTTATCAAAAACATTACATCTTTTAAGTGAACAAAAATTTAATCAATTTTTAAAAGTTGTTATATTATTTAGCAAATTCATTTCTATTAATAATTATAATCCGCAAAACATGTATAAGATTATGTCTGCCGATAAAAAAAACAGAGAAAGCAAAATACAGTTTGTTTTAATAAGAGATATTGGCGAAATAGTTTTGGGAATTGCAGCAAAAAAACAAGACGTTATAAACTCAATAGAATTCGGACTGAACTTATTTATACCAAAGCAGCATTAAAAAATATCAAACAAACATGAACATATTTTTTCTTACCTTATTTATTTTTCTCAATTATAATGCACTGGCACAAACCCAGCGGGAAACCCGTGCCGTTTGGGTTGCAACTAATTTTCATTTGGATTGGCCTCCGCAAACATTTAACGTAGCAAAACAAAAATCAGAGCTTCAAGATATTTTTTCAGATATAAATAATAAAAAATTAAATACTATCTATTTCCAAGTTCGCAGCAGTGGAACTGTGATGTTTAATTCTTCCTATGAACCATTTTCTCCATACCTTACCGGGAAAACCGGTGAAAAACCAAGTTATGATCCTTTAAAATTAGCCATAAAAATTGCACACAAAAAAGGTTTGGAACTTCATGCTTGGTTTAATGTGATACGTTGTTTTTCGGGAACTGAAAAAGAAATTTTAAGTAACCCAAACCATATTGCCAATAAACATCCGGATTGGGTAATAAAATATTCAAAAAACGGAAAGTCATCACTGTGGCTCGACCCCGGATTACCTGCTGTACGCAATTATTTAATAAACGTAATTGCAGAAGCAGTAAGTAAATATGATTTGGATGGAATTCATCTTGATTTTTTGCGGTACCCCGGGGAAAATTTTAATGATGATTTTTCATTCAATTTATATGGAAACGGAAAAGAC
>Ga0114931_10002120_pt1 | contig 25313 bp, 22 predicted proteins | sample 2SBtaG_FD_89579 | JGI IMG/M metagenome (GOLD analysis project Ga0114931, IMG submission 89579) | Deep subsurface microbial communities from Kolumbo volcano to uncover new lineages of life (NeLLi) - 2SBTROV14_V59a metaG | ecosystem: Environmental > Aquatic > Marine > Volcanic | place: Kolumbo... | reverse complement strand
CGACAGTGGCCTATGCCTACTCACCTTTCGTGCCAGCTTCGAAAACCGTAGCGTTGCGACCGCAACCCGATCCCATCAGTCGCTCAGCGAAAATGCGATCAGCCGATTCGCGCAATAATCGTTTCAACAAAACCCGTTCGACAACCACACCCCAATCGGGACAGTTTGAAAAGAATAAAACGTCACCCAAATCAAACTCCCAGAACCGGAATGGATTCGGTCAGATTCGAACGCAGCACCCACGAACAATCCCCTCCATCGTGCAGGCGGGTCAGTGGATTGCCACGAGAAGAAACCGGTCTGCACAGGCGACAGGGCCTTTGCTGACGAGCCGGTAATCTGGAATCGTAAACTTCCCTTCCCAGGGGAAGCGCACGACGACTGATCGCACTGGCAGGCAAGCTGCCAGTGGCACCCAGCTCAGGTTTTCGGAATCACGAAACAAGGAATTCCTTCGTTTTTCCTTCGCGGCACCGGTATCAAACCGGTGCCCATTTTTTATGCGCTGACGTGAAAGTTCAAAATCTGGCTTTGCGCTGCGAGAGGTATTCGACGAGCGCTTTGTCGAAAGGCATGCTGGTATCGAGTGCGACGTAGTCGGCACCTGTCGTCAGGCATTCGCTGCGGTATTCTTCTCGCAAAGTTTCCACCGATTCACGAAACTCTCGAATTCCTGAGGCATCCACAACCAGGTTTTCTCCGGTCTCGGGGTCTTTCAAATCCACCATCCCGTCGAACGGAAAACTGACTTCCGCTTCGTCCAGAACGTGAAACAGAATCACATCGTGTCCCGCATGGCGAAGCAAATGCAGAGTTTGCAGCACGGCTTCACTCTCGGTGAGCAAGTCGGAAAAAATCATCAGCAGGCTGCGATGCTTAATCATCGAGACAATTTTTCGCAGGTTACCCGCAAGGTCGGTTTTGCCCGAGGGTTTGGCGCGAGACAAGATCGCCAGAATATCGCCCAGTTGTTTCCTTTTACTGCGAGGTGGCAAACTGCGACGAATCTTTTCGTCGAATGTCATCAGCCCCACGGGATCCTGCTGATGGATCATCATATAACAGAGTGCCGCCGCCAGACAGATCGAATAGTCGAACTTCGTCAATTCCTGACGGTAGGTGTAGCCCATACTTTCAGAGAGGTCCATCAGCAGGTAACCGGTGATGTTGGTTTCGGCCTGATATTTTTTGACGTAATAGCGATCAGTCTTGGCATAAACGAGCCAGTCGATATCTTTGGGGTCGTCACCCTGCGAATAACGTCGGTGTTCGCTGAACTCGACGCTGAAACCGTGAAACGGGCTGGCGTGCAATCCGCTTAAGAATCCTTCCACAATAAACCGGGCGCGCAAGTCCAGTCGCGAGACCGAGCGAATGACTTCAGGTTTAAGATATTGCTCTGCGCTGGGCATGTCGTTTCACTCGAAAATGTCGCTGAATTCGCAAGAATTCAGCCGCCAGGCAGCACCCCGGCTGCTTTGAGCAGCCGGGGTGCTTGATTACGCGAGAAGTTTCTGGCAGACCTTCCCACCCACGTCTGTCAGCCGAAAATCTCTTCCCTGAAATTTATACGTCAACTTCAGATGATCCAACCCCATCAGATGTAAAATCGTCGCATGAAGATCATTGACGTGCAGTTTGTCTTGCACAATGTGATATCCCAAATCGTCGGTGCGACCCACGGTGATACCAGCTTTCACCCCGCCACCGACGAGCAACATCGACATCGCATCTTTATGGTGGTCTCGCCCCGCACCTTGAGGACGGTCCCCCTGCAACATCGGCGTGCGACCGAATTCTCCACCGAAAACGACCAACGTGTCGTCGAGCATCCCCCGCTGTTTGAGATCGGTCAGAAGCGCGGCGATGGGGCGATCGACCTGTTTGCATTTTCTTGGCAGAGCTTTCTCGATTCCGCCGTGATGATCCCAACCCTGGTCAAAAAGTTGCACGACTCGGACCCCACGTTCGACAAGCCTTCTTGCCAAAAGACAGTTGTTGGCGAAACTCGCTTTCCCCGGTTGCGTGCCGTACATTTCGTGGATGTGCTTCGGTTCCTGTTTGAGATCCATCAGGCTGGGAACGCTGGACTGCATCCGATAGGCCAGTTCGTAGGAAGCGATGCGAGTCGCGATTTCGGGGTCGCCGACTTCTTCGAGCTGTAATTTGTTCAAACGGTTGATGTCGTCGATGATTCGTTTGCGTGCAGAATTGTCGATACCTTTGGGGTTTGAGACGAACAGAACCGGCTCACCCTTGTTGCGAAACCTCACTCCCTGATAGACCGAGGGCAGAAACCCATTTCCCCAAAGCGATGAACCGCCGCCCGGTGTGAGTCCTGTGACCAAAACCACAAACGCCGGCAGGTCACGCGATTCGCTTCCCAACCCATAATTCAGCCACGAACCCAGACTCGGACGCCCCTGCCGACCGAATCCGGTCATCATAAATACCTGGGCCGGTCCGTGATTAAATTCTTGAGTGTATAGGGATCGAACGATGGCGATGTCATCGGCATGTTGTGAAATGTGGGGTAGAATGCTGGAAAACTCCTGACCCGATTGGCCATACTTTCGGAATTGAAACGGAGTGCCGAACAACTTGGGATTCTTCTTCAAAAAAGCGAAGCGTTCGCCCTCGATTAAATGTTTGGGACAAAGTTTTCCGTTATGCTTTTGCAGCACCGGCTTGTAATCGAACAAATCGAGTTGCGAGGGAGCACCGACCATGTGCAGATAAATGAGGCGTTTTGCCCGCGGTTTGAAATGGGGTTGCGGAGCAATACGGCGATTCGCCTTAGCCTGTTGTTCGTCCTGTAATAACGAGGCCAGAGCGATCGAACCGATTCCCAGCCCCGAACGACGGAGAAATTCCCGACGGGCGATTGTTCGAATACTCTTCTGTAAGAAATCGTTCATCATTCGATCATTCAAGGATTTTTATTTCGTGATCGTCTCATCCAAATTCAACAGGACATTGGCGACGTGAACCCAGGCTGCAAACTCTTCTCGCGAAACTCCTTGGGGAATTTTCCATTTTTGCAGAACTTTGTCTGCCTTTTTCGAGTCGGCATGGTAGTTTTTCAGTTCGGCGTGAAAACGATTTGCCAGAATTACGATCTCTGCCCCATTCGGTGGGCGTGACGTGGCCAGCCGAAAACCGTAAGCAACTTTCTGTTTCACCGAAGAACCGGTAGGGGTCTCGTTTACAATGCGTCCGGCGAACGCTTTGGCCATTTCGAAATAGGCCGGATCGTTTAACAGCGTTAATGCCTGAAGTGGGGTATTCGAAACCGACCGTTTGACGACACAGGCTTCACGGGTTGGGGCGTCGAAGTTTGTAAAACTGGGATAGGGAACGGTTCGACGCCAATTGACGTAAACGCCTCGGCGGAATTTGTCCGCACTCTTGCTCGATTTCCAGAGGTTGCTGGTGCGACCGATGTGATTCCAAACTCCCGGCGGTTGATAGGGAAACACCGGTGGACCGTACATTTTCGGGCTTAAAAGTCCCGAGACAACCAGTGCGTTATCGCGAACGAACTCCGCTTTCAATCGAGTACGCGATCCTCTTGCATAAAGTTTGTTGTAGGGGTCGCGACGCATTTTTTCCGCATCGAATTTCGAACTTTGGCGATAGGTTGCCGAAGTCACAATCGTCCGCACGATCGATTTCATGCTCCACTTTTGTCGCAGAAACTCTGTCGCCAGCCAGTCGAGTAATTGGGGATGAGTCGGCCGCTCTCCCTGCGTGCCGAAGTCTTCGACCGTGCTCACAATCCCCTGTCCCATCAACTCGGCCCAGATTCGATTGACCGTCACACGTGCTACCAACGGATTTTCGGGAGCGACCAGCCAACGGGCGAAATCGAGGCGAGTTGGTTTTTCGACTTTTTGAAGTGTGTGAAGAATTCTCGGAGTTCCCGGTCGCACTTCTTTGCCCGGTTTGAGGAAATCGCCACGCTTGAACACACGGGTTTTTCTTTGTGAGGGCAATTCCTTCATCACCAGAGTTGTCACTGGGGCGATCGCCTTTAGGCTTGTACGACAGGTTGCAATATCCTCGAGGCATTTTGCATACACACCATCGCCCGAGAGATAGAATTTTTCCAGTTGCCGTTTCTGTTTTGCAGTTCTCGATGACGGTTCCGTTTTCACGATGCGAACGATCTTCCGGGGAATCGCAACCCGGTTTGCAGGTTTCGATGTGAAAGAGATGCGATAGCGACCGATGGTTCTGGCTCGTCCGTACTTCTGCACCAGCCGAACGCGCATCCGAGATGCGCCCTTCAACTGCAACGGTTTTTCGAAGAAGAATTCCGCCCGATGCGGCTGACCAAATTTTTTGCCGATAGCCCAACCGGTCTTCGGTTTGCCGTCGATGGCGTTTTTCACCGGCCATTTCGGTTGCGAGTATTCCGATCTTGCCAGTGCCAATTTGACAGGTTGAAATGACTGCGGAGTTTCTTGCGCTGCAATTGCCACGTCAATTTCGCTGAGGATAAAGTTTCCCGGTTTCGCGCGTCCCGGTCCGCCCTGGGGAAGAGATTCATCGGTGAGAATTTCGAGTTTCAATCCCGTGATTTCTCCCTCGACAATTTCCGCAATTTGCTCATAGGTGTCGGTGCCCGGTTTTTTCCCCGTGGCGAGAACGGCACCGTCTTTCTGTCGAAGAAGAATCGTTCCGCCGGTCGCAGACAATTCGTTGACACCGAACAATTTCCATTCATCCTTGTGCGATGAAGAAGCAATCGACTTTTCCCAGATGAATTGTCTTTTCTTCAGGATTGTGGATCGCTGCTGTCGTTGTTTTTCGATGCTCACAATGCGATTTTCGAGCCGTTTTTTCTCTGTGTTCTGTTCTTCTGAGAGAGGCAGCGGAACCTTCGGACCGACAAAATCGCGTTCGCTGCCTTTGGAACTGATTTCTTTCTCGGTGTTGTTGAAAAACGCGAACAGACGGTAGTAGTCTTTTTGCGAAAACGGATCGTATTTGTGATCGTGACACCGGGCACATTGCAGCGTGGTTCCCAACCAGACCGTGCCCGTGGTGTTGACGCGATCGAAGATTGCCTGCACGCGTTGATCTTCGGGATCGGTTCCCGCTTCGACGTTGGCCATCGTCCCACGATGAAAACCGGTTGCCACCAATTGCGAAAATGTTCGCCCAGGCAGCAAGTCTCCGGCAATCTGTTCGACGGTAAATCGGTCGAAGGGCATGTCGTCGTTCAGAGCGCGAATCACCCAGTCTCGGTACGCCCAGTAAACACGTTTCCCATCGCGTTGATACCCGTTGCTGTCCGCATAGCGAGCCGCATCCAGCCAGGGAACCGCCCAGCGTTCTCCGTATTGTGGAGATTTCAACAGACGATCCACAATTTTGTCGTAAGCATTTGGCGAATCGTCTTTGAGAAAACGATCGATTTCTTTCAGCGTGGGAGGCAGACCGATCAGATCCAATGTCACTCGACGAATCAGCCGAGCTTTGTCGGCTTCCCGTGATGGTTTGAACCCTGTTCGTTCGAGTTTTTTCTGAATGAAATAATCGACAGGGTTTCTGCACCAACCGGGGTTTTTCACCTCGGGCAATTTGGGGCGAATCGGTTTGATGTAAGACCAGTGTTTGCCAGGTTGCAATCCTTGAACGCCGATGCCGTCCGGCCAGATTGCTCCTTCATCGATCCAACGTGCGATCGTGGCAATCTCTTTTTTGCTAAGCGCGGGACTGTCCTGAGGCATTCGCTTTTCGACATCGGTCGACGAGATTCTTTTCACGATAAGGCTCTGCCCACTTTTTCCCTTTTTGAAAGCCGGTCCGTGAAGCCCTCCGGCAAATGTCATCTCGCGGGAATCGAGTCGGAGCTTTCCCTCCCGGGTCTCCGGGCCGTGACACTCGAAACAGTTTTCGGCAAGGATTGGCCAGACATCGCGTTTGAAGTCAATGAGTTTTCTTTTCGCGGATTGTTTTTGCTTTGTGGGTATTGCCCTGGTTTTCTGCGACGAATTGGTTGTCGTTGAAAATGCGAACGACGACGCAAAAACAATCGCGAAGAACAAAATGGAAACCGTGCGATTCATGCAAAATATCCGTCCGTTGAGATACCGTTTCGACAATCTCTATTGTGACCGATCGGTTGAGAATTGGCAAAGGACTTTCTTCCGGATCGTTGTTTCTGTAGAGTGAATCGAGCAATCTTTCCCCCTTTGGACCTTCACAATGGGATTCAATCCATGTTGAAATTACTCGGATTTTTTTGTCTTGCGGTCGTTTGTTCGGTTCCTTGCGAAAGACTCTTCGGTCAGAAACGTCCCAACGTGCTGTTGGTGAGCGTTGACGATATGAACTTCGACTCCCTCGGCTGTCACGGGTGCTCGATTCCGGGGATCACCCCCCATATCGACAGGCTTGCTTCGCAGGGAATCCTGTTTTCTCACGCTCATGTCACAATTGCGGTTTGCCAGCCAACCCGATCCGTGTGGTTGACCGGAAGATACCCTTTCAACAACGGTGCGTTAGGTTTTCAACCCATCCGCCGAAACGTCCCCACGCTGACCGAACAGCTTCGCAAGGCAGGGTATCTCAACGGGATTCTGGGAAAAGTGAAACACCTTGCACCGCGAGACAAATTTGCCTGGGATTATATGAAAGTTCAAAACGAACTCGGCTTCGGTCGCGATTCGCAGTTGTACTATCGCTTTGCGAAACAGTTTCTCGCCCGGACCAAAGTTTCTAAAAAACCATTCTTTCTGATGGTCAACTCTCACGATCCGCATCGCCCTTTTGCAAACAGCAAGCAGGAAAAGAACCGGAAAAAACGAAAAAAACTGAAAATCCCCGCAGCGAGTAAAATCTATAAACCGGCAGAAGTGACCGTGCCTGGATTTCTGCCTGATATTCCGCCCGTGAGACGCGAGATTGCACAGTATTTTTCTTCGGTGCATCGTGCGGATGAAACTGTGGGGGCAGTGCTGAAAGCTCTCAAGGAATCGGGCATGGAACAAAACACGTTGGTGATGTTCTTAAGCGATCACGGCATGGCTTTACCTTTCGCCAAAACCAACTGCTACATGAATAGCACGCGCACCCCGTGGATTATCCGCTGGCCGGGAAAAGTGAAACCGAACCGAATCGATAAAATCAATCTGATCTCGGGTATCGATCTGACGCCAACTATGCTTGACGCTTTAGGTCTTGCACCACTGGAAGGTGTGGATGGCAAATCGTTCCTGCCTTTGATGTTCGAAAAAAAACAATCCGATCGTGAGGAAATCATGACGGTCTTTCATCGCACAGCAGGGCGACGAGACTACCCCATGCGGTCGCTGGTTACCAAACAGTACGGATACATTTACAATGGCTGGTCGGACGGCAAAACGGTGTTTCGCAACGAATCGCAAGCGGGATTGACGTTCCGCGCAATGCAGAAAGCCGGCAAAACCAATCCGGAAATTGCACAACGAGTGAAGCTGTTTCAGTACCGGGTGAGAGAAGAATTCTTCGATTACTCGAAAGACCCGGATGCGAGGAAGAACCTCATCAACGACCCAACAAAACAGAAGACAATTCAGGAATTTCGTCAGCGACTGTTGAAGCGAATGAAACGATATCACGATCCGCTGGCAGAGAAATTCGCCGAAGAAATGAAGCTCAGCGTTCGATAACGCCGCGAAAGCAACGGGGAGCATCACCGTACGGGTGGCACGCCCCTGGGTCTTCGAAGGGCGTGGTCTTTCAGTCCGGCAAGAATTGCTTATTCCAACCTTGCTTCATTTCGAAGACACTGGCGGAGCCAGTGACACCCAGCGACGAATTACTTACTGGTAAAAATAAAAATCGTCTTGATCGGTCTCGGGAGCCAGACATATCGACCGTCTTTTTTCCTGCGAACATAACCGTCTTTCGATTTCGGCGACTTTTTCTCCGCATTTTTCAAACTATTTTTTTGTTTCGGTTCGGGTGTCTTAAGATCGAGTATTTGCGGAGGCAGGTAAAGCTTCATCTGTGCAGCGTAGTTTTCCAGAACCGCTCGGTTCGACGAACGAAATGGGAGTTGAGGTTTCGCTTCGTTTTTGAGTTTTCGAAAGGGAATCACCGGTGTGCGCGGCCCGATCATGGGGTTCTGAATCAGATATTGAGATTCGTAATCGAGACCTTCAAAGGGAATGGCGTTGTGGATAATCAATGCTGTGAAGATCGTGTCGTACTCGACATGCTGCAAGTTCTCGAAAATCTGTTTTAATTGGGGGTGCGTCGCCTGGACGAAAACAGCTTTGTAGCCACCTGGTTTGACGATCGGTGCCATCTCCGAACTGTGATAAGTTTCTCCCCAGGTTTTGAAAATACCGACTTCAGCCACGAGACTTTGAAAAGATTCTTGTGCTTTGTCGATATCCGAGACAGGCAAGCGTATCAAGTTTACCCGACTCCATTTCCTGGAAACCCGGTCGAACCATTCCTGCGGAGTCGCTTTGCGAAATGCTTCGTTGTCGTAGGTAACGAGAATTGGCGAGGGTACGATGTGTGCGTAGTCGAATGCTTTTTTTTTCGCAAAGGGTGTGCTGGAAAATTCCGAACCTCTCAGGAAAAGGGGTGGGTGATTTCCTGGAAGATCGCCTCCTTCTCGACGAACGGCCGGAAAACTTCCGAGTCGACGATTCAATTCCGAGTTCTGTACGATCAGATCGTTCTGTGTTTGTTCCTGCTCTGCGATAGACTTCTGGAACGATTTCGATTGAGAAATCAAAGCCCATTGACTTAATAAAAGCATTACAGCGGCAGTGGTAATTAACGAGGCTGCAAAAAGACGAGGTGAAATTCCTTGGGACGTTCGAACAGTGGGGCGGTTTCGGGATTCCTCACGAATCGAATTCATCACCGAGTCGAGGAGTTCCTCGGGAGCAGAGTGGAAGGGTTGCTCTTCCAGAAGCGAAGAGAGACGCTGTATTTCTTCCAGAGATTTCTGGAGTTGAGGATTTTCCTGTATTTCCAATTCGAGACTCAAGCGATCTGCGGTTGGAGTTTCTCTGTCAAAATAGGCAGAGATCAACTCGTCAGATGGCCCATGGTTCATCGTGAATTACCCAAAGTACACAATTTTTTCGGTCGCGGCAGTGAACAAACACAACAACCCACACATTCCAAGTGAAAAGAACGGGAAGACTCTATGTTCTTAACTTGTTGGTATTTCTCAGGTTGTATCTATTCGTGCGGAGATGATCCCTCAAGATCGTTCTCTTCGTTTGTGACATTCTGACGGAATTTTAACTCGAAAAGTTCCTTGGGAATCCAATAATTCGATCTATCTTGGACGGATTCCCCGGCATATTGAGGCTCGTGATTATCTTGACGTTTGGCTTGTTTCTATTCTGCCAGAATTGATAGGCAGATGATATCACTTATCCACAACCGCTTTTCTCCGACTTTGAGAGAATTGCTGGAAAGAGCGAACGGAGAATAAAACATTGCAACGACCGTCTGTCCAGAGGTGATGCGAGAACGGGAAGAATGCAAAGACCTCACAGCCACTCGCCGGAACTCTCGACGATGCCGCTGTCTTTTGCGTTGCCTGTGTGAAATGTTCCCGCAGATTCGCAAACCAGCACGCAGCATTCTTCTTTTGCGAATGGTTTATGCTCGACACCTTTGGGAACGACGAACATTTCCCCTTCCTTTAACGTCAGTTCGCCATCGCGAAATTCGAGCTGCATTTCACCTTCAAGGACAAGAAACATTTCGTCGGTTTCTTCATGGGCATGCCAGACGAATTCGCCTTCAAGTTTGGAGAGTTTGAAATGATAATCGTTCATCTGAGCGACGATTTTCGGCGACCATTGTTCTGAGAACAACGACAGCTTCTGGGTGAGATTGATGGGGGTTTGGTTCATTTTCCAACCTGCCTGGTTAACAACTCGTACTGTAACCTTCCGACGTGCCACATGTAGTTTGGGCCGTAGCCACCTTTCGGCCCCCATCTGTTCGTCATGCACTTCTTCAAATACTTTTTTGCATCGTCTGGTTTGTCTTCCAGCGACAGGTTCAACCCAATGTAGAGATACGCATAGAAGTATCTCTTCTCCCGTTGCTTATCACTGATTTTCGCCTGCTCGATTTTCTTCAAGATCTCTTCAGGAGTGATCTTCCCAGAGAATAATTGATAAACCGAAGGAAACGGTTCACGGTCGTCTTTTTGATATTTCAGCAGCGTCTTCCTCGCTTTTTTGAAACCGTAGGCTTTCGCCTGACAGAAATAACGCCAGATTTCGTTCTCACGGTCCACTTTGTCGATGCTGTTGTACAAATCGAACTGTTTGGCTCCCTTCTCGAACTGTTTGGCATAGAAGAAAGCGATACCCCGCTGCCAATTTCCGGCTTCTCTTTTGGGATCGAGATCGACCATTTTATCGTAATCGATCACGGCCTTTTCGAATTGACCCAGAAAGAAATGTGCATCGCCCCGACGGGAGTAGAACCCCGACTTTTTGGGATTCGCAGCGATTTTTCGATTCATTTCGTCGAGAACCGTGCGATTCCTGGTGACGATTTCTTTTCTCTGTTTCTCGCTTAGCGGATGGTCGTCTGTCATTGCGGGTAATCCGTCGTTCGTCGATAAAAATAATGTCAGTAGAATTGTCGAACACGCAAACATGATCTCTTCCTTTTTTAACGATTGTTTGGTTTTATCGATCTTTCCGCCGATACAGCGACCACCAACTCGCGATTCTCAGTCGCAGTTTCGTGACTCGTTCGGGATGTCGGGTTGCCAGATCGCGCTTTTCGTGTGGGTCGGCGAATAGATCGTACAATTTCGGTTTTTCATTCTTACTGCTGGGAAGGATCAGTTTCCATTTTTTTTGAATACACCAGCGGTATTGCAGACTTTTTGCAGGTTCGTCGATGTCGGCGACATCGTGGGCATAGATATCGCCGAAGATTGTGTCGCGTTGGGTCTTTCCGCCATTCTTAGCGACTGAGAGCAGGTCGATTCCCTGCATTTTTGGAACTTTATTCAATTTCGCTGCGGCGAGAATGGTGGGAGCCAGATCGATGCTGCTGACGGGCGTATCGAACTTGCCCGGCTTCACTTTTCCTCCTGGCCAGCGGAGCATGATCGGCGTTCTAATGCCCCCGTCATAAGGGGACCGTTTCGACCGGGGCGCAAATCCAAATCGCCAACGCTTGGGGATTTTCGTTTTGTTGGTACGTTGAATCCAGCCATTATCGACGATAAAGACCACGAGTGTGTTTTGCGACAGTTTTTTCTTGTCGAGATAATTCAACAATTCGCCGCAGGTCTCGTCGAACCATTCGCACATTGCGTAGTATTTCGCCAAACGAATTGAACGATTCACCCGACGGTATTTTTTCAGAATCCGTTCCGGTGGGTTATGCGGGGTGTGTGGCAGGAACGGTGCATACCAGAGAAAGAAAGGTTTCCTTCGATGGTTCTCTAAAAAATCGAAGATCGGTTTCATTCCTTTGCGTCCGATTTTTAATCCCAAGTCGCCGTGTCTGCCTCCGCGCGTGGTATCGCCATGCGTCATTCCGTCGGTGAACCCGCCCAGTTTGTGATTTCCTTCCCACCATTTGCCGGTTTGAAAACTGACGTAGCCTTTTTTGGCGAGAAGATTAGGAAGTGTTTGCGCTCGACGGATATGTTTCAGCATCAGATTGCGGTCGGTTCCGCGTGGAGGATCGTTTCCGGTTATGCCATGCTGATGCGGGTAAAGTCCGGTAATCATCGTGGCGAGTGACGGTCTGCAAAGACTGCTGGGTACGTAACCTCGCGGGAAGAGGGCACTCTGCGCTGCGAGTTTATCGAGGTATGGTGTCTGGATATCGGGATGACCCATGAAACCGAAGTCGGTCCACGCTTGATCGTCTGAGATTATCAGCACGATGTTGGGAGGCGTCGATTGCGCAAACGCATTCGAGAAGATCGAGAAAAACAAAGCGAGTGAAAAAAGAAGTCGAAACATATTTGCAAACTTTCATCTTTCCTGGCGGACGAAAAACCCGAAGCCTTGGGGAGACTTCGGGTGAGTGATAGACACCATTCAGCACCCCGGCTGATTTGAGCAGGCAGGGTGCTTGGGATTTACGGGTTCGAAGAGTCTTTCATCTGACGCGAGAGAACCGGCCAGCTATCCGTGCGGAACGGTGTTGCCGGTAGTCCTGCTTTATTGAACAAATTCGGTTTGGGGAGATCGTGATAGGCAAAACGAACCGCCACCGGTTTTTTCACCTGCTCAGAAATGACCACAACTCGGTTATCGACGATTTCCGCATGAGCGGGATGGAAGACCCGGTCTTTTCCGGCCACCTGAAACTCGGTTAGTGTTTTGCCTTTCATCGTCAATCCGCCTGCAATGCTGGTGAATTGCACGATCGCTTTATTGCCATCGACTCTCATCGAACGATAAGTCGGTCCTGAATGCACGACGTTTTCTCCGTAGGCAATCGCCTGGGCTGCCAATCCCAATCGTTTGCCAACATCCTGCTTATTTTTGGGATGAATGTTCGAGAGGTTTCCGATATCCCAAATCACGGCCATACCGGTGTTTTTCAAACTGAGCGTTTGCGTCTGGGCTTCCTGCACCATGGCACAGCCGAAGGCCCGGTCTTTGTTTTTGCCGTTACCGCTGTAGTTGTACGGTGCGATTTGCACAAAGAGGAACGGGAAGTCCCCCTGATTCCATTCGTTCCGCCAGCCCTTAATCATGCCGGCGAACAACTTGTGATAATGCTCGGCACGAGGGACGTTCGATTCTCCCTGATACCAGATTGCTCCCTTGATGCCGTAATTGGTCAACGGTGCAATCATTCCGTTGAAGAGTGAGCTTCGTCCTTTCATCACATTTTTTGAACGGGGGTTGTCGGTTGTCACCAGCAGTTTGGGGTTCTTTTGAAATTGCGATTTCGGTGTCCAATGTTCTGCCGGTGTTCCTCCCCAGGATGTTGCAATCAGCCCGATGGGGACGTTGAGTTTTTTCTGCAAATGTCTACCGAAGAAATAGGCAACCGCCGAAAAACCGGGAGAGGTTTTCGGAGTGCAAAGGTTCCAGCTTGCTTTGACATCGTTTAAGGGTTTGTTGGATCGTTTTCTCGCGACGAGAAACAAACGAATTTTCGGATGGTTCGAGTTTTTGATTTCGACTTTGGAATTATTAGCCTGGATTAACCGAAACGCCATGTTGGACTGTCCCGAGCAAACCCAAACTTCGCCCACAAGAACGTCTTTGAGAGTGATCTTATTCTTGCCTTGGACTGTAATCGTCAGTTTTTGCGAAGCATTCGATTTGGGAAGGTAGGTCTTCCAGTTTCCGTTTTTGTCGGCGGTGACCGTTTTGTAGTTCTTGAAACTACTGATGGCGCCGTTGTAGTTGATGTCGAGCGAAATGGAAACTTTTTCGCCGGCATCGGCTGTTCCCCAAATGAGATTACTCTGCCCCTGTTGCAGAACCATGTGATCTCCGAAGAGAGACAGGAGTTTGACATCGGCCTGGGCATTGGTCGCTGCAAACGAAATCAGCAGAGCGCATAAAATTGTAAAAACGTGACGCGGTTTCATGGTGAATTTCCTCTTGCGGGCCGGTAAGAAATTGGGAATCGTTCTACCAGCAGGCTACCCGGAACGACTCGAAATCGCAAGCAGCGACATATTTTTATCTCGCTAGATTGAGAACGACACATGAGTTAAGGGTTCGATCGTTTCGTCATATTTACAGAAACCGATGATGGAATTGGGAATGTTTTCTGGTTAGTATGAATCGTATGTCTCGCATTGCACGCAAATTGAAGTCGGAGTTGAACACTTCAACGTGAAGACGATAACAAAGGATAAAGGACGTTATTCGATACTTTTACAAAGCCTGACAAGGTTGAGGAGTTTCTCGTTCTGCCGATTTTAGAACTCGATGGGAGTTGCCGATGCCGCTGAAAGTGACATGCCGCTGTGGGAACGTCAGAATTATCGAAGACGAATTGCGAGGCAGTGCGATTGAATGTGCCGAATGTAAAAATTCCATTCAAATCCCGTCTGATCGATTGGATGTTCCGCTCTCGAAGTCTGAAGAGACTTCAGAAACAGCCGACACCGACACGAAGCAAAACAAGATATGTCCGCTGTGCGGTAGAGCCATTCCAGAATCCAGCATCCACTGCGAATACTGCGTAGGAGGAATGTTGGGCGATGAAGTCGAAGCTGGCCAAATCGATTTGCGTCCGTCAGCAAATTCTCTTCAGCAGGAATTACAAAGCCTCGTCAAAGATCGACGGAAGAATAATATCCTGGGTTTTGTGTTCGGACTTCTCGGATTACTCTGTTTCCCCGCGGGACCTTTTTTCAAACCGAATAATTTACGAAGCATTGTTTTTTTCATTGTGGCAGGATTGATTTTTTTGAGTGTTGGACTCTATTATGCTGCGAAGTTCAAGAAACGGCATCCCGCTTGGGGATTACTTGGATTCACCAGTCTTGTGGGGTTGATCGTTCTGCTGGTTATGAAGGATAAGAACTCGGAACGAATCGTCGAGATTAAAGCGGAGCTGCGCACAATGAAACGGTTTTCCCTCGGCTGAGAAGATTCCAGCAAACAATTCCCCTCACAGCGCGTTCTTGCAAAAGTTGAAAGTGCAAACTGTCGTCAAAGCCCGATGTACTTCGCATAAACACTTCGAGCCGTGGCGATGTCTTCCGTCCCTTTGACAATCGCGCGGCCATCTTTGAACAATGTGATTTCGTAATCTGCTTCCGACAACTGCAACCTCAATAGAAATTCGTTGAAAGAAGTTTCACCAGAAGCCGAAAGTTTTTCCGCCATTTCTTTAAGCGACAACGCCGATTTTTGTTCTGGAGAAATCTGCACAGCGTTGCGACCGCATAACACTGTCGAATGCGAACCTTTTGTTCCTGAGAGCCACTCTCGTTCGCCTTTCACACACGCCGGACATTCCGAGCGTTCGCGCAAATCTTTCATGCTCATCCGACGAAGGCTTCCTTCCCAGACATCGACCACCGCAAGCACGGGTTCGATTTTTTCCTTTTGACCGGAAAGCAGTTTGATCGCATCGACCGCTTCCAGCGAAGCCATGACGTTGACCGCCATTGCCAACACTCCCGCCGTATCGCAGGTTTCGGTCGCACCGGGATCGGGAATCTCGCTGATCAAACATCTGAGACACGCCGATTCGTTGGGAAAGACAGTCATCGTCTGTCCGTGACTGCCGATGACCCCCGCGTAAATCCAGGGGATGTTCGTCGCTAAGGAGACATCGTTTATGAGAAAGCGAATCTCGAAATTATCGGTCCCGTCGAGGATTAAATCGACATCCTGCGCAAGTTCTTCGATGTTCCGGTAATCGATATCGGCAACGACCGCTTCGACCTGCACGTCGCTGTTAATCACCTGGAGTTTTCTTTGGGCGGCAATCGCTTTGGGAAGTTTTTGCTTCCAGTCTTCCTCGTCGAAAAGTACCTGTCTTTGCAGATTGCTCAGTTCGACGAAATCCCGGTCGACGATGCGAAGAAAACCGACTCCCGCCCGAACCAGAGTATCTGCCAATACCGAACCGAGCGCACCGCAACCGCAGAGCAACACGCGACTTTCAAGCAATCGATGCTGTTTTCCCTCATCCATTTCGGCAAAGAGGATTTGTTTTTGATAGCGTTCGAGCGATGGCATGTTTCGCTTTGGGTTGAAATGAGACCCTCGGATTCTTAAAGATTCCGAGGGTCTGCGAGCTGGTTGAATTTCTTCAACCGCTCAAAATCTTCGGGAGTATCGAGGTCGAGAAGAATCGATTGGTCGTTGCAGGGTAATTCTTTCACGTCATCAGTCAATTTTTCCAGGAGGAAATCGATTCCCCGGTCAGGAGGAATCATAGTGACTTCTGCGCGCAAATTCCACGAAAAAATCGTGGGATGCCCGCGTTTGCCTTCAAATAGAGGAACGAGAATCCTGCGGGGGTCTCGCAACCATTCCCGCACTGTCAACTTGACGACTTCTGCATTCAGCAGCGGATGATCCGCTGGGATCAGCATCCAACCGTCGTCCTCGTCCGGTTGAAAATGCGTTTCGATTTCCCGCAGCGCATGAACGACGCTGGTTTTCATATCCGGCGGTGCGACCTCGGGACGAACAACTCTGGCGTGACACCGCGTTGCTTCTTTCCGCAAATTGTCATCGTCGGGATGAACCACGACGATGCGTTCTACAATCGCAGGATGATCGAGTGCCATCAACAGACGTGCCAGGACGGTTTCGCCTTGCACAGGCAAAAGCAGTTTCGGCATTCCCATCCGAAGGCTAAGACCGGCGGCGGGGATCACGGCAAACAATCGTTTCATGGCGACGGTCTTCGTTGTCGAGGTCTCCTGGAATGGAATTCTATCCTTTCAAACGATTCTCTTCCGCGGAGAGGAGAACTACTGCGAGTTTTCGAGTTCGACTTTCACCTTGGGAGCAGGAAGCTTTTTGAGAGTGGCGACAATTGCGTTTCGGTAGCCGGGCTTCATCTTTTTGAGTTCATCGTTCAGAAGTTGCAGCGTTAATAACCCGGACATACGAATCGGTTTCTTTTCTGTGAAGACATGATCGAGTTCGAAACAACGAAAAAACAGCACGTCGTTTTTCACCGCAGGATGAACGAGGTTCAATCGTAGCGCATAGTCTTTGCCGACCAGGCGAGGTTTGACGTGCAGTTTGATGGAACTCCTTTCGATTTTTAAGGACGTTTCTGTCACATCGAGATTGCGTCGGACCATCGCCTGAAACTCTTTGGGTAATCTGGAACTTTTCTTGCGAATTTCGAAAAGCGTCCCCCTTAGAGATTTGGATCGAGCTGTGGTATTCCAGCCGACAACGAAATTCTTTCCGTCGTGTGTCTCGACGGAGATGCTGCGCGTCGTGGCAACTTGTTGCCAAACCGGATCTTCGGAATGCTTCGCATTTTGTCTGAGGAACGTAAAATACCCTCGATCCATCCGTCTGCCGTTGAGTTGGTAATCGACCGGTGTGTAAAGCCTGGGATCTGCGAATTTGACAACTCCGACAGAATAACCGTTTTTCGTGTTCAGAATCGAAAAGTTGGCAATGTTTTTTCGTTTTGCCAGTTCGACGTTGATCGTTCGTAATTTTGCGGTTCGTATCAGACTGAGCGAAACTCGTTGCCCCCCAGAGTATCCTGTCACCAGTTCCCGCAATTGGTGACTGGATTTCAGCTTGGTATGACCGAGCGCAACGAGGATATCGTAAGGTTTGCAACCCGCAAGAGCAGCAGGCGAGTTCGCATGAACGTACTTCACAAGCAGACCCTCCCGGGGAGCGAGAATGCCGGGGAACTGAGAAGTCAGGGCGGTCGAAACGGGTGAAGTAAAAACTCCCAGATAATTTTCCCGAACCATTTTCAAGTTGGTTGGAAGCATGAATATCATTTCTCTTCGATCATTTTCTTCGTCGAGGAAAGACATCGTATAAACTCTCTTCAAATCCGCGCTCACTTTTTTCTTATCGCTTATTGATGAGCCTGACGATTGTGGTGTCATGGTGACCGTGAGAGTTTTTTCCGGCTGATGCGTTGATTTCTGAGCGGTTGTTGCGGATGCACCCACAGCGAACTGCAAACAGAAAAACGTTTGAAATAATATGTGCATGATCAATCTGATTCTTTAGATCGCATTTGAATGACGAGTCTTATGCTTTGAATTGAGATTCTTTTTTCGTTTGGATTTTGGCTTCTCACCCGGATGAGACTTGGGTGATGATTTATTCGATTTTGTGTTCTTTTCGGGAATTTCGTAGATTTCGATCTGAAATTCCTCAGAAGTGATATTAAGCCTGGTTCCCGTCTTAGAATCGACGTGCTCCCTGCGTTCGTCGACCTGAGAGAAATTTCTTCCAAATTCCTGTCCTTCCGGAAGGATGACTTTGTCTGTTCGGTTTTGGATACGCGGAATTCTTGTGACCGACGGACGACTGACGGGAGTGAGGGAAAGATGGTCATGTCCGTTTTCAGTCTTGGGATCGATTTTGACATCTCCTTTTGTGAAACGGGTTTTGCCGTTTCGAGGTGACCAGAGTACATTCGACATGATCAACAGGGAAAGTGCCGACACGACGAGTACGAGAATACGTCGTGTGGACGAAGCGGTCGCTCGATTGGTTTCGATGGTGGAGATTTCACGATGCGAGATTCTGGAAGGGGGAAGTTCGTGATCGAAGAACGATTTCATCAACGCGTCGAACTGTTCGTCTCCTGGAATTCGCGATTCGTTTTCGGGTTCAGTCATCGGTGATGCCTGCTTTTTCGAGTAATTCTGCCAGTCTTTTTCTGGCACGAGACAATCTCATGTCGATGGCCGCTGCCGTGGAATCCATGACCTCGGCAATACGATTCGACGACCAGGATAACGAATACCGCAATACGAGAACCTCGCGGTCCGATTCTTTGAGTTGTTTGAGGGATTCGCGAATCGTCCGTTGTAATTCCGTGCGAATCATTTCGTGTTCGATTTCCGGGTTGGCATCGGGAAAGAATTCCAGATGTTCGCTCGGTTTGGCGGCGACTCGCTGCCTGCGGGCAACATCCCGCAACCAATTTCGCCCGACTCTCAACAACCAGGCTCGGGGATCGAGAATCGGTTTTTTATCTTTTCCATTCTGTTGCTGAAGACGTAGAAACGATTCCTGCAGCGCGTCGTAAGCGCGGTCGGCATTACAGCAGTGAGCGTAAAACAACGCCCACAACTCACGACCCTGTTCGCGATAAACCCGCTCGATTTTGTCTTTGTCCGACCAATCCGATCGTTCCTGGTCAGACATTCGGAATCTGTTCCCACCTGTTCGGACCGCAATTCCCTACCCGAGATCGGCTCCGGCTACCAATCACGATCAGCCTTGGTAACGACGTTCCGCGGTCCAGGTTCTAACGAAAATAATCGAAAAGCCATCATGGTTTATATAATCTCACTATAGATTTCTTCGCTGGTTATGTCATTATCGATATGACATTTTCAAATCGTTTTTCAGTGGTGAAGACGGAGATCCTCCAAGTTTAAGGTCTACTATTAAAAATGACACGTTTTTTTTTGGGAATCGACGTCGGAGGTACCAACATCAAGTCGGGTGTTTTGGACGCGAATGGTCATTCTTATTCTAAAGTCAGCTTATCCACCGAGGCTCAAAACGGCCCCGACAAAGGGATTGAACGGATTTGCGATCTCGCCCAGAAAGCTGTCTCTGAAGCTGGGTGTGCGTGGGACGACATCGCCCAAGTGGGACTGGCAACTCCCGGAACGATGGATCTTTCCACCGGGATGTTATTGAATCCACCCAATTTGCCAGGCTGGGTCAATCTTCCAATCAGAGACATTGTACAGGAAAAGCTGAACCGATCCACCATTTTGCAAAACGATGCCAACGCAGCAGCCTTCGGAGAGTTTTGGGTGGGGGAAGCCAGAGGAAAAAACAGCCTGGTGATGTGGACGCTGGGTACCGGTATCGGTTGTGGCATTATTGTCGGAAATACGATTATCGAGGGTGAGCATTCGCACGGATCGGAGTGTGGACACATCATCGTCGAGATGGACAACGGCAGGATGTGTGCGACCGATCAATCTGGAACACTCGAAGCTTATGCCAGTTCGAAATCGATCGTGAAGCGTTGCCTTGAAGGGATGGAGAATGATCAGCAGTCGTCACTGAGAGACCTTGTAAATCATAACGAAAAAATCACGCCCCTTCTCATTGCTCAAGCTGCCGAAGACGGTGACGAATTTGCCGAAAAACTGATTATGGACACCGCAAAATATCTGGGAGTCGGCACGACAACGTTGATGCATACCATCAATCCCGCAATCGTACTCTTCGGCGGCGCCATGACCTTCGGCAGAAACGATACGGAATTGGGAAGGCGATTCATCGAACGAATACGTCGGGAGGTTCGCGTGCGAGCGTTTCCCGTTCCCGCAGAAAAAACGGTCATCGAATACGCATCTCTGGGAGGTGATGCAGGGTATATCGGAGCGGCCGGTTGCGCGAAACTGGCATTCGAAAGGTCGAAAACTACTTCATGTGAACGAGGGAATCCGTCAATGCCGCTTCAAAGTTAAGCCGTTCACTCATTCGTTTCACGACTGCAAGAATTTCGTTTTTCTTGCGATCGATTAAAAGTATCGAACCTGTTTCGAGGTTGTGGTTCTCGATCCATTCGATATTGAGGAGCTTCATCAATTGTCTGCTTTGACAGGAGTTGTTTTTTGAGGTGACGTCCAATGTCAAAATCATCAACGGCGAGTCGCCATACTTATCGAGCAGATCCTTATAAATCGGCGCAGTTTTCGGACAGCGGGGGCACCAGTCGGCGTAATATCGAACAGCAACGAGGCGTGGAAGAACTGGCTTGTTTTTTACTGAATCTCCCACAACCGGCACGGTCTTTTTTGTAAGTCGAGATCTGAAATCTCCGCTGTGAACCAGATTCTGTCGCGTGAGATACCCTGCAGAAAACGCCAAAAGAACGGAGACGGAAGTAAGTAGCAGGGATTTCGTCGAGAACAACCGGACCAGGGAACGCATTCTTCCACCGGTGGAACGCGTTAAATTGGAATCGATCGATTCCAGTTTTTGCAGTCGCTCTGCAATGTCTTTGGGTAGCTGCGCTTTTTCGTAAAACTGTTTGAGTTCCAGATCTTTCTGGTGATCGTTCATGATTCGTTTCTCGAAAAATTGGATTCTCGAATGTCTGCGACTTTCTTTCTGGCACGAGAGAGAATGCTTAAAATTGTTCCGCGCGGCCTTTCCACTAACGATGCGATTTCGGCAGCCGAATAGTCCTCCACCGCAAATAAAAAAAGAATGTTTCGTTCGTCGGGATTAAGTCTCCGCAAAGCCCGGTCGAGATTCTCGTCCCCAATTTCCATCGATTTCACATCCAGAGCCAGCTCCCAGTACCGACCCGAGGTATCCGGCGGCTCTTTTTCGAATTCGTGAAAAGAGATTTTTTTGTGTTTTCTTAACCAATCGATAAACCGAGTTCGAATCGCACGAAATAAATATCGATGATTCCATTCTCCTTTCGCTTTGAGCGTCGAAACCCAGGCATCCTGAACCAGGTCTTCCGCCAAAGCGGTGTTGTGCGTGAGTGAAAGGGCGAACCGATAACACCGTTGTGAAAGATCGGCGTGCTCGCCGTCGTGATTCGTCATACGGTCTCGGTCTCCCCCCTGCCCGTTCTCCCAGAAGTACAACGAATGAAGGGCAAATTCGATTGCATTCAACAAGGCCTCTGCTGGGATTTCAGGGAATCGATCAATCCGCCAATCACAGCTTCTCTTCCCTAAACTAAATACAAACAACAGGTTAGGATGATATGTCAGCTATGCCGAACGATCTTCATCGGGTTCAAATCGCACCTCTATTTCATTATCTCTACTGCAAACTGCTTTCTGACATGCAGAAAGGATTTCGTCACAAACTACATCGTACCTTAGGACGACCGGCTTGACATCCGTTTTCCACATGCCACGCTTCGCTGTTGTTCCAAAAATTGCCCAATCGTTTCACATTTCTGTCGAGGATTATCGAACATGCCCGTAGGCAAACTGTGCCGATTCGATAAATGCGCACGATTTTGCAGAACTGATTAACTTCGACATCATGCTTTCCGAATCCAAAGGCTTTAAGAAATAATCTTCGACGAGATTTTCGTCGAGGTTGGAGACCAGATAAACATCGGCCCAATCGACAGCGGAAACGAGTTGCGACGCGGAAACGATATCAGCAGAATCGGTGTGTAATATAAGTTGTAACGATTCGAGCGGTTCATCGACCTGTTTCACCAGATCAAATTCCTCGCTCGGTTTACGATTCTGATCGGTCAATAACAGAATACTGCCATTTTTCTCGACCAGATTTTTCCCCACTTCCAAAGCAGCTGCGATTTGTGGCCATGAGGTACCGTGAAGACCCGCATCGACCCCCAGTACCACAAGATCACAGCGTTGGCCGAGTTCCAGCCACCAGTATTCTTTCAGAAGAGGTATGGCTTCGCGCATCACCGATTCGTGAGCACCGGTTAAAAAACGCGCGGCAGATCGGGACGTTGCCGGAACTACCTGAATCGAATACTGCGTTCCCAACAACCAGCCGACTTCATCGACAAGTTGTCGTAGCGGTCGCGAATCGTCGGGAGTCAGTTCCGCATGACCCAGCCCGCGCGCGTGCAACATCGCCTCGCGATTGGAAAATTGGGGATAAAGCAGGCTATTGGTTCCCCGATAGCCCAACAATGAATCGAACCCCGCGATACCGATGGTGAAAACAACGTCAGCTTCGACCAGATGTTTGGAAAGATAGATGCGTTCGCCCGATGTCGCCGTCGCAAGAAACGCGCAGGCTTTCTCGTCCGAATCGTCGTGCGTTTCCCATTTTATCTGGCCTCGCACGTTCTCGGGTAACTTTGCTCCAGGGTCGATCAAAGCCAGCGAATCATCTTTCGTGGCGGGTTGAAGAATTGTCACACTCGCAGGATCGATTCCTCTAGGATGCAAGCGGCTCCATACCTGCTCGAGGATCTCAGCTAAATGCGGTGTCTGGGGATCGACAGCGATAGTGACACGATCGTCGGAAATCACACACTGTTCCAACGCTGGAAAATCGATGGGTGAAGAAAGAGCTTCCGCAATGGCCTGTTCGACATTGTCAGGTTCGGGGGGCGCGGAATGAAACACTGCAACGCGGTCGTTGTCCATTTCGAACGACAAGCGACCTGTTCGACCGAACTTCAATTTGATGGAAACTAAAGAAACCAAGATGCACTTTTCTACGACAACAAAGGAGAGATTCTTCAAGCTCGTGAATTAGTAAGATCATGTCTGAATTTTAACGACGACATGACGAACTGACCACTGGTGATTATCAAGTAATTCAAGAAAGCTGCAGAAACTGCTTTATTTGTGGTTCTTGCGATTAAGAGGCGCACCGTCCCGGCGTAGGATTTTCAATTCGTTTCAACTATATTGAAACCTTATCGAGTCCCGTCTCATGTCTTTCTTCGATGTCGCCTTTCATGTCCGTAGGAAACTCTTTCAGGCTCGCAAAGTATCTCGACCTCGACGACGATCGGTTGATGATCGCCATACAGGGTGGGGAACCTCATGCGTTCGAAGGATTGGTGGAGCGGTATCAGTCGGCATTGCTGGGGTTTTTCAATCGGAACATTCGAGATCAACAGTTTGCTGAGGATCTCACGCAGGAGACGTTGATTCGGGTCTTCAATCAGTCGTGGGATTACCTGCCCATGGGCAGATTTCGCGGGTGGATGTTCCGCATCGCCCGGAATCTTCTCATCGATAATATCCGTAAGCGAACCAACGATGCGCTGGTCCGTGCGGTCAAAGGAAAAAGAGACGACGACTTCGACGCCCTGGCTCGGTTAGCGGGGGAAGTTCTCCCCCCCGACGAAAAAGCGAACTACCGTGAACTTTCCAGCCTGGTGGATCGGGTTCTCAAAGAGATCCCCGAAGAACAGCGGTTGACCTTCATTATGCATCATTTCTCGGGATTAACGCTTTCGGAAGTCGCCGAGGCGATGGAGACCACGTTACCCACCTCAAAAAGCCGGCTGAGGCTGGCGAGAGAAAAACTGCGTGAAAAACTGAAGTTCTACGGCGTCACAGACCCCAAAGAGCAGGAATGATCTGGCTAATCCAGTGAGGATTTTGAGGATTATATTCATTATCGTTTCAATTCAGAGAACGGAGAAAAATTCGTCAGATTCCCATGATCTTTCTTCACGAAGATCGCGTTATCTTTCTTAGTCGCAGAAACGGGGGTTTGGACGGAGAACGTCGTGTTCTCGAATAGGAGATTTTATTCATGGTTTATTTCAGTCGTCTGACGGACATTGTCACCTGCAACCTCAGCGAGATACTCGCCAACGAAGCCGACCCCAAAGTAGCGTTGGAGCAGGTGATTCGCGAGATGGAAGAAGGTTTGTCCGGTGCGAAGCGGAGTGTGGAAACCGCGACCAAATCCGAAAATCGCATCGCCAGAGAGATCGAGGAGCATCGTTCGCAAATCGATCACTGGAAAGAGAAAGCCAAATCGCTGTTGCAGGCGGGCAATGAAGAAGAAGCCCGACAGGCGTTAATGCGGAAACAGGAAACTGCGGACGTCATCGCCGGGTTGGAACAACAACATCAGGCGGCCATCGCCACCCGCGAACATCTCTCGACGACGACGCGGGCATTGCAAGCCAGACTCTCCGATGCCCACCGCAAGCAAAAAGAAATCGCCGGCCAGGAAGGTGAAATCGCAGAAATCGGCAGTTCTCCGCAGACGGGAAAGAGTTCTTCCGAGAGCAATCTGATCGAGGATCGTTCACAGCAAATCGACGATGAACTGGAGATGTTGAAGAAGGAGCTTTCAGAGTAATTTTCGCTGGATGACCGATGACAATAAAGGTGACAATAAAGGTGTCAGGAACCGTTTTTGTGAAAACTAAAAACGTAAAGAGACGCGCCCGTCAGGAAGCGTCAGACGAACTGTCACCAAAAAACGTACCAATGATCTCACCACACCCACAACTTAAAACCAAATACCACCACCAATTCTTCCCGTCGTGCCCGTCGTGTCGTCGAGGTGAAATTGAAAACCCTCACCCCGGCCCTCTCCCAGAGGGAGAGGGAGTCGAATTCACACGACGCCGGGTGGCACGCCCTGAGTCTTCGAAGGGCGTGGACAACGTGCCAGACACATCTTCACGAAGGGTGCCACCGGCTCTGCCAGTGTTTTCCGAAAGAGCAATCCCCCCGCTCCCTAAATGTTGCGGCTCTGAAAAATCCCGCATCCAACAACCGTAGCTGGATTCCTCAGAATTCAGCCGAGTTTCATAGGGAAATGCTATGCAAAGCATAGCCCTCACTGACAGAAATCGATCGATCAAACCCCCTGGGGCGCAAATCTGATTTTGAACCAATAGCCCTGGCATACAAGCTCCAACGGGACAGCAAACCCGCTGTTGCGCAACCAACTCGCTTATGGTAGAAGGAGAAAAAAAATGTTAAACCAAAATCCCAACCAATCTTGTTGTTCCGAAAGTCCCGAGAAGTTTCTTCACGTCCAGAGACTAAGCCGTCAATCCGTTTCTCTCTCAACCAGACCTTTACGAACAGAATCGTTCGTCGTGGAACCTGATTCCACTCGACAACAAAGTGACGATGGTGACGATGATGACGATGAAAATTATTTTCGATCCCTAATCACAATTTGGGGAATCCAGGTCAACCAATCGCATCGTTCGGAAATCTCGTTATG
>Ga0114931_10002119_pt1 | contig 25328 bp, 24 predicted proteins | sample 2SBtaG_FD_89579 | JGI IMG/M metagenome (GOLD analysis project Ga0114931, IMG submission 89579) | Deep subsurface microbial communities from Kolumbo volcano to uncover new lineages of life (NeLLi) - 2SBTROV14_V59a metaG | ecosystem: Environmental > Aquatic > Marine > Volcanic | place: Kolumbo... | reverse complement strand
TCTCCATTATTGCCTTGCATGGCACAGGTATAGCCCCTTCTACAGTCGGGCACGGCATGAGCTGGATCTTCACTCCGGATTCTCAATAAACAGTGCGGAAAAGCGTTACGTTTATCCACACTGATTCTGGTTACCGGCAATACCGGATGGCCTGAATTCGTTGGGGAGAGCAACCCTATTGACTGAAAACTCAGGGCAGTTCATTGTTCCGGTAATCCTGCAAGACAATCTACCGGATCAACCTGCCGGTTCCTAAATTACGGGTTTCTCTAGTGTTGTTATAGTGGAATTTCTTCTTGCTGGGAGTCCCGTTGGCAGAGTTTCCGTTGCAGGAATTTCACTGACATATTGACAATCGGGGTACCCCGTTATCGGTCCTAAACTTGAGTGAATTCTAGGTGCACTGACATTTGCCTTCATGGTCAATTTGATGCCTTTGAAGGAAAGGGCAACGGGTCTGTAGGGACATTCTTCATAAAAAATGTGATGGTTCTTTTCAGTTCACCGGTTTTTTTGGCAAAGATCAATGCGGTTGGCGCAAGGAATGTGTTTCTGTCCGAGATAACATCAACGCTTGCAGGATTAGCAAGTTGAGCCGGATTGCCTGCCAGAGCATTAAAAATATTTTTGCCATCCCATACAGCAGCCGCAACAATATTGCGGGATTCGACAAAATGCTGAAGATCACCTTCTTCTAACATTACGTCAGCGGTTGTATTAACCGACGGCAAAAGAACAAACGCTGCCATGATACATTTAATTTTTCATGTTTTTCCTTGTGATTGGCGATTAAAATATCAATCGCCGCATTCGATATCCATAGCAGGAAGCTGAATTTGCATCGTGTTAAAATTCGTTTTAATGACAGCTATTCTCCTTATGGCTAATTGATTACATGGGGTGTGGTTGAGCAACAAAACCCAACAAAGCAGCTTCAATACAAGTGCGCCACTTATTTGGAAAAAACAGACGCTGTACAAGCCGGACCGCTGGATTCTCTGCCACTCTGCCCAGCCTGTACGGACATATTTGTCACATTTATAATTGCCGCCCTGACAGGAACCATACTACCATATGGAAAAAACATTATCTCCCAGCGCCCCGACCAGCCACTATATTTCCAGCCAACACCATGATACCCCGTAAATACAGCTCCTGGCGTCATGGATTTGGCAGCGGCCAGTCCGCATACTTGTCAGCAGCAGTGTACTGCTGTCTGCTGCTCAGCCTGTTGTGCAGCGCGGTGTTGGCAGCCGATCCACGGCAGGACCAGATGGAACTCAGGAATTTCTTTCACCAGCGCTTCCCTGCACTGTCGCTGCAGGACTATACCGACGGCGTCTATGCCCTGGACCCGGTTGCCCGTGAATCCTGGCTTGCCATCGAGGAATTCCCGCCCTATGAACCTTTTATCGAACGGGGTGAAGCAGCCTTCACCAGAGCTTTCAAAAATGGCAGCAGCTATGCGGACTGCTTTCCAGACCAAGGCATCGGCATTGCCAACAGCTATCCGAAATGGGACAGACAGCAGGGCCAGGTGATCACCCTGGCTATGGCCATCAACCAGTGCCGGACGGCCAATGCGGAAATGCCGCTGCCCTATAAAAAAGGCCCCATCACCATTCTGCTGGCCTATATGGCCTACACATCCCGTGGCAAACCCATCAGCATTGTCATTCCTGAAGACGATCCGCGCGCCCTGGCGGCCTATGAACAGGGAAAAAAATATTACCAGCAGCGCCGCGGACAGCTGAATTTTGCCTGTGCCACCTGTCATATACAGAATGCCGGCAAGCGGATCCGCGCCGAAATATTGAGCCCGATGCTTGGCCAGACCAGCGGATGGCCGGTATATCGCCTGAAATGGGGCGGAATGGGTACCCTGCACCGCCGCTTCATCGGTTGCCACAAACAGATCCGGGCGCAAGCACCAGAAGCGCAAAGCGAAGCGCTGCGCAACCTGGAATATTATATGAGTTATAGCAGCAACGGCATTCCGGGGAACGGCCCGAGTACCAGAAAATGATCCAGACCCGACCCAACTGTACTGACATCGATGAGACAGGCCTGCTCCATTTGGATGTTGCCAAGGAAAAAATCCTGTCCAGCATCGAAACCATCAGCGGCATCCAGCGTCTACCCATCGAGCAGGCGCGCGGCCGCACCCTGGCGTTCGATATCGCTGCCAGGATCGATGTTCCGGCACAGACCAATTCGGCCGTGGACGGCTATGCCCTGCGCAGCGCGGATTTGCCAACTGCAGGTGTAACCGGTCAATTTGCTGTTATCGGCAGCGCCTTTGCAGGCAAACCCTACCGTGGCGCGATATCATCCGGGCAATGCATCCGCATCATGACCGGCGCCCCGATACCGGCAGGCTGCGATACTGTAATCATGCAGGAACAGGTGGAACGCAGCGGCGATACCATACTGATCGTCGCCAGTCACCGGCCCGGAGAGAACGTCCGGCAGGCCGGCGAGGATCTGCGCCGCGGAGAAACTGTGCTGTCCGCAGGCAGACTGCTGACGCCACCCGATATCGGCCTGTGTGCCTCACTGGGAATCGCCGAACTGACCGTCAGAAGAAAGCTCAGGATCGCCATCGCCTCCACCGGTGACGAGGTTTTCGACATCGGTTCGCTTCCCGGCAGTGGCGGCATCTACGACAGCAACCGCTACAGCCTGCTGGCAGCGCTGCACAGACCGGATATTGAAGTAATCGATCTGGGGATACTGCAGGACCGGCCGGAAATTTTGCTGGATACCTTCAACGGCATCGCCGATTATGCCGATGTCATCATTTCCTCCGGTGGCGTATCGGTGGGCGACGCCGACCACATCAAGACTGCGCTGCAGACTTCCGGCCAGATACAATTCTGGAAAGTCGCGATCAAACCTGGCCGGCCCATGGCCTTCGGCAGCATCGGTAGCGCGGCGTTCTTCGGCCTGCCCGGCAATCCTGTTGCGGTGCTGGTGACTTTCTACTTGCTGGTCTTGCCGGCCCTGGAAAAAATGCTGGGCATCACCGACAGAGCCATTGTGCCCATGTTGAAAGCCAGGGCCCTGGAGCCCATCAGAAAAAGACCGGGGCGCACCGAAGTGCAGCGCGGCATCCTGCAGCGCAACGGCCAGGGGGAATGGACCGTAAAAACCACCGGCAGGCAGGGCTCCGGTATCCTGCGCTCGATGAGCCTGGCCGATGCCTTCATCGTCCTGCCGCATGACGGCGCCAGTGTCAATGCAGGCGACCTGGTGGATGTCCTGCCTTTCGGCAGCTTCTGGTAACACTTTGTCTGCCAGTGGCTGCCTTGCAACCCTTTGACCAGGCCTTTGAAATCATCTGCAAAAACAAGGTCAGCCCCGCTTTTCAGCAATTTCTTTGTAAGAAAACGCTGCAATCCCCGACGAAATTCCAAGTATACTCTTCGCATGTGGATTTTTAGCATTTCGGTGGGATATTTTTTGTTGAGGGCAAAGCGAAAAAACGCCGCTGTAGCAATCTACAGCAAGTTTTTTCAACGCAGCCATCGGCAAAAAAGAGTCTGCTGAGGTGCTTAAAATTCATGTGCGGAGAGTATAGAAACGGAATAAGCGGCACAGCCTGCACTTCCCTGGTCAACCATGGAGAAACCGGAATAAACCATGCGCCTACGATTCATCTCAGTCAGCCTGTTGCTGCTTGCAGTCAACGGCATCGCAGTTTTCTTTTAGGAGCGTCACTAAACCGGGTTTTTCGTACTGTTGTTTACCAACGCTGCAAAAAACAGATGGACATCCTCCCCTATGGCACCAAATTCGATGTCTCCGCGTGGGGTACGAGTGGATTGGGCATTTCCCTGGCCGCCAAAAACCCGGACGAAATTGACCCGGATATATGCGTCTGGATAGGAGGCCACGATTGCCGGCAGACCTATCACGCCAGTTTACTCAACATATCGGCAATGAGCTTTGGTGCCTTGAGCAGTCATGCAATTTTGGCTTTGAATGGTGGCGCCAGACTGGGCCATTTTGCCCATAATACCGGAGAGGAGGCGTCAGCCGTTATCATGTGCAACACGGCGGTGATTTGATCTGACAAAATAGTAGTTCTTCTGATGGATTAGCATATCCTTTAGTGGTTTTGCGGAATATTATATGCGCTCGTCCGGCGGGTGTGGCCGGGAAGCACCAATCGTGAGTATAATGCTGTTTTGAATTGCCGAAACTGAAGGGTATGTATGATCAACAAGCTGATCAACGACATACAGGTCAGATGCAGCAACTGCAGCCTGGATACGCTTTGCCTGCCGCGTGGCCTGTCGGAAAAGGAAGTCGAACGCATCAGTGAAGTCATCAAGCGCAAAAAAACCCTGCAGCGTGGCGCACACATCTATCGGGAAGGCGATGCCTTCAAGGGTATTCTGGCCATCAAGTCGGGCACGGCAAAGCTGATCCGAGACGATCTGCATGGCAACGAACATATAATCAATATCCTGCTGCCTGGTGAATTGCTGGGTTTTGACGCTTTCTCCGACAACCACCACAACTGTTCTGCGATTGCCCTGGAAACCGTCAGTTATTGCGAACTGCCCGCCGATGACCTGGAGACCCTGTGCCTGAAAATACCAGGCCTCATGCGCGAAATGTTTCGCCATACCGGCGAAAAGCTGAATCATGACAGCCAGCAGATTGTGCGCAACAAGAGGCCGGCGGAAGAACGCCTCGCGGCGTTCCTGATCAACCTGTCGGAACGTTTTCACCGCCGGGGCTTTTCTTCCTCCGAATTCAATCTCCCGTTGACCCGCCAGGAAATTGGCAACCATCTGGGCCTTGCCCTGGAAACGGTCAGCCGCCAGTTGAAGAAGTTTCAGGACCAGGAGCTGATCACGGTAAACCACAAAAACATCCAGATCCGCGACATTCCCCGGTTGAAGAAACTGTATTTATAGTACCGCTCCTGCTTATTTCTCACCCTGTCCCGAACAGCCGGCATGAACCCTGTTGACATCGCATTGCCTGGATTTCACCGGACCGTAGCACAATGGTTTTATCGCCAGTTCGGGCAACCGACCGAGGTGCAAATCCAGGCCTGGCCGGCTATCCAAGCCGGTAAATCCGCCCTGATCGCAGCCCCTACCGGATCAGGCAAAACCCTTGCCGCGTTTCTCGCGGTAATTGACACACTGGTCAGACAGGGCCTGGATGGCGGCTTGCCCGACAGGACCCTGGTGGTGTATGTTTCCCCGCTCAAGGCCTTGTCCAACGACATCCGTAAAAACCTGGAACTACCCCTCGGTGGTATCGAGTCCGCTCTGCTGGAAGCCGGTCTGCCGGGTATTGCGCTGAGGGCCCAGACCCGGACCGGCGATACCTCCCAGAGTGAACGCACGGCGATGAAAAAACTGCCGCCGCATATCCTCGTGACCACGCCGGAATCGCTTTATATTCTGCTGACCTCAGCTTCCGGACGGGAGATGCTAAGCTCGGTGCGCACCGTTATCGTCGATGAAATTCATGCCCTGGCCGGCAACAAACGTGGCGCGCATTTAATGCTGTCGCTGGAGCGTCTGACCAGACTGACGGAACGGGAACCTGTCAGAATCGGCCTTTCCGCCACCCAGAAACCGTTGACCGGCATCGCGCATTACCTGATCGGCAATCGTTCCCTGCCCTGCAGCATCATTGACACCTGACACTCGCGCCAGCGTGATCTGCAGCTAGAAGTAACAGGCTCTCCGCTGGAAGCAATCATGGCCAACGAAGTCTGGGAGGAAATCTACGACCGCCTGGCGGAACTCTGCCAGGAGCATCGCACCACCCTGATATTCGTCAATACCCGTCGCCTTGCGGAACGCACCGCCGCCGCGCTGACAGAAAGAATCGGGGAATCCGCTGTAACCTCGCACCATGGCAGTCTGGCCAGGGAACACCGGCTGCATGCCGAACAACGACTCAAACAGGGGCAATTACAGGCGTTGGTGGCTACCGCCTCGCTGGAGCTGGGCATCGACATCGGTGATATCGATCTGGTCTGCCAGCTGGGATCGCCGCATGGCATCTCGACATTCCTGCAACGGGTGGGCCGCTCCGGACACAGACTTGATGCCATTCCCAAGGGCCGCCTGTTTCCCCTGTCGCGCGACGATCTACTGGAATGCACGGCGCTGTTGTCCGCTGTCCGGCAGGAGCAACTGGATAAAATCGAATTACCCATTCATCCGCTGGATGTACTGGCGCAGCAGATCGTTGCCGAAGTCAGCTGCGGCGAATGTCTGGAAAAGGATTTATACCAGAGATGCATACTGGCCTGGCCGTATCGCCAGTTGCGCGAAAAACAGTTCCAGGCCGTGGTGAAAATGCTCAGCGAAGGTTATCACACCCGCCGCGGCCGGCGCGGGGCCTACCTGCACCGGGACCTGGTACACGGCATGCTGCGTCCGCGCAAAGGTGCGCGCCTGACCGCCCTGCTCAACGGTGGCGCCATTCCGGAGCAGTTCGATTACGACGTAATACTACAGCCTGAAGGTCTGTTTGTCGGCACATTGAACGAAGATTTCGCCTTCGAAAGTCTGCCTGGTGATATTTTCCAGCTGGGCAACAGCTGTTACCGCATGCTGAAAATCGAACAGGGCAAGGTCCATGTCGAAGACGCTCACGGCCAACCGCCCAACATTCCGTTCTGGTTCGGCGAAGCGCCTGGCAGAACAATGGAATTGTCACAGGCCGTGTCCGACCTGTCGGTAAGACTAGATAGCTTGCTGGAACGGGGAGACGGCGCCTGCAAAGACTTTCTTCTGCAGGAACTTGCCCTGCCAGCGGCAGTGGCCGAACAATTGCATGATTACCTGGCAGCCGCCAAGGCCGCACTGACCGCGCTTCCCAGCTTCGAGAAAATCATTTTCGAACGCTTTTTCGATGAAACCGGCGATATGCATCTGGTCATTCATTCGCCCTACGGCTCGCGCATCAACCGCGCCTGGGGACTGGCGCTGCGCAAACGTTTCTGCCGGCGTTTCAATTTCGAATTGCAGGCCGCGGCCGGTGAAGACAATATCGTGCTGTCGCTGGGGCCGACCCACAGTTTTCCACTGGCCGAACCGGCCGGTTATCTGCACTCCGCCTCGGTCAGGGAAGTATTGATCCAGGCCCTGCTTACGGCACCGATGTTCCCCACCCGCTGGCGCTGGGTGGCCAATACCGCCCTCGCCGTGCCCCGCAATCGCGCCGGCAAAAGAGTGCCCGCAACGTTTCAACGCAACGACGCCGAAGACCTGATTGCCGTGATTTTCCCGGACCAACTGGCCTGTTTCGAAAACATCGCCGGGGAACGGGAAATACCCGATCATCCCCTGGTGGCACAGACCCTGTGGGATTGCCTGCACGAACTGATGAATATAGACGGCCTGCAGCAAATCCTTCGCGGCATTGAACAGGGCGGCATAGAAATCATTCCGCGCGACCTGACGACGCCGTCGCCCATGGCACAGGAAATCCTCAACGCCCGCCCCTATGCCTTTCTCGATGAGGCGCCAGCCGAAGAACGGCGCACCCTGGCTATACAGCAACGACGATTTGCCAGCCCGCAGGACGCCGCCGAAATCGGTCTCCTGGACCCGCAGGCCATAGCGCGGGTGCGAACAGAAGCCTGGCCCGATGCGCAAAACCGCGAAGAGTTACATGACAACCTGTTGCTGCTGGGGTTTATCACTGACCAGGAAGGCCGCAGCCAGAAAAACTGGCTGCCTTTGCTGCAGGAGTTGCAGCAGGCCCGGCGTGCCGTGATATTGCAGACGAATGAAGAGACACTCTGGGTAGCCGCAGAACGCCTGCATGAGTTGCTGCTCCTGTTCCCCGAGTCCAGCTGCCAGCCAGCGATTGCCACTGTCTTCGATGCCGACGGTATGGACGAACAGCTAGTCATCGAAGAACTGCTGCGCAGCCGGCTGGAAGGACTGGGTCCGGTAACTGCGGCCCGGTTGGGCGCGCCGTTGTCCCTGCCGGCAGACAGAACGGGACAGGCACTACTGGCTCTGCAGCAGCAGGGAAGCGTCATCCAGGGCCGGTTCAGCCCTGGTTGTGAATCGCTAGAATGGTGCGAACGCGGCCTTCTGGCGCGCATTCACCGCTATACGCTGAAACAATTACGCAAGGAAATAAAACCGGTTCCGCCAGCCGTTTTCATGCAATTCCTGTTCGTCTGGCAGGGATTGACCGACCCTGGGGAAGGACAAAATAGCCTCACCAAAGTGCTGCGGCAACTGGAAGGACTGAATCTTTCCGCCACAGCCTGGGAGCAGGAAATATTGCCTAAACACCTGAAACCTTATTTCTCAAGCGACCTGGACAGCCTGTGCAATTCCGGACAGTTTGTCTGGTTGCGTCTGAAACCCGGCGGGTCGGACAGCCCTGCAGCCGCGGGCAAAAGCACATCCATTGCACTGATAGAACGTGAGAACCTTCCCCACTGGCGCAGTTTTTCCAGTCTTCCCGATAAAAACGCCCTGCACCTGAGCGGTACTGCTGAAAAAGTGTATGCCTCACTGCAGCAATGGGGCGCCAGTTTTTTTCAGGAATTGCAGGCGGATACCAGTCTCCTGAGAACGCAACTGGAAGAAGCGCTGGGGCAGCTGGTTGCAGCCGGCCTGATTACGGCCGACAGTTTTCAGGGCCTGCGCACTTTGACGCTGAGTCAGAAAGTATTGCAGCGCCGCAATAAACGCTACCGGATCAAAGAACCACTGGCCGCTGCCGGGCGCTGGTCATTACTGCGTCTACAACGCCCTGCCGAGGGGCAAACAGCTGCAGCCGTTGAACATATCGCCCGCGCCCTGCTGCGGCGTTACGGCATTGTCTTTCGTAAATTGCTGGACAGGGAAAGCGGCCTGCCCAGCTGGCGCGAGTTGCTGTATATATTCCGCCGGCTGGAAGCACGCGGTGAAATACGTGGCGGTCGTTTCCTGCAGGGCTTCGCCGGCGAACAGTACGCCCTGCCCTCTGCAGTCAAAACCCTGCGTGCTATCAACAGGCAGCCGCAACAGGAACAACTGATAGCAATCAGCGCTGCCGATCCACTGAACCTGACCGGCATCATCACGCCCGGGGAGCGCATCGCCAGCAAAACCACGCATCGCATCCTGTACAATCATGGCGTACCAATCGCTCACAGCGGCAAGGGAAAAGTATTCTTTTTACAGGACTTTAAGGACGAGGAACAATGGGCCTATAGAAAGGAATTATTGACGTAGACCGAGAACGTACAGGCAATCAACCTGACAACTTTCAATGTGCAAGCGGGACTTTAAGGGCTTGTCACATTTGATAAAAACAGCTTGGCAGGGTATGCATCGCATACCATGGAAACATAAAACCGTAAAATCATGCTGTCTGGTACGCGATGCGTACCCTACAAGAATTCTCCTTTGTCAAATTATGCAAAGCCGGGAGAGCAAAAGCAATCTGGAATATGTCAGGATCCCTGCCTCCTACAGCTTTACCAACGCAAACCCGGCAAGCCCCCCCTCAGGTCTTGATGCCAACCCCCTTGTGCAGCAGAAACAGGCTGAACAGCGTGAAGAAGACAATAAAACCACAGGTGATGGCCAGCGCCATGCGAACATCGACATCGGAAACGCCTATCATTCCATAGCGGAAGGCATTAATCATGTACAGAATGGGATTACCCAGGGAAATCTTCTGCCAGATCTCCGGCAGCATGGAAACGGAATAGAACACCCCGCCCAGGTAACTCAATGGCGTCAGGATGAAGTTCGGAATGATGGAAATATCGTCGAAGCTGTCGGCAAACATGGCATTGATGAACCCCGCCAGGGCAAACAGCGTTGCGGTCAGGACAACAACTGCCGCCGACAGCCAGACATTGTGCACAGTCAGATCGGTAAAAAAAGACGAAATCAGCAACACCACACAGCCAACCAGCACGCCACGAATGATACCTCCGCTGACATAGCCGCCGAGAATCACCCAGTTGGGTATCGGAGACACCAGCAATTCCTCGATATTCCTTTGAAACTTGGTGGAATAAAATGAAGACACGACGTTGGCGTAGGAATGACTGATCACCGACATCAGAATCACACCGGGAACGATATAATCCATGTAGCTGGCGCCGTTGACTTCACCGATGCGTTTGCCGATAAGCGTGCCAAAAATCAAAAAATACAATGAAGTCGTGACAGCAGGCGGCAACAGCGTCTGCGGCCAGATGCGGGTGAAGCGGCGCACCTCTTTGGCGACGATGGTGCGAAAGGCAACGGCATATTTCATTTCTACTCTGCTCTAAAAAATTCCTGGTCACCGGCTGCCTTGGTGTCGATCAAATCCAAAAACAGCTGTTCGAGCCGGTTGGTCCTGTTCTTCAGACTCAGAACCTCGATATTCTTTTCTGACAGTCCCTGGAATAATTTATTCAGGCCATTGGCCTTGGGCACCCCGACATGCAGGATCTTGTCTGCGAAGCGTTCAATCTGATAGCCATCGATGTGCGGCGCCCTGTCTACCTCTCTGGCCAGATCCAGGACGAAATGATCGATATGCACCCTGGTCAGCAATCCGGCCATGTCGGTGTTTTCTATAATCTCACCATGATCGATAATGGCGATGTTCCTGCACAGATTCTCCGCCTCTTCCAGATAATGGGTGGTGAGGATGATGGTTGTTCCCTGGGCATTGACTTCGCGCATCAGCTGCCACATGGAACGTCGGATCTCGATATCCACTCCGGCGGTGGGTTCATCGAGAATCAACAACTGCGGCGCATGCACCAACGCCCTGGCAATCATCACCCGCCGCTTCATCCCGCCCGACAAGCGCCGGGACACGGTATCGCGCTTGTCCCACAGATCCATCTGTTTCAGGCATTGTTCGGCCCGTTGCAACGCCTCCCTGCGCGGAATGCCATAATAGCCGGCCTGAATGAGCAGAATGTTTTTTACCGTTTCGAACTGGTTGAAATTGATCTCCTGGGGCACCAGCCCGATATGGCTTTTTGCCTCTTCCCGCTGGCCGCGCAAATCCTTGCCGAATACCTTGACCGTGCCGCTGCTGGCGTTGACCAGGGAGCAGACAATGCCGATGGCAGTGGACTTGCCGGCGCCGTTCGGTCCCAGCAAGGCAAAAAAATCGCCTGCCTCGACATCCAGGTCGATCCCCTTCAGTGCCTGCACACCGCCGGCATAGGTTTTTTGCAGTTTACGAATCGATAAGGCTTTCATGATCTAAAGGAGGGGCGATGAAAAAATGTAAAAATCCACGGCTGAAGGGTATAATTTTACCAGATTCTCTTATTTCACGCGGACTAATAGGCAACAATATTGACTGTGCAGACTCCTGAAATTGTAGCGGCTGTAGACCTTGGTTCCAACAGCTTTCACATGCTGGTGTGCAGCCTGAAAGACGGCAATCTGCATACCCTGGACCGCATCAAGGAGATGGTGCGGCTGGCATCCGGACTGGACAGGAAGAATCATCTCGATGATGCCACCCGCCAGAGAGCAATTGCCTGCCTGGAAAAATTTGGCCAGCGCATACGAAATTTTCCGCCGGGAAGCGTCCGCATAGTCGGAACCAATACCCTGCGCACGGCAAAGAACGCCGCTGTCTTTCTGGCCGAGGCGGAGGCGGCGCTGGGTCACCCCATTCACGTCATATCCGGTATCGAAGAAGCCCGTCTGATCTACATGGGCGTCGCCCACAGCCTGGAAAGCGATGCCGGCAAGCGGTTTGTCATGGATATCGGCGGCGGCAGTACCGAATACATCATCGGCAGCGGCGATCAACCCAGGCGCAAGGAAAGCCTGCACATGGGCTGCGTGTCCATGAGCAATGCTTTTTTCAAGAATGGCAAAATTTCCGAGAAAAAATTCAAACAGGCCGTGCTGTTTGCCGAACGGGAACTGGAACCCATCGAACTCACCTATCACAACAGACACTGGGATGAAGCCATCGGTGCCTCGGGTACTTCACGCGCCGTCGACAAGGTTATCCGTGCCGCCAGCTGGTCCAACAACGGCATCACCCTGGATGGCCTGACGGAAATGGTAATGTGCATAGTTCAGAAAAAACATGTCGATGACCTCGATCTGCCGGACCTGGACCCGGAACGCCGTTCGGTATTTCCCGGCGGCGCGGCGATCATTTACGCCACTTTCAAGAGTCTCGGCATCGAACAGATGAAAGTCTCTGACGGCGCATTGCGGGAGGGCCTAATATACGACCTGCTGGGCCGCATCTACAACCATGACATCCGTTCGGAAACTGTTGCCGCACTGGCCGAACGTTATCACATCGACGCGCCTCATGCGGCACGCATCAAGCAGACCCTGGGCTATACCTTCAGCCAGTTGAGCGCTATCTTTCCGGAACAGGAGCGCGACAATCTGCTGCAGTTCCTCAACTGGGCCGCCGAACTGCATGAAATCGGCCACGACATTGCCCATAGCCAATATCACAAGCACAGCTCCTACGTGATCGAAAATGCCGACATGGCGGGGTTTTCCCGACAGGACCAAATCATTCTGTCGACTATTATCCGCCAGCATCGGCGTAAATTTTCCACGAAACTGTTCAAGGCACTGCCAGCCCCGTGGAATCGGTATACACCGGTCCTGGCAATTCTGCTACGCCTGGCCGTGCTTCTGCATCGCAACCGCCATGACGACGCATTACCGGGTTTCGTCATCGGCATCGAGAACAAAACCATACAACTCAAATTCCCTCCAGACTGGCTGCTGAAATCACCATTGACCCGAGCCGACCTGCAGCAGGAATCGGAGTACCTCGAAGCCGCGGGCTATACGTTGGATTATTCCTGACCCTGTACATGCTGGCTACCTTGCGTTTTTTGTTGCTGTGCCTGGCAATCCCTCCAATAATGATTGCTGTGCTGCTTTTTTTTGCCTGCGACGATCAAGCCCTCATTCATCGCAAACAGACGCCCGACTACCATGACGTACAGCGGGCCAAACAGATTTTCCAGGAAAACCTCGCTCTCGACAGCCCCGTCAGAACGCTGGTATTGACCGAAAAAGATCTCAATGTCGCCACCAATTATCTACTTTCCCGGCATTTCAACAGTGCCGCGGCAGTGCGCATGAATCCGGCAGGGTTGCAGTTTGTCATCACCCTGGGCTTGAAAAACAATCTCTTTGGCAATTACCTAACATCAGTTTCGATCTGAAGCAGAGTCAGAATTCTCTGAAAGTCGGCAATCTAAAGATCGGCAGCATCAGGATAGCCGATGAATTTTCCGATTTCATCCTGGACGGCGTCATCCGGCTGACGCCGTTAAAGGAATATTACTTTCTGGCAGGCGATCACATTAACAACATGCAACTGAAAAACAGTCAACTGCATATCGCCTACCGCCTGAACCCGGAGCAATTTGCCCGTCTGGGCAATCTGCTGGCATTGAACATCGATCCCGATGCATTGTCTGTCTACCAGCAAAAGCTCGCCGATGTCGTCGCCCGCCATGATCGTGCCTGGCGCCTGTCCCTGGCGCAGCTTCTGCAGCCACTGTTTCAACTCGCCTATCAGCGTTCCACACAGAACGATGCCATCGAGGCCAATAAACATGTGATTTTCACCGTCAACGCCTATGTCAACCGTAACGGAGCGCAGCGATTACTACCCGATACTACAACAGCGGACACTGCCAGGCTGTCGGTTTTTTTATATAGACGCATTGATATGGCGAAACATTTCATCGCTTCCGCGGCACTATCTGCATCGGGAAGCGGCCATCTGGCGCAAAAGCTCGGTCAGAACAAGGAGTTGGCCGATGCACAACACGGCAGTGGCTTCAGCTTCATCGACCTGGCTGCAAACCATGCCGGCAGATACTTTGGCGAAATGGCTACAGCCACTCCGGAAACTGCCAGAAAACTACAGCAAAAAATGGCCAACATCAAGGATTATCGCGCCTTTATGCCCGACGTGACCGATCTACCGGAAAGTCTCAGCAGCCAGGAATTCCAGGAAAGATTCCACAACACCGAAAGTCCCGTGTATCGACAAATAATCCGACAGATCGATACAAGAATCGCGGCCTGCCGTATTTATCAATAGGCATAAAAAAGGGGAGCCCAAACTCCCCTTTCCATACCGGCCTTTATTTCCCCGGCAGGCCTGACCGTCTGCCGCCGCAATACAAACTCATTACTGCGGCATTGATCCTCAATTAAAGGTCTTTCCCGGAGTGGGAGGCAGCGATGGCATTGACTGCTTCGGAAAGGGCCCGGTCAAGGCATTGAGAAAAGCGACAATATCGTCGATCTCCTGCCGGGACAGATCCTTACCTAACTGCAGCTTGCCCATTATCTTCACAGCGGTAGGCAGATCCTTGACCGTGCCATTGTGAAAATAAGGTGCGGTCAAGGCGATATTGCGCAGGGTCGGCACTTTCCAAAAATGCTTGTCTTCCTGTTTTTTGGTCGCCTCGTAACGCCCTAGGTCTTCGCTGAAATGATATTTTGCTTCAAAAAAGCCGTTGCTGATCATCGGGAATTTCATGAACGTTCCTGGACCATTGAAAGCCGGACCGCTGTGGCAGCCGGAGCAACCCAGCGCTTCAAAAGTGTTCATGCCACTGACCTGCTGGGCGGTCAACGCCGATTTGTCGCCCTTGACATACTTGTCATAGGCGCTGTTTGGCGTTATCAGTGTTCTTTCATAGGCAGCGATCGCCTTGGTCGCATTGTCTTTGCTGATGGAGTTGGCGCCAAAAGCTTGGTTGAACAATTGCTGGTAGCCTTCGATCGATTTCAGCCTGGCAACCACATCATCCCAACTCTTCATGCCCATTTCTATAGGGTTGGTCACGGGACCTGCAGCCTGGTCTTCCAGACTGGCAGCCCTGCCGTCCCAGAATTGCACCTCGTTGAATGCGGAATTCCAGACAGTCGGGGCACTGCGGCCGCCAGTCTGGCCGTTGACGCCCATGGCAACAGGCCTGTTGTCCTCCCCACCCAGCATGACGTTATGGCATGAAGCACAGGAAACCGTGCCCGTCGATGACAATCTCGGATCATGATACAGCTTCCTGCCCAGTTCGACCTTGGCGGCAGTCGTGGGATTATCAGCCGGAGCCGGCGCCTTGTCAGGCAAAGCCTGCCAGTTGGCGGCCGAGGAAACTGTAGCCAGACCCGCCAAAGTCAGCACAGAAACCAGCGAACGAATTTTTAACATAACATCCTCCAATTCTATTAGTAGTGGTACTTTATTTCGTCGGGTCGCTTGCAGTCGACCTCTTTTTACATGTGCAACAATCTTTACCAATACACAAAGCAGTGCGTTCAGCTCCCCTGATTTTTTCAATTAAAAAAAATCAGCCGAACGGCTAAATTGTAAGATATGCCACTGACAAGGTAAAATAAAATCGTCAATCACAGCGCTTCGCTGCATATATTTCAGCCCATCAGCCGGCATCGGTATGAGTTGCCAGACTCATACCGGCACAGTTTATGACCGTCTGCAAAGGGGAATTGTTTCAGACTTCCCGGCCATCATATTGAATAGCGGCAATTTCCTGAAGAATTGCCTGCAGCGGAAGGGACAAATACGCAGTTTCTCAAAAAATTGTGCCCTGCTTGACAAGGCGTTCAGTTTTGTCGTCCCCATATCGGCAGGAATTGCCGTAATATACTTTAAAAGAAAATACTGCCGGGTTTATCCATGGCGTTAGTTGCTGCAAATTGTGCTATTGTACTGAATTTTATCTATCAGCTTTCGCATTTCCCTGTAGACTTCCCGGGAATACAAATTCAGATCAGCGCCACACGACAGCCCCTGGAAAAAAGTCCAACCCCCTCAACTATTGTCTTTTTAAAACAGCTGAAGTTGTTTTACTCCGGCTTGCAGCATGCCAATACCAATCCAGGCAACGCTACATCGAAAACAAGCATCTACATTTTTCCATGCGTGCATATCGACCGTTTGATCGCAGCAGCGCAACTATTCCTGGTGCCGCTTCAGATCCCCTAAAAACCATCGCAGATCAATTAACCGGAATCCGGCTACTGTTTGCCCAGAGGAATTTAATGTATTATTGATCTATAAAGTCGTTACAAGCGAATTCATGCAGACCAGTCCCTGGAAAACTCTCGCAGGCATTCTGCCGTAGCGCGTATCTCAATCACATCATGGGTCTATGGGTCAGGAAATCAACATTTCACATTTCGAGGCTGGCGATTTTGAACACTATCATCGAAAATTGCGTCAGGAGACGGAACTGCTGTGTAAATTGATCGAACAGAATACCTGTTCCATGAGCCGCCCGGTGGCGGGATTTGAAATCGAGGCCTGGCTGGTCGACCGGAAAATGCAGCCAGCGCCGGTCAATGAACAATTCCTGGCAGCACTGGCCGATCCCATGGCGTCGCCGGAACTGGCCAAATTCAACATCGAACTGAACAGCCCTCCGCTGCCACTAAGCGGCAATGTCCTGAGCCAGCTATAAAAGACACTGCAGCATACCTGGAGCAAGGCGGCCAGGCAGGCGGAAACTATGCAGCTGCATTTGCTCATGATCGGGACTTTGCCGACCCTGGAGTTGTCATCGCTGAACCTGGATAACATGTCCAATATGAATCGCTACCGGGTACTGAACGAACAGATCCTGCATTCCCGCGGCAAGCCAATTCATCTGGACATCGTCGGAAATGAACACTTGAAATTCGACCATGACGACGTGATGCTGGAATCGGCGACAACTTCATTTCAGATCCACACCCAGTTGCCGCTGGACATGGCCCATCATTTCTACAATGCCTCCATCATCGCTTCAGCGCCGATGGTTGCGCTATGCGCCAATGCCCCCTATCTGTTCGGCAAGGACCTGTGGCACGAATCGAGAATACCGTTGTTTGAACAGGCCATCGAGACCGGCGGCTACCAGGGTGCCGCCCAGGGTCCCTTGCGCCGGGTCAGTTTTGGTTCCGGCTATGCACGGCAATCCATATGCGAATGCTTCCTGGAAAATCTCGAGCATTTCCCGGTATTGCTGCCGGAAAAATTCACTTCCGATCCCGCAGCCTTTGCTCATCTGCGTCTGCACAATGGCACCATCTGGCGCTGGAACAGACCACTGGTGGGTTTCGACCCGGACGGCACGCCGCATATCCGAATCGAGCACCGCACCCCGGCTGCAGGGCCTACGATCATCGACACGATCGCCAATGCCACCTTTTATTATGGCCTGACAAAAAACCTCTGCGATGAAATTATCAAGCGGGGCATCAGTCTGCCCTTCGCGCAGGCCAAGGACAACTTTTATCAGGCTGCACGTTTTGGCCTGGACAGCAACATTATCTGGTTCAGCGAAAAAAAACAACGCCTTCAGGACCTGCTGAAATCAGAACTCGTCGTCAGGGCGGAAAAAGGCCTGAAATCACTGGGCGTAAATCATGCCGATATCGATACCTACCTGGATATCATCAAAAACCGCATCGACAACAAACAAAACGGCAGCCAGTGGCAGCGACAGTTCATGAACAAGTATCAAGCAGACTTCCAGACCATGACCCGGCATTACTGGCAGAAACAATGCACCGACCAGCCGGTCAGCGAATGGAGTCTGTCATGAGACCGCTGCAGTTGACTCAGCTCGACACCCTCCCGGATGATATCCAGACGGCGACGCCGGCATCGCTGCACGACATTCTTCCAGGCCCGACACTGCTGCATTTGCCCGGCAAGCAGCGGCAACCATTGTTCATCTCCATACTGCTGCATGGCAACGAGCCCACCGGTTTCCATGCCCTGCAGCGACTGCTGAGAAAATACCGGGACAGACAGCTGCCGCGTTCCCTGTCCATCTTTTTCGGCAATATCGAGGCCGCGGCACAGGGACTGCGAAGACTGAACGGCCAGCCGGATTACAACCGCATCTGGCCGGGTACGGAGTTCCCCGATTCGCCGGAAACCCGCCTTACCAGGGAAATCGTTGCCATCATGCAGCACCGGCAGGTCTTCGCCAGCATCGACATTCACAACAATACCGGACTCAATCCACACTATGCCTGCGTCAACAGGCTGGATCACCAGTTTCTGCAACTGGCCTCACTGTTCGGCAGGATGATTGTCTATTTCATCCATCCCAAGGGTGTGCAGTCGGCGGCCTTTGCCGAACTGTGCCCGGCAGTCACGCTGGAATGCGGTCGTCCTGGACAGGAATACGGTGTCGATCATGCCCTGCAATTTCTTGACAGTTGTCTGCACCTGACGGAACTGCGCGATCATTGCGTCGCCGCGCAGGACATGGATGTCTATCACACCGTCGCCCAGGTGAGTATCCGGGAGGGTATCGCCTTCAGCTTCACCGATCCACAGGCTGACTTTCTACTGGACCGTGACCTGGAGCGCATGAACTTTACCGAAATCCCCGCTGGCACACCACTGGGAAAAATAAACGGCAGCGGCAACTTCCCGGTTCTTGCCCGTGATGACTGTGGCTCAGACATTACTGGGCAGTTTTTCACCATTCAGGACAATGAATTGTGCGTGAAACGCAAAACCATGCCGTCGATGCTGACCCTGGACGAGCGCGTCATCAGACAGGACTGCCTGTGCTATCTGATGGAAAGGATACAGCCATGAGCTTCTGGAAGGAAAAGACCCTGGCCGAAATGACCACCGAGGAGTGGGAATCGCTGTGTGATCACTGCGGCAAATGCTGCCTGAACAAACTGGAAGACGAGGAAACGGGAAAGATCTATTATACCAGTGTCGCCTGTGATCTGATCGACCTGCAGACCAGCAGTTGCACCCGCTATGCGCAACGCTGCACGCTGGTGCCCGACTGCCTGGACCTGAAGCAGCACGACTTCAGGGATTTCAACTGGCTGCCCGAAACCTGCGCCTACAAACTGCTGGCCGACGGCGAGGACCTGCCGCTCTGGCATCCGCTGGTTTCAGGAGACCCTGATAGCGTCAGGGAAGCCGGCGTCGCCATTGGCAGCTATGCCATGAAGGAATCGGAAGTGGATGATCTGCAGGAGCATATCATCACCTGGCTGGATGATTGATTCTTTACAGTACTATCCTGGAGAACAGGAGGATTGTTTGCAGTCATATGTTGTCGGTTTCCCTGATTACTACAGAGCGCACCGGGAACACAAAGCATCTCATCATTGAGCCATTGGCAGATTGCCATAGCCGGGTTGAGGCAGCTTTTCCCGGATTCCGCTGGGCTGCATCCGGACTACGTTGGAATCAGGATTTGCCGCTTTGCCCATACCCATGAGCACTCATAACCGTAGCCCGGATGTAGCCTCAGCGGAATCCGGGTGGCACGCTGTCGAATTGACGATCGACGATTTTTGAAGAGGTGTTTCAAAACGGACTAGGCATCATCAAAAACTCCGCGCGCTCTGGTGGCCTCTGTGGTTTTAAAGTAATAATGCAAAGGACATGACCACCCGAGCCTTGTGTAGCGGAATTATTCCTCGTCGATCCACTCCTGCAATGCCGCAATGATGCTTTTTGCCTGATCCTTGCTGGATATATTGAATTTGGATTTTTGCTGATATTCGCCGTTTCTTTTCTGGTAGCGGCGAATGGTGTATTTGTCCGGGCCATATTCCTCCTTGCTGCGATTCCAGTCCTGATAGCGGTAGATCACCGTCGCCCAGGCGCCTTTGCTGAGGACTTTCTTGTCCAGTTCTTTGACGGTCTCGATATCGCCGTCTTTGTAGGTTACCGTCAGTTCATCAACAGTTTCAGCCATTTTTCCACCAGTATAAAAACTTGTAATTGAGTAAAATTATTACGGCGCCTGATTGCCGTCGCTCAGCAGTCTATCAATTTCCGCCAGATGCGCCAACAGGGTCTGCATTTTTTCCGTCGCCGGCTTGAAATATTCCTCTGCATAAGGAGTGATTGCACAGTCCGCAGGCAAGGGACTGGCCGATTCCAGCAGCATCTGCATGCGCCGGATAAACACGAACTGCAGCCACTGCGGAAATTCCATCGTGTCATGGCAAAAGGGCAGTTCACTGGCGTAGGCCGAAGCGTCCAGTTGACCATCCTGCCAGCAGCCCATTTCTCGCAATTCCATTTCGATGGCCAAAAGACAATGCGCCACCTGCGTAGTTTTTTCCGTCATGCTGTCGCCATCATTTCAGGTCCATCATGAACTGGCCAAAAGCCCGGCTGCCCTCGCCGGTGCCGATGGTCTCGACAACCTTCAGGGTCCTGGCGTCGATCACCGAAACACTGTCGCCCAGCCAGTTGGCCACATAGACATGCCGGTCATCGGGATGGGTGGCGATGCCTTCCGGCTTATCGCCCACCTCGATGACGGCGATTTCCCGCAGGCTGTCGGTGTCGATCACGGAAACGTTGCTGTCGTCCTGATTGGTGACCAACAGCAGGGTGTCCCGCAGCGCCAGCGTCGCGGCATAGGGTCTGCTCTGCACCGGTACGGTGGCAATTCGATGGAAACCCCGCGTCTCAAGCACAGTGACATCGTCGCTTTCGACATTGGCCGTGTACAGCCGTTGGCCTCTGGCGTCAATGGCCAGACCGAAGGGATGCCGGCCCACTGAGACAGTCTTCCTGACCTGCAGGTTATTCAGACTGATTCTGGAAACCGAATCACTTACGCGATTCGCCACATATAACCAGCGGTTGTCGGGACTGACCACCATTCCCGATGGCGACTGGCCGACGGCGATGACCTGCAGCAGCTGGAAACTACCGGTATCGAAAACGGAGACCTTTTTTTCATACCAGTCGGCGACAAACACACGGTCTCCGCTGCGATCCGAGGCGATGCCCAGGGAACCGGTATTGACCGGGACGAAACGCAGATTCCGATACTGCCGGCCATCCAGCACCGCGAAGCCGCCCGAGCCCGGTGTACTGACATAGACCTGGGACTTTTGCGGGTTGACCGCTACACCGGCCGGCTTGCCAGGAACCCTGATGGTTTCGACGACCCGGTTGCTAGCGGCATCGATGACGGAAACGCTGTTATCCAGCTGATTGCTGATGAAAGCCAGCGGCTGGGCATTGGCAACGAAAGGCAAAACAGCTGCGATAATGAGAATCAGCGCGGCTGTTTTGAGATATTCCCGCATCAGCGTTTGATCTTGATTTTTACCATTGATTCATCGGCATCGGGCTGAAATTTAGAGCGCAGATGCACCAATCCTTCGGTTAACACCTTGCTGACCGCCTCGTCAGCCGCTTCCTCATTCATCTCCGGTGGAGGATTGTTGTTCATGTAAGCCCGGTAATAGGTTGCCACCCAGGTGACCTCGGAACCATTGCCCTTGGCTTTTACCGTGATAGTCGCCTGATAATTATCCACCGGCAGGACCGGGACTTTTTCCTCTTTCCCGGAATGCTGGATGGTCTTCGTGGTACTCATGTCGGTAATTTTGTACTTGTAAGACATTTTATCTTCTTTGTAGCTCTTCAGCTTCTCGGTAATAGTGCCGCCATTCTTAAGGGACAGCACCCGGGTTGCCCCCTTCTTGTTGCCGCCCTTCGCTTTGGTGCTGGCAACAGCAGGCAGCCAGGACATGTCATCGAAATTCTTGATCACCGCCCAGACTTGATCGGCTGGCGCATCGATGTGCACAGTAGCGGTCAGTTTGCCGCGCACCGGACCATGGGCAGTGGCTGCAGCCGTGAAAAACAGCAACATGGCGGAAACGATAAAGGTTATTTTTTTCATATAAATTTCCTGTTCAGGTCATACCAGTAAAAAACAATGTGCGCTCTGCCCACAACCGCTGGACAGGCAGTGCAGCAATCATCGCCTTATCCTGCCCAACCACGGAAATTGAGCCGGTTTTATCGATCACTGCCCTATTCCCGTTATGTTGAAAAAAGTACGGGAATGCAATTTTGAGAAAAAACCAAGTGGGCAATTATAAGGCAATTTGCCCCATGCTAGAACGATTTAAATTAATAATGGCTGAATTGCCAAAAAATAATCACCACCGCACAGTCTCCCAGTGCATGCAGGCAAGGCAGCCTGTACAAAAGCCACGCTTACTGGCTGACCTGTGCTATCCAGTCTTCCAGATTGTAATAACTGGTTACACGGGCTATTTTGTTGTCCCGAATGGCAAAAAAAGCACCTGCCTGAAGTTCATATTTCTGCCCCAGTGCTTCCGGCTGACCGGGACCGTGCCGCAGGTATTCACCTGTCACGGTAAATTCAGCCGCGGCCCTGCTGCCATCCGCAGTCGCCATTACCACCAGATCGCCAATCGTTTCCCGGTAATTATTGTTCATGCAGGCCATGAACTGACGAAAAGCCTCCCTGCCAATTTCCCGTTTACCCTGGTTGATGTCATGGATCACATCGTCGCTCAGGAGGTCCAGAAAGGTTGTCATGTCGCCATCATTGAAGGATGCATAATATTTTTCTATCAAATCGATGCTGTCTTGCTGCATATTCAGGCCTGTTCTGGTTTGTGGATAATCTCGAAGGCACTATTTTACAGGTGACCGGAAAAATTGTTGGCATTAATTCTACTTTGTTAGAGTCTATAAACACCCATCCATGGGATATTTATAAGCAATGACGAGGCCATTGTTTATGCCGGCACTTCCCTGTGCCTGATTAGTCCCCGTCATTTATAGACGGGAACTAATTACAGAAAGGTCATTATATGGCGCTTGCTGCGTCTTCTCCGTTGCCAGCCTCTGTAAACTCTCTGTCACAGCCTGACATGTCCTTCGATAATTTCCAGCGAGGTCTGCAGCAGATGATCCTGCCCGGTGAGCAGCCATGTCGCATCGGATTGCCGGCGCAGCCAGGTGAACTGCCGTTTGGCTAATTGCCGGGTGGCGATAATGGCCTTTTCAGTCATAGTCTGAAAATCATGTTCCCCTTGCAGATAGGACCAGACCTGCCGATAACCGACCGCCCGGATCGAAGGCATGGCTACTGACAGATCCCCGCGCCGAAATAACGCCTCGACTTCCTCGACCAGCCCCTGTTCCAGCATTTGCCGAAAACGCCGGGCAATCATTTCGTGCAGGACCGGCCTGTGTACGGGAGCGATAACCAGCTTTATTATTTTGTAGGGTATAGTCTTTTGCTGAGCTTCGCGTAGCAGATCGGTCAATGGCTTTCCGCTGAGCTGGTACACTTCCAGGGCGCGCTGGATACGCTGCGGATCATTGGGATGGATACGTTGCGCCGACTCCGGATCGACTTCGGCCAGCCGCCGGTGCAGTGCCTTCCAGCCATGTTTCGCCGCCTGCCGATCCAGCATTTCCCTGACCGCGGCATTGGCGGCAGGCAGTTCAGCCAGGCCATGCAGCAGAGCATGAAAATAAAGCATCGTGCCCCCGACCAGTAGCGGGATCCTGCCCCGTTCGCTGATATCCTGCATCGCCGCCAAGGCCCGTTTCCTGAACTGGCCGGTGGAAAAGGCCTGCGCCGGATCGAGTATATCGATCAGATGGTGCGGTACTGCCGCCCGTTCAGGCAGCGTCGGTTTTGCCGTGCCGATATCCATACCACGATACACCAGCACCGAATCGACGCTGATGATTTCACAATTCAAGGCTTGTGCAACCTGCAGAGCCAATGCAGTCTTCCCCGAGGCAGTGGGCCCCATGATGAAAACTGCCGGATGCAGCGTTTGAGTCGTCATCGATGCTTTTGCAGCAACAATTTTGTCTTGAGCAGCAATATTTTATTCCTGGCCGGATTGTTCAATGCAAAATACGCAACGCGTGACATTCAGGATAAATCACAGGCAGATGTAGCGCGTAAGCGTTACTTTTCAGGTATGGCAATGTAAATCTATTAGTCTCGACAAGGCGTGTCATTGCGCACAATGCGCGGACAGCAAGCCTTGCAGAAAACAGAACCAGCACAATCCGGATGATGATTATATTGTTGCCAGTTGCTTCAACTGTCGAGTTCGCTGCTCGGTTTGCTCTGGACACCAAGAGAACTGAAATTGTCGTTCAGGGATTGCACCAGTCGTTTGACGCTGGCCTGCAGTTTCAGTAACTGTGCGCGGGTCTGTTTGTTCCAGCCCACCGGTTCCTTGATGGGCAGCATGATGCGCCAGAAGGTCATGCCCTTCTCGAAAAGCCCCGCGGGATTTTCCAGCAGCCCCTGTTCCTTCTTCTTTTTTTCCAGATCCTTGATGACAAATTTTGCCTGCATCTTACTGACCAGCAGATGTAACGGCACCATGATTACAACGATTACGGCAACGGAAATGGGCGCCAGGAAAGGATCCAGAAACAGATCCAGCAGACCAAAACCCGAAATCTCGCCAATCAGAATCAAAAACACGAAAAAGCTCAAAATCAATCCAGAGGTGAAATTGCTGCGTTCTTTCCAGGTTTTGATGGCTTTTTGCACTTCCGGAATGACCTGATCATCGATTTCATCGATGCTGTGTTGCAACGAGTTCAGAATACGATAGGCGCTTTCGACATTGATATGCTCTATTCTGTGGTGTATTTTTTTCATTTCCGCATCATTGCCGGAAGCGGCCTGATAGGATCCCGACATCTGGGCAATCAGTTTGTTTTGCTCCGGCGCCTCATGCAATACGACGAACTGGCCTGATTGCAGACCAAACTCGTGTAATTGTTTCTTCCATATTTCCGGATCGACAGGATTCGATGCCGACCCCCGCTGGTTGATTACAAAGAGTACCTTGTTCAGCTCCTGTTCCTTGACCGATTCGCTGATAAACCGGGTCAACGAATCTCTCAAATCCCCAAGATCAGGTTTCGCGGCATCGAAAAACACCAGCACCAGATCCGATCTATGGACAATAAATTGATTCAGATAGTCAACGACCGGATTTTGCGGTTCGCTGGTAAAATTTGCCGCGACAACGATGAGTTTTCCCTGCAAGGCCGCACTGTCGGCGGTTTTCATTTCCAGATGGCTGTTGATATAGCCGCCTTCGCCTTTTTTTATCTGCTCGATCTTGCTGCTGATTTGATAAAAGGGAAACCGGTTGTCGCCGTCCAGCGCCGTTCCGGGCAATGTCACCGGAAGTTCCTTGCTGCTGTAATGGAGTATCGTGAATTTATTTCTGGGCAGTTGCCGCTCGGCATCCAGAAGGTTGGTCTTCAGGTATTGATTGATAAATTTTTCTGCGCCGGCCGTTGGCGTGGCGAATACCGAGATGATCGGCCACCAGGAGATCTTGATGGCCATCGAGTCATCATCATCGATCAACCCCAGGTCATAGACTATTTGATCCAGTTCGCGGTAGACACTGGATGCCTCGAGCAACGCGGGATTCTGATTGGCCAGATGCTTTTCCAGATACAAGAGAAATTTATTCGCAGATTTTTCAGCCATTGCTTTAACACCTTAATTTATAGTTATA
>Ga0114931_10002118_pt1 | contig 25329 bp, 34 predicted proteins | sample 2SBtaG_FD_89579 | JGI IMG/M metagenome (GOLD analysis project Ga0114931, IMG submission 89579) | Deep subsurface microbial communities from Kolumbo volcano to uncover new lineages of life (NeLLi) - 2SBTROV14_V59a metaG | ecosystem: Environmental > Aquatic > Marine > Volcanic | place: Kolumbo... | reverse complement strand
TTCGCCTCGCGTTCGTCGGGCATCTCGATACCATGATCAAGGGCATTTCTGACCAAATGGACCAATGGATCCGCGAGCGCCTCGACGAGATTCTTGTCCAGATCGGTCTCTTCACCCACCATCTCAAGGCGAACCTCTTTACCCAGGCTCCGAGAAAGATCGCGCACAACCTTGGGAAAACGACCAAAGATCTTCTTGACCGGCTGCATGCGAGTCTTCATGACCGAAGCCTGTAAGTCCGAGGTCACAAGATTGAGATTGTCCACCGCATGACCGATGGCCTCATCGGTCGTTCCCGAACGCAATGTCTGCAGGCGATTTCGAACCAGTACGAGCTCGCCCACGAGGTTCATGATGTCATCGAGTCGCCGTGTATCGACCCGGACGGTAGGTTCGGATATCGACCCACCGGTCTCACGCGCCTTTTTGGGCGCCAGCGGACGAACGACGGCCGAGGCTTCGGTCGCTGGGCGCGCCTCCGGGACCATTGGCGAAGGCGTTGCGGCGACGGGTTCCGTCTTGACGGCCTCCTGCTCGGGAATAAAATCCCAACTGGGCGCGACACCCTGATCGGAAAGAGCGGCTTGGGCCGTTTCCGGAGCTGCCACATCGTTCGCCGTGGCGCATGCTCCGGGAATACTGCCACCATGTAGGTTATCGAGTAAGGCCTCGAATTCGTCGTCCGAGATTTCCCCGCCAGAAACGGTCACGGCAGGTTCTGCCGCAGGCACTTCGATGGACGCCTCCTCCGAGTCGGGAGCGACGCCTTCCGTCATGGGTTCCGACAAATCGCTCTTCGTTTCAACCGGTGCGGAGATATCTGAAGCGACTGTCTCCGCCGCAACCGAAGCGTCGTCCTCTGCCAGCAGTTGTTCAAGCTGAACCATCAGATCGGCCTCGACGGGGTCGGGTTCGTTACCGCCGCGGATTTCGTTCATCTGATCCAAAAGACTGTCGTAGGCGCGCAAAATCACATCCATAAGATTGGCGTCGACGCTCCGTCGCCCCTGCCTTAGCGCGTCGAATACATCCTCGGCGCGATGGCAGACGTCTACTAGCGTCTTAATCTCGAGAAAACCCGCTCCGCCTTTGATCGTATGAAAGGCGCGGAAAATCGCGTTCAGCAACTCGGCATCCTGGCCATCGTGCTCCAGTTCGACGAGTTGCTCGCTCAGTTGCTCAAGGAGTTCTCCGGCCTCGACCAGAAAATCCTGCAGTAGTTCTTCATCTTGTACAAAGGGCATATTTAAAAACCCATGCTCGACAAGAGGTCATCAACCTCCTCCTGATCTTTCAACATCTCCGGGTTATCAAGCCCCGGAATCCTCGGACCATAGGGATCCGCGTTCTCCTCGCCTGAGCGAGTCTTCGGACCCTGGTCTAACTTCTCGCCATCGTGCGCCTTGTGATTCATCAACTGGACCATGTAGCGCTCAATACCACCTACCATATCGATCACGCGATTCAGCACCTGTCCACTCAGGTCCTGAAAAGACTGGGCAATCAGGATCTCATTCAACCCATGACGCAGATCCTGCGTCTGATCCTTCAGTTCTTTAAGCTCGACGTCCACATCCGCGGTGACTCGCTCACACGCCTCCAGACATCGTTCGACATGATTTAACGTCTTGCTCGCCGAGTCATTGATCATTCCGTCGACGTAATTCAGTCGCTCGATAATCTCGGGAATCTCCTGAGTCAGGATCTCGCCGAGGGCGGCATCAAGCGTGTCTGAACTCGGCGCCTCGTCCATAAGTGCGATCAATCGATCCAGAGCTGCGTAACTTGCCGATTTACGCAAGCACGAAATCTCCTCAAGGGTGCGCTCCGCATCATCGTGCCGGCCCCTTTCAAGGTCGTTAACCAATGACCGAGCCAACGCCAGGTAGTGCTGCTGATCCATATCGTCCATCATGAGACGTTCCGATCATCCAGTCGCTTGGATGCGTTCAAAAATCTTATCGATCTTTTCTTTCAGCGTAGCCGCGTTGAACGGCTTGACGATGTAGCCATTGACGCCCGCCTGGGCGGCCTCAACAATTTGATCCTTCTTTGCCTCGGCAGTCACGAGCAGGACAGGCAGGGTAGCAATACCCGGATCCGCGCGTACGTTCCGCAACAGATCGATACCCTGCATTCCCGGCATATTCCAGTCGGTGATCAAAAAGTCAAAACCACCTCCCTTCAACATAGGCAATGCCGTATTTCCGTCGTCCGCCTCGGAGACATTGCTGAAACCCAGTTCCTTCAACAGGTTTTTGATGATCCGCCGCATCGTGGAGAAATCATCCACGATCAGGATTTTCATTGCCTTGTCCAAAGTTGCCTCCAGATATCAAATTTCAGATTTCCACTGACTCATTCTCGATCTCAATCGAATCAAGGCCTGACTATGAATCTGACTGACACGCGACTCGCTGACACCGATAATCGAACCGATCTCGCGCAAGTTCATGTCCTCATCATAGTAAAGGGATAAAACCAAACGTTCCCTCTCGGGTAAACCAGATATCGCCTCCGCGAGATTTTTCTTGAAATCATCGAACTGAACGCCTTCCAGCGGTCCAGTCATTCCCCGTCCTCCCAGGGACGACGGAATGGCATCATCGGTGATTCCCATTTCCTCAAAGCTTAGTAATTTGCAGCCGTTCGCGTACTGTAAGGTCTTGTGATATTCCTGAAGACTGATGTCCAAGGCCTTAGCCACTTCATGGTCCTTGGCGTCTCTTCCGGTCTTGTTTTCGATGTCCCTGATCGTGTCCGCAACTTCTCGCGCCTTGCGATGAACCGACCGGGGCGCCCAGTCACCACGCCTGATCTCGTCAAGCATCGACCCCCTGATTCGAATGCCGGCGTAGGTCTCGAAACGCGCCCCCTGAGACGCATCGTAGTTCTTGGCCGCCTCCAAAAGACCGATCATGCCGGCTTGAATTAGGTCGTCCACCTGAACGCTCGGCGGCAGTCGACTCATGATGTGATAGGCGATTCGCTTCACGAGTGGCGAATACTGAACGACCAGATCACCGTCCCCCTTGCCACCCGACTGCACGGTCATATACATAGCCACACTATCCATCGCAGTTCCCACCGTTAATTTTCGTAAGGTAATAATTCATTGCGCCGCTCAGAAGGCGCTTCTGTGAGGTATATAAATAGGTATCGGTCCGGATGCCGTTCGTCTTCAATATGTTCCCGGATCGACCCGTCATTCCCCTGCCCCCACCGCGGCCGTGGGCCCGGAATTGAACAAACTTTCGACAAAGAACTCGATGCAACCCCTGGCGGCATCGGGTTGAGGCCACTGCCTGACCCGGGATACGGCCTTCTGGAATGACATCGCCGCCTTGCTGCGCGGATAACAATCGACAACCGCACGCTGCCGTTGAATAGCCTTGCGTAAGTATTCATCGAAGGGGATCGCGCCCATGTAGTCCAATGTGACATCCAGGAAGCGATCCGTTACCAACATTAATTTTCGGTAAAGATCCATACCCTCTTGATTGGAACGCACCATGTTGGCGAGAATTCTGAACCGATAGATGCCATGATCGCGATTCAGGACCTTGATGGTCGCGTAGGCATCTGTAATCGAGGCGGGCTCGTCGCAGACCACCACGATCACCTCATGGGAGGCTCGCGCATAGGTCACGACATCGGTCGAGATCCCCGCCGCGGTATCGACCAGCAGAATATCCGGATGAAAGGACAGGCCGCTAAAGGCGTTGATCAGCCCCGCGTGACCGGCCTGACTCATATTGGCCATGGCCTGGATACCTGATGATGCCGGGATGATACGGACGCCGGCAGGCCCCTCGACAATGATGTCTTCAAGCGTCCGGGTCCCATCCATGACGTGGGAAAGATTGAAACGAGCGTTCAACCCTAACAGAACGTCCACATTCGCCAACCCCATATCGGCGTCGAGCAACAGCACCTTCTGACCAGCACTCGCCAAGGCAACGGCGAGGTTGGTCGAGATACTGGTCTTGCCGACTCCACCCTTGCCGCTCGTCACCGTAATGACTCGAACGCGTGGTTGCGTGTTGATCGAATAGAGCCCCATGGCCTGGTTCGCCCTTGCTTCAGATGCGAGCATTGACCACCTCTCGTGTGCCAGTCAGTTCGGAAAACTCAAAGGTATCGGCTTCCGGCGCGGATTCGCCGAGTTTCACGCAACGCCTGACCAGTGCGCCGGCATCCGCCACCTGAATATCCTCAGGGACGTTTTGTCCGTCGCAGCAGTAGACGATCGGGAGTTCGTTGAGTGCGGCCGCCGATACTGCACCGCCAAGGGAAACCGCCTCGTCAATCTTGGTCACAATGCAACCTGAAGGGCGATAGCGCGAAAAAGACGCTACGACGTCCATATGGCCGGCAAGGCTTGTGGTTGCCGACAGCAGTAGAAAGGATCGGATATCGGCATCGAGTCCGTCGAACATCGCCATGTGCTCGGCCAGAGAGCTGTCATACTGATTCATGCCGGCACTGTCGATCAGGATTAAGCGACGCCCGGCGAAATCCGCCAGCGCCTTGGCCAAAGACTCGCGACTCGTCGCGTGCCGCACCGGTACGTTCAGAATCCGGCCGTAGGTGCGTAATTGCTCATAGGCGCCTACCCGGTAGTTGTCTATCGTGATGAGTGCGACCTGATGACGTCTATAGCGCATGGCGCCCCTGGCCGCGATCTTCGCCGTAGTCGTCGTCTTGCCCACTCCGGTCGGGCCGATCATCGCAAACACGCCGCCCTCTGCGAGCCAGTCACGACGCGCGACCGGGATCAAGCCCGTAAAAACTTCCTGCGCTTGAGTCCAGAGTTGGTCTCTGTCGGTCCACCGGTCGACATTGGAAAGGATGCGTTTGCAAAGCCCGGCAGACAAGCCGACACGCAACAGTCGGCGAATGAGCTCCGCCCGATAGGGGTGAGATCTGGAGGCCTCGTTCCAAGCCAACGCCGAAAGCTGATCCTTCAAAAGCGATTTGACGCCTTCGATTTCGTTGCGCATTTCGATCAGCAAGGGATCCTGGCTCCACTGGATGTCGAGCTGGTTTTTCTTGTCCCTCTTGCTAGCGAGATCGGCCGACTGAAACCTTGGCGACTCGTCAACGACCGCAGCCGACGCCGCAGTTGATGTTTCTGGATGCTGGCGACGGGATGGTTCCTCCCGCCGGGGCTTCTCGGTCAATTTGGAAATGGCACGCTCGTCATAATCCATCGCGGCGACGACTTCGACACCGTCCTGGGTCCGCTTATTGGACAGGATGACGGCATCGGGCCCCTGCTCCTCTCGAATGAGGCGCATGGCCTGACGAATATCCTTCGCGTAATAACGCTTTATCTTCATCTGCCAACTACCCTAAGTTATTGAGCCCCGCCAACGCTGGCGACCACTCGAATGTTTCGCTTGTCAGGAATCTCCTCGTAGGACAGGACATGAATGTCCTTGACCACCTGACGGGCAAACGAAGCCAGGTATGGGCGGAGTCCCGGTGCGACTAACAGGACCACAGGTTTCCCCATTACTTCCTGCCGCCGCGCGCATTCGATCAGAGACTGGCACATGCCTTCTGCAAGGCCCGGTTCAATCACCAATCCACCGACTCCTGGCGTCACATTGGACTCTTGCAAAATCCGCTCCAACGATGCATCCAGCGCGAGAACTTCTATTTCTCCATTCATGTCACTGATTTGACTAGCAATATATCTACCGAGCGCAACACGGACGGTGGCTGTCAGGACGGCGGGATCTTGACTCCGCTGGGATTCGGACGCCAGATTTTCAGCGATGGTCCGCATATCCCTAATCGGAATATGCTCATCAAGCAGGTTCTTCAGAACCCGGTGCAACACCCCGATGGAAATGCTATCCGGGACCAGGTCCTCGACCAGTTTCGGATAGCTTTCCGCGAGCTTGTCGAGCATCCTCTGAACCTCCTCGCGACCCAGCAACTCGGCGGCATGCTCTCGCAGAATCTGACTGATATGAGTTGCGATCACAGTGCTGCAATCGACCACCGTATAGCCCTGCATCTGGACCTGATCGACCTGATGAGCCTCGATCCAGACCGCGTCCATGCCAAAGGCCGGATCTTGGGTCTGTATACCTTCAGGTGGCGTCCCCACAACCTCGCCGGGATTGATGGCAAGGCTGCGCTCGGGATAGACGTCGGCTTCGGCCATGGTGACCCCCATCATGGTAACCCGATAACGGTTGGGCGACAGATCCAGGTTGTCGCGAATGTGGATCGAGGTCACGAGGAAGCCCAGTTCCTGACTTAGCTTCTTGCGTACGCCCTTGATACGGGCCATTAGCTGACCGTCCTGCTGGGCATCGACAAGCGGAATCAAGCGGAACCCGACCTCAAGACCGACGGTATCCACGGGTTGAATGTCATCCCATCCAACATCCGCCATGGCAGCCTTGGACGCCTGCCCGGCCGCCTCTTCGGCAGCTGATTCGGTCTCGGCTTGGACGCGTTTGGACTCGCCCGCCGCATTCTTCCTGGACAAATACGAACCGGCGCCGGCAAGACCGGCGAGGCTCAAGAAGGCCAGATTCGGCATGCCGGGCAGCATGCCCATAATACCCATGATAATGGCCGCCACCGCCAGGGAATTCGGACTCGCGAAGAGCTGACTCAGGAGCTGACCACCCATGTCCTGGTCCTTGGACACACGGGTAACCATGATGGCGGTGGCAGTGGAAAGGACGAGCGACGGAATCTGAGCAACCAGTCCGTCACCGATCGTCAGCAGAGTATAGTTCTTCAAGGCGTCGCCAACGGCCATCTTGTGCTGAAACACACCGATGAGCAGACCGCCGATGATATTGATAAAAAGAATCAGGATACCGGCGATGGCGTCACCCTTGACGAATTTACTGGCGCCGTCCATGGATCCGTAAAAGTCCGCTTCGGATACGACTTCCTCGCGGCGCCGACGGGACTCCTCGTGGTCGATGATGCCGGCGCTCAGATCGGCATCGATGGCCATCTGCTTGCCCGGCATGGCATCCAGGGTAAATCGGGCGCTGACTTCAGAGATACGGCCCGCACCCTTGGTCACAACGACGAAGTTGATGATGACCAAGATCGAGAAAACGACCATACCGACGGCGAAGTTGCCGCCGATCACGAATTCACCGAAGGCCTGAATCACGTGACCTGCTGCGTCCGGCCCGGTGTGCCCCTCCAGCAGGACGACACGGGTCGAGGCAATATTCAGCGCCAGGCGTAGCAACGTCACCAGCAGGATTACAGTCGGAAAAGTCGCGAAATCCAGGGGCTTCTGGGTGTATACGCAGGCCATGATGATGACCAGCGCCAAGGCAATGTTGAAGGTAAACGAGATATCGAGGGCAAAGGCCGGCAAAGGTACGATGAGCATCGCGAGTATCGCCAAAAGGAAGGCCGGCACACCCAACGGTATCCCGACATCGAAACCTCCTTTGAGGGCTGTACTTGATGATGTACTCATTTGCTGTCCCCTTTTGGTTCACATCCCCGGAGTTACCTATCCACGAGGGCGAGATGACATTGCCGATTTCGTTAAAAGTCACGCCCTTGGACGTGACCCGGTATATTTATGGGTCGTATTTCAAATCATCCGGGACTGTCAGATCGCGGAAACGCTTGGCGGCGTAGTTGGCGCGTCCCGGACGCTTGCGTACCTGGAAAATAAACGCCAAGATCTGCGCCACGGCGACGAACAGACCGCTCGGGATCTCCTGGTCGAGTTTGCCGAAGCGGTAGAGCGAACGCGCCAACGCCGGCGAGGATACGATCGGGACATCGTTCGCCTTCGCGACTTCCCGTATTCTGAATGCCAAATGGTCGGCACCGATTGCAACCAGGATCGGCGCGCCGTCCTTCTTAGGATCGTATTTCAGGGCCACCGAATAGTGCGTCGGGTTGACGATCACGACGTCGGCGGCCGGAACCGCTTCCATCATGCGACGACCGGTGATCTCCTGCTGGGCCTGACGTACACGTTTCTTGATCTCCGGATTGCCGTCGGTCTCCTTCATTTCGTCCTTGATCTCCTGAAACGACATCCGCAGTTTCTTGGCATGGCTCCATAGCTGATACGGGACATCGATCAGCGCGATCAGAATCGTTGCCGAGCTGATCAGGAGGAAGGACCAACCCAACAGCTCCATGGCCTTGTATACGCCTTCGAGACTGCTGCCGAGACCGAGACGCATGACGTCTCCTGACTCCTGCCAAATAATCAGGATCGCAACCCCCATCACGACGAAAAACTTGGCGACCGCCTTGGCCAATTCAACCAGTGAAGTCACCGAAAACATACGCTTCAGGCCCTTCATTGGGCTCATTTTGCTGGCCTTGAACTGCAGTGATTCAGCACTCATTACCCAACCGCTCATGAGCATGGGCGCGAACAAAGCCGTCAGAAAGATGAGAATGAGGAACGGGGCCAGGGCTAACAGGGCATCCTGGATCGCGGCCACGAAGGCCTGCCCCATATAGGCCGGTGCGGTGGCCTGGCGAGGATCGATCATGAGCAGCCGCGTCATGATCCCGCCCAGTCCATTGCCCATGTATCCACCCGTCAACATGATGGCCGAAGCCGACACCATGAGCAGTAGCATCGTAGTCAGCTCCCGTGAACGGGCGACCTGTCCCTTGCGGCGCGCGTCGTCTAGACGCTTGGGTGTCGCTTGTTCTGTTTTTTCCTGGGCGTTGTCCTGATCTGCCATCAGACCCCCCTGAGCATGCTCATCACGAGGGAGAAAGACTGATCAAGCATCTGACTGAACTGAGTCAGATAGCCCGGCAAGGTCCACAGAATCAGGATGAATCCCAACAGCAGCGAGATCGGGAACCCGATGACGAAAATGTTGAGCTGAGGCGCCGAACGCATGACAACCCCGAAGGCGATATTCACGAGCAACAGCGCCGTCATGACCGGCAGGGCCATCAGGACGCCACCTTTAAATATCCATAGCGCGGAACTCAAGAGCATCCAAACCGAGTCACCTTGCGCCCTGAACTCCAGGACCGGCAACACCTGGAAACTCTCGACCAACGTAGAGATCAACAATAGATGGCCATTGAGCAGCAGAAAGATCAGCGTGGCGAGCAGCGTATAGAACTGACTGACGACCGGAATTGTGATGCCGTTATTGGGATCGACCATCTGGGCGAAACCCAGCCCCATGGTCTGACCAATAAGGTGACCGCCGGTCTCAATGGCGCTGAAAACAAGCTTGAACGCAAACCCCATGAGCAATCCGATCAATATCTGTTCGGCGATCGCCGACACCAGATTCGCTGTCGACAGGTTGGCGACACCTTGCGGCGGCAACAACGGCGTGATGATCAGCGTCAGAATCAGAGCGATCCCTATGCGGAGGCGTTGCGGCACGACTCTGGCCCCCAGCACCGGCACAATCATCAAGAGCGCCGCGATCCTGAACAATGGCAGCAGGTATTGATTGGCCTGTTCGAACATTTGAGTCAGGGAATAGGTCAACATCGCTCACCCGATCAGGCCGGGGATCTCCTGAAAAAGCCGCGTCGTATAACCGATGAGCTGCCCCATGATCCAGGGGCCGGCCATGAGCAAGACAACGAAGGCCACGACGAGCTTGGGAATAAAGCTCAAGGTCTGTTCGTTGATTTGAGTCGCGGCCTGGAAGACGCTGACGATCAGACCGACCGCTAGCGACGGAATCAACAGCACCGCAATTAATTGCAGGACGAGATAAACCGCCTCCTGCCCTATGGAAATGACGCTTTCGGGGGTCATGAGGCGACCTATGAAAAGTAGCTCGAGGCCAGTGTGCCTAGGATCAGCGACCAGCCGTCAACGAGCACGAACAACATGATCTTGAAGGGCAGCGAGATGATCATGGGCGATAACATCATCATACCCATGGACATCAGGACGCTGGCCACGACGAGATCGATGATCAAAAACGGGATAAAGATAATGAAACCGATCTGAAACCCGGTCTTGAGCTCACTCGTGATAAAAGATGGGATCAGCACCTGCAACGGGATTTTTTCGTAATCGATGTCCGCGTCCCCCCCGGATATACCGTTGAACATATCGATATCGCCCTGGCGGGTCTGGGTCAGCATGAATCGACGCAAAGGCCGACTGGCCGTATCAATGGCCTGAGCCACGGTGATCTTCTCGTCGAGATAGGGCGTAATTGCGCCGTCATAAATCTTGGTCAATACGGGCGACATCACGAAGAAAGTCAGGAATAGCGCCAGACCGATCAGGGTCTGGGTCGTCGGGGTTTGGGCCGTGCCGAGCGCCTGTCTCAGGATGGAGAGCACGATGATGATACGCGTGAACGAGGTCATCATAAGCAGGATCGCCGGCAGCAGGGTCAGCACCGTCATGAGTCCAAGTAGTTGCAGACTCAAGGTGTATTTCTCCCCGCCACCTACGTCAGGCACGACGGTCAGGACATCGACGCCCTGAATGGCCCATGCCTCCGGAGCGACGCCGCCGAGCAGGAATAACATCGAAAAGGCGATCAGCGTCGACCTCATGCCCGGCTACCCTCTTCCGCATCAAGACTGTTTGATTCCACCTGCCCGGCCTGCTCTACCAGCCCTGCGAAACCCGCGGCCCCATTCGCGACGGGAAAGTCATAGAGTTTGTTGATCGATGCGGACGTAACGCCCAACAGGACGTGGCGGTCATCGACCTCCACGATCACGAGTTTTTCGCGGCTGCCGACGCTGCGGCTCGATACGATCTTGATCTGATCGGCGGCAAGCGGCGCGAAACGTCCCGTCTTACGCAATAGCCAGGCCGCTGCGAAAATCAGACCGAGCACCAGGAGAAGCCCAGTCGCGACATTGAGCATGCCGGGGAGCGTCTCCTGGACCCCGCTACTGGGCGGAGTCTGCATCATTTCAGTTTCCTGACCCGTTCAGAGGCGCTGATGACGTCGGTCAGACGGATACCGAACTTCTCATTAACCACTACGACTTCGCCATGAGCGATCAGCGTACCATTTACCAGCACGTCCATCGGTTCACCAGCGAGGCGATCGAGTTCGATGATCGAACCTTGGTTGAGCTTCAACAAATGGCTGATCGGAATTTGGGTGCGGCCGATCTCGACCGAGATAGAGACCGGTATATCGAGGACCATGTCCAGGCTGGTCGATGCGATACTGCCCTCGTCATCCATTGAATCCAATTCAGCATTGTTTTCGTCAAACTCTGGCGCATCGAGGATTTCTACGCTTTCGTTCATTTTTTCACCTCGCAATAGGAGTTAAGCAACACTGTTTTCAGGCGGCGCCGGTAACATCAAAGGCTGTTTCATTGCCTTCAAAGGTCCGTAGATCCGGATGGCGTTCTTGCCTCCGGAGACTCCGAACCCGCCCCGGAACAAACCGACGCCTTCGACGTCGGCAATCACCTGGTTAGGAAAATCGATCGGGATGATGTCACCGGCCTTGAGTTCGTTAACATCTCGAATGGACAACTTGGTCTCGGCCAATATGCTGCTGACAGTCACGCTGGCATCGAGCAGGCATTCGCGCATGGATACCAACCAGCGCTCGTCGATGTCGGAGCGATCGCTCTGAACCCCAGCCTCGAGAATGTCGCGTATCGGTTCGACCATCGAATACGGGAGCACGACATGCATGTCGCCACCGCCGCCATCGACCTCGATATGAAAGCTCGTCACAACCACAACTTCGCTGGGCGTCACAATGTTGGCAAAACTGGGATTGACTTCGGAACTGACGAGCTCGATCTCAATATCCTGACCGGCGCCCAGCTCTCCTGAAGACCAACCGTCGCGATTTCCATCATGCGCTGGATGATCCGTTGTTCCGTAGCGGTGAAATCTCGACCCTCGACCTTGGCGTGAAAGCGCCCATCACCCCCGAAGAAATTATCCACGACGGCAAACACCAACTTCGGATCGAAAACGATCAGTCCGGTACCACGCAGGGGATTGACCTTTACCAAGTTCAGGCTGGCCGGAACGAACAAGCTGTGTATGTATTCCGCGAATTTCAGCATCTGCACGTTTCCGACCGACACTTCCGTGGTATGCCTAATCAGCTCGTAGACATGAAGACGCATATAGCGTGCAAGATGTTCGTTGATGATCTCAAGGGTTGGCAGTCTGCCGCGAACGATCCGGTCCTGACTCGTGAAATCATAGGAGCTGATCGGACCGTCGGAATCGGGAATCTCATCCTCGGTTTCGACATCGCCGCTCGACACCCCATTGAGGAGGGCGTCGATTTCATCTTGTGTCAGGACGTCATTTCCGGACATGGCTTATTGCATCACGAAGCTGGTGAAATACAGATCGTCGACACCGGCGCTTCCGGTCCTCTTCTCCAGAATCTTCTGAACCTCATGGAGGGCATCCTCGCGGATCTTCTGCTTGCCTTCGACCGAACTCAACGTTTTATAGTCCAGCCCGCTGAACAGCATTACGAGGTTGTTGCGGATGACCGGCAGATGGGTTTCGATCGCACCCGGGACGGCCGGATCGTGCGTCATGACCTCGATCGTAACCTGGAGATAGCGGATTTGATCGCCGGCCATGAAATTGACAACGAAGGAGTCGCCGAGTTTGACATACTTGGCTTCACCCAAAGCAGCGTCACCCTCCCCGTCACTTCCGTGACCCCCACCGTGCGAATCACCGCCATGATCGGATGCCGATGCGTGCGCCGGCGCTGAGCCACCCTGCGATATCGAATCCTGGATTAACGATTTGGAAACGTAGACTGCGGTCCCGACACTGACGGCCATCATGACGACCGCGCCACCAACGATCATGATGATCTTCATCATGCCGCCACCGCCCTTCTTCTTTACCTTGAGATCCAGTTCGGGATCATCTGCGACTGCAGCGTTTGCCATTTTCGAGCCCCCTGTGGTTAAGGAATTACCTACACACGAGTCACTAGCAAACGCTATGCCAGCCAGAATATTTTTATTTTCCCATTATAATACAGTGACTTTCATTACCGGACAGTTGGTCACGCTGATATTTTGACGGCATGAAGGGGCCAACTGCCGAGACTTTGGCAAGCCAGTCGAGATATTAACCCGGCACCAATATACATTGCCTTCAGGGCTTCAAGCAGGCTTCGGATCAAGGCGTGGCTCGCCGCGAATGGCAGGGTCCTTTGCAAGCGCTACAACGCGGAGCCGGAGTCTGCTTGAAGCCCCTAACGGATTGAAATTAAAAGGATAGGCCGTTGTGTGCAGTCCCGCAGCCGGCGTTATCGAAACTTGCTGTAGGAGTGCTACAGCGGCCTTTCGATGCCTTGCTGCAGAACTGCACACAACGGCTGAAGGTGATGTATATGGGTGCCGGGTTAATAATAAAGGAAGCAACCGAAGCCCCCGGAAGACTCCGGGGGCATTTACTCAAGCGAAATGATCGACGAGACCAATGCCGGCCGCCCGCACGCCGGAAAGCGTTGTGGTCGACGCGGCCATGAGTTCTTCTTCGGCCTCTGACATACGCGAGGAATCCTGCAGGTCGTTATCCCCTTCAGCCCGCGCGTCTCCGAAACTCTGTTGGCCGACATCAACGCTAGCCTGGCCGAAGCCCCCGGATTCCAGGCCCTCTCTCAGTCTAGGCATGGCTGATTCGAGCGCATCCCGGACCTGAGCGTGGGTAGCGTTCATAGAGACCTGAACTTGATCGTGATGCATCACGATACGCACCTCAATCGGTCCCAAATGAGCGGGATTCAGCTTGAGATCGGCCCGCTGCACATTCTGAGAAACCATCCATTGCAGTTGCTGCCCCACATCGTTGGCCCACTGTCCGTTCCCGAACGGTGTGGCCACTTGGGGCGTCGCAACCGTCCCGGGAGGCGGCGATGTGGCATTCAAAAGACCCGCTTGCGCTTGCGGCGCGGAAAGAGAATTTACCACATTGGACGCCGCGGCCAACGACGCCCCGCTGGCACCCTCGGCCCTGGCCCCGGCTACACCGGCAGCCTGCTCGGCGCCGGAAAGGATTTGGTTCAGTGCAATTTTTGTCTGATCTCCCGTCGTGCCGCCGTCGCCGCCGAGGCGCCGGAATGACATCAGCCCCTGAACGCCACTGGCCTCAACCCCCTCTTTTCCGGAAACGCCGGACTGGGACCCTACCGATAGGGCGGGATCCATGTTCTTTGAAACCGAAGCCCTGACCGCTCCAGCAATGCCTATGGTTTTGGAATCCGAGGAAGCCACCGCACTCAAGGCCTCTTCAACCGCCACGCCCCCTTGCACTCCGGTCCCGACCAGTGTCGTGATCTCAGGCTTGCTTCCTTGAACCGCCGCAGCATCCGGCTCAGCGGCTGCAACGTCCTCGTGTTCATTTTGATCGACTTGATCAGTAGCTGCCTTTTTGTCTCCGGCATCAGCCGAAGACTGTCCAGTATCTTTCTGGGCAATTTCGTCGCCCGGCAATTCCTCGCCGCGACCGGCAACATCATCCGCCCCCTCCGCACGCTTGGGCCCGTGGTCATTCGACCTTGACTCGGTGCGTTGTGTGGCCTTTTGCATTGCGGAATCGAAGGACTTTCCACGCTCTTCAGAGCGACCACCGGGGCTTGCCGCGTCAGTGTCTGCGGGCAATTCCGCACGTGCGCGCGTCGCGGTCGGGGTACCCCCCATGTTTCCAATATTCAGCTGAGCACTCATCGTCATATCCATACCCATATTTTCGATACAGGCAGAATAAAGCACGGACCGTGCCAATCCGGATAGCACCGTCCCCGATGCTACGAGTGGGCGTCAGTTCGAAACGGATGCTGCCTCTGTCCTTGGCCAACAATGAATAATGGCCATGACGAGCGTGGCCAACGGAATCGCAAAAAAAACGCCCCAAAAACCCCAGACTCCGCCGAAGACGAGAATAGCCAGGATAATAGCGACGGGATGGAGATTGACCGCCTCAGAGAATAACCACGGTACCAGCAGATAGCCGTCGAGCGCCTGGGTAATCGCGAACCCCGATACCACGTAGGCAAAATCAGGACTTGAACCCCACTGGGAATAGGCGATCAATACGACTGGAAAGCTCACCGCGATGGCCCCGACATAGGGGACGATGACCGACAGGCCGACCAACGCTCCGAGCAGCATGGCGTAGTCCAGCCCCATCAATGCGAACATGACATAAGTCACGATGCCCGCGATCATAATCTCGATGAATTTCCCCCGAACATAATTGCCGATCTGGTTATCCATTTCGCCCCAGATCCGCGACATCAGCTTGCGTTCGCTAGGCAAGTATGAAAGACCCCAACTAAGAATGCGTTCCTTGTCCTTGAGAAAAAAGAAGACCAATACTGGTAGCAGCACCGTATAGACCAGGATCGAGAATACCGTGGATATCGAGGCCAGTGAGAATGTCACGACATTCTGCCCCAACTGACCGATGACGGATTTTAGAGAAGTCATCATACCGTCAATCTGCTCGGCCGAGACGAAGTTCGGATAATGATCCGGTAAACTCAACAACAGATCCTGACCACGTCCTAGCATCACCGGCAAGGCTTTGAGCAAGTCCTTGACCTGCACAATCAACAGTGGCAGCAGGCCGAACATCAGAAAGACCAGGAACCCAAGAAACGGTATGAATACCATTACGACCGCGGCAATACGCGATAGCCCGAATCCTTCGAGCTTACCGACCAATCCTTCAAGCAGGTAAGCAATCACAAGGCTTGCCAGCATCGGCGCCAGCACATCCCCCATGAATATCACGACACTGAAGCCCGCGACGAGCACCAGCGCCAGGAAGACCCCTTCGGGATCGGAAAAATACCTTCGGGAAAGCTGGCTCAGTACGTTTCCCAACGCTGCCTCCTTTGCCTGCAAGGTCCCTTGCAGGGCACGCTAACTATCACCTGAATCCGTACCTTCATGACGGCGCATAGCTCAAGCGCTCATACCGTTGATACGGACCTGATGCATATATACAAACTTTCACTGTGGCCGCCAATCCACCTGATCTCCGGGCTCAAGACACAACTTATCGGCTGCACGGCCACCGTTACAGGCAATCTCGACCAGACCATTGGCGTTCACGTACCAAAAAGTCTCTCCTGGAGCAGCCTCGCAAAAAGTCCGCGCATACCGCAGTCGGGACGGAGTCTTCTTATCGATCACAAGCCTCAAATCCTGATTCGCGCTGGCGCCTAGAATCCCGGTCATTGCGTTTCCAAAGTGATCTATATAGATAACCTCAAAAAGCTCAAGGACATCTCCAACTCTAACATTCGCAACCGGTCTCGCGACAGTCTCGACCGCGCCACCGGAAACGAGATGAGCAGCCACCGGCGCAAACAGGTCCCGACCGTGAAAACTATCAGATATCCCCGTCGGCCGCAGCGTGATTTCCCAAAACTCGGCCGCAGCGTCTCCCACGGAAACCCGGTCCATCAGACCGTTGTCAGGACCGACAAACCAACGTCCGCGGCTCTTGACGATCATAGGCCTTCGCGGGCCACCGACACCGGGGTCCACAACACACAAAAACACCGCCGGAGCTTCTATGAATTCCGTATATCTCGCAACCAGGATTGATGCCGCTCGCGGGTTATAGGCCGGCAGATCGGAAAACAAATCGATGATGGGGACACCCGGCGCGCCTCTCGCGAGCACCGCCCTGACCTGTCCCAGATAGGGCCCGTGCAGACCGAAGTCCGTCATTAGGATCAGCAGTCCGGCCTTAGGCATCACTATCCGCCGAAACAAAAAAGACCGGGCAAGCCCGGCCTTCTTCAATATCTACGCGAATCATCAACAATCAGGATTCGACGACTTCACCCTGAACCGGACGATCCACCAACATGACGTAAGCCATCGGGGCCTTGTCGCCAGGTCTAGGGCCGCACTTGAGAATACGCAGATAACCGCCCGGACGATCTTTGTAATGGGGCCCGAGGTCATTGAACAGCTTGCTGACAGCGGCCTTGTCGCGAACGCGTGCGAATGCCAGACGGCGCTTGGATACGTCGTCAGCCTTTGCCAGGGTGATCAGAGGTTCGATAACCCGACGAAGCTCCTTGGCCTTAGGCACGGTGGTCCGGATCGTCTCGTGCTGAACGAGCGAGGCGGCCATGTTACGATACATCGCCTTACGATGAGCGCTGGTTCTTCCCAGCTTTCTGCCACTCTTATGATGACGCATGATCTATTTCCTAAAAGTATGTTTTAGCGTTGAAATCAATCGGAGGTCGCAGGTGCGGCGTCCTCAACGGCCTCGCCTCTGTTGTCTTCGATCATGGCGGCTAGACTCGCCGGCGGCCAGTTCTCGAGCCGCAGCCCAAGAGACAACCCACGGTTAGCCAACACATCCTTGATCTCGGTCAATGACTTACGACCCAGATTAGGCGTTTTGAGCAATTCGACTTCGGTGCGCTGTATCAAGTCGCCGATGAAGAAGATGTTCTCGGCCTTCAGACAGTTGGCCGAACGCACGGTGAGTTCGAGATCGTCAACCGGCCGCAACAGGATCGGATCGAACTGCTCCTCGCTCTCTTCCGTCGTCTCAACTTCGGAACTCTCGAGATTGATAAAGCTTGCGAGCTGATCGCGAAGGATCGTCGCAGCAGTCCTAATGGCCTCTTCCGGATCGACGGTGCCATTGGTCTCAAGGTCGATGACCAGCTTGTCCAAGTTGGTACGCTGTTCGACACGGGCGTCCTCAACGACGTAACTAACCCGCCGCACGGGGCTGTATGACGCATCGATCAGCAGCGCGCCAATCGGACGACTGTCGTCCTCTTCCGAGACATTTTTCAGGGCCGCAGGGGAATAACCACGGCCGACGGTGACGGTCAGGACCATGTTGAGCTCACCGATATCAGTCATATTGGCGATGATGTGGTCGGGATTGATGATCTCGACGTCATCGATCAACGAGATATCGCTGGCCAGAACTGGGCCCGCGCCCTTCTTCTTAAGCGTCAGAGTCGCTGTTTCACGACCAGCCATACGCAGAGCGACACCCTTGAGGTTCAGCAGAATATCAATGACATCCTCCTGGACGCCTTCGATAGCGGTGTACTCATGGAGCACGTTATCGATGCTGACCTGAGTAATTGCTCATCCGGGAATTGAGGACAGCAAAATACGGCGCAGAGCGTTGCCAATGGTGTGACCAAACCCACGCTCCAAAGGTCCCATTGAGATCTTGGAATGACGCTCGTCAAGAATCTGAACATCCATCAGTTTGGGTCTTAAAAGTTCTGCTACAGAACTCTTCATTCGACATCCTCTCTAAAATCAATCAGTCATTTAAATCGGGGGGCGGCATCAGGAGGCGCCGACCGCGGTTATCCTGCCGCCTACGGGGGGCTCCCGAGGGACGCATAAACTGCACGTCGTGACGGTGCGAGGCCGGAACATCAAGAAAAGGCCATCGTACCGCCCGCCCGGGCATGCCGGGCGGGCATTCGTTCTTACTTCGAGTAAAGCTCGACGATCAGGTGTTCGTTGATCTCTGCAGACAGATCGCTACGCTCCGGAACGGACTTGAAGACACCCTTCAGACCCTTAGTATCGACCTCGATCCATTCACTGCCGGGCTGCTGCTGCGTAAACTCAACGGCCGACTGAATACGAAGCTGTTTCATCGCCTTTTCCGACAGGGAAATCTCATCCCCCTCAGACACGCGATAGCTCGGGATATTGACCTTCTGTCCGTTTACAAGCACCGCATTGTGGCGAACCAACTGACGAGCCTCGCTGCGAGACGCGCCCAAGCCCATACGGTAAACGACGTTGTCGAGCCTGGACTCAAGCAACTGCAACAAGTTCTCACCCGTGGAGCCCTTGCGACGGTCAGCCTCGGCGTAATAGCGACGGAACTGCTTCTCCAGCACGCCATAAATCCAACGCACTTTCTGCTTCTCTCTCAGCTGCAGCGCATAGTCGGTAATGCGCGAGCGGCGCTTACCGTGCTGACCCGGAGGGAAAGCCCGATTCTCAATCGCACACTTGCTCGAAAAACACTTTTCGCCTTTCAGGAAGAGTTTCTCCCCCTGACGGCGGCACATACGGCATTTTGCTCCGGAGTATTTAGCCACGTTATTACCTACTTATACACGACGTTTCTTGGGAGGACGGCATCCGTTATGCGGGATCGGAGTAACGTCCGTAATGTTATTGACGGTAAAGCCGGATGAGTTTAGCGCACGAATCGCAGACTCGCGGCCGGGACCCGGTCCGTTGACCTCGACGTCGAGGTTCTTCATACCAAACTCTTTGACCTTCTCACCGGCCTTCTCGGCAGCGACCTGAGCGGCGAATGGAGTACTCTTTCTGGAGCCACGAAACCCGGAGCCGCCTGCGGAGGCCCAAGCCAGGGTGTTGCCCTGCCGATCACTGATCGTGATGATCGTATTGTTGAAAGAGGCGTGAACGTGAGCCACACCATCCACGATATTCTTCTTGACGCGCTTACGCGTCTTGCCAGCTGTAGGCTTTGCCATTGAACTTCAATCCAGTAATGTTGTTTATTTAACTACCTCGCAGCTAACTGCGGGCACTCCAGCATCTTGGGGTTTCCAAAGAGGAGAAGGTCTTCCTCCTCCTTTGATCGCCATCGATGCTAGATCCGATGGCGATTAATATTACTTTCTGATCGGTTTGCGCGGTCCCTTGCGAGTCCGGGCATTCGTTTTGGTGCGCTGGCCACGCAACGGCAGACCACGTCTGTGACGGATGCCCCGATAGCAACCGAGATCCATTAGACGTTTGATATTCATCGAGACTTCACGACGAAGATCGCCTTCCACGACGTACTTTCCAACCTCGTCACGCAGGGTCTCAAGCTCCCCCTCATTGAGATCCTTGACCTTGATCGTGGTATTGATCTTCGAAGACTCACAGATCTGCAGAGCACGTGTCCGCCCGATTCCGTAGATCGAGGTTAGGGCGATGACCACATGCTTGTTGACTGGGATATTGATTCCAGCAATACGCGCCATTACAAACTCCAAATAAAATAATACCGGCCAAGTGAATGTACTGGCCCGGAAAAACTGGCGATTCTATCGCCTATTCACCGCTAAGGCAAGACCTTAGTTAGGTGGGATTAATCAACCCTGCCGCTGTTTGTGTCGGGCGTCCTTGCAGATAACGCGAACGCTACCCTTGCGACGGATGACCTTGCAGTTGCGACACATTTTCTTTACCGATGCTCTGACTTTCATATCAATGCTCCAAATAGACCCCATCGCTCATGCGCTGGGTTTCAATCAGTGTTTTCCGTGTAACTTCGATTTCTTCAACAGACCGTCGTACTGATGAGACATCAGATGGGCTTGAATCTGGGCCATGACATCCATAACAACGACCACGATAATCAGCAATGACGTCCCCCCAAAGTAGAACGGTACATTCCAGTACACGATCAGGAACTGAGGCAACAGACACACGGCTGTAATGTATAGCGAACCGACCAGAGTCAGGCGCGTCATGACCGAATCGATATATTTCGCTGTCTGCACACCGGGCCGCACACCAGGAACGAAGGCACCGGACTTCTTCAGGTTCTCTGCCGTCTCGTTCGGATTGAACTGCAACGCGGTATAAAAGAAACAAAAGAATATGATCGCCGCTGAAAACACCAGGACGTATAACGGTTGTCCGGGCGACAGCGTGTTCGCGATGTCCTTGACCCAGGTCATGCCCTCAGTGTTGCCAAACCAACTACCCAGCGTCGATGGAAACAGAATGATCGACGACGCAAAAATGGGCGGAATGACGCCGGCCATGTTCAGTTTCAGAGGCAGATGACTGGTCTGCCCGGCATAGACCTTGCGGCCCTGCTGCCGTTTCGCATAATTGACGGTTATCCGTCTCTGCGCACGCTCCACATAGACCACAAATGCGGTCACGAGCACCGATAGAACGAGCAAGGCCAGGACGATCAACACATGAAGTTCACCCGTACGGGCGAGCTCAAGCGTACCACCGATCGCCTTCGGCAGACCGACCACGATACCGGCAAAGATGATCATCGATATACCGTTACCGATGCCCCGCTCCGTGACCTGTTCGCCCAACCACATCAGGAACATGGTTCCGGTCATCAGGGACACGACAGCCGTAATCCTGAAGATCCAACCTGGATCGATAACCACTTGAACCGCCCCGATGCGCTGGCTCTCGAGCGCTATCGCAATACCGAGCGCCTGGAATGCCGCCAAAGCGACCGTCAGATAGCGAGTGTATTCCGAAAGCTTGCGCCGCCCCGATTCGCCCTCTTTCTTCAATTGCTCCAGTGGCGGATAGACCGAGGACAGCAATTGAATGATGATCGATGCCGAAATGTATGGCATGACGCTAAGTGCGAAAATCGACAGTCGGCCCAAGGCGCCGCCCGAGAACATGTTAAACATGTCGAGGATGGTGCCGCGCTGTTGTTCGAAAAACGAAGCCAACGCCCCCGGATCGATCCCAGGGACCGGTATAAACGTGCCGAGCCGGAATACGAACAACGCCCCCAGCAGAAACAGGAGGCGTTGTTTAAGTTCGGAGAGGCCGCTCGCTTGAGCGCCACCGCCGGCCATGGAGCGTATTCCCGCCAACTTATTCCTCTACCTTGCCGCCTGCGGCCTCGATTGCGGCGCGAGCGCCCTTAGTAGCCTGCACACCGCTGCTAATCGTCACCGCACGACCAATCTCACCGGACGCGATGATGCGTGCGGTCCTGGTCTGGATCGGTACGATATTGGCGGCCTTAAGCACTGCCAGGTCGATCGTATCACCCTCGACCTTATTGTTGATCTCGGAAAGGCGAACCTCGGCAACGAAGCGCCCTACCCGTGAGCTGAACCCGACCTTGGGTAGACGACGCTGCAACGGCATCTGACCGCCTTCGAATCCAACCTTGTGAAAGCCGCCCGAACGCGAATGCTGCCCCTTGTGACCACGACCACAGGTTTTGCCGAATCCATAACCGATACCACGGCCGACACGGCGTGCGGCGGTCTTTGAGCCCTCGGCGGGTCTAATTGTATTCAGTCTCATGATCAGCCTTCCTCGCATTTAACCATATAGGAGATCTTATTGATCATCCCGCGAACGGCCGGAGTGTCTTCCACTTCAACCGTGTGATGCATACGGCGCAGGCCGAGACCGGCGACACAAGCCCTATGCGCAGCCAGGCGGCCGTAACGCGAACGGACCAGCGTGACCTTGAGCGTCTTCTTCTTGACCATTTCCTATTACCCCAAAATTTCTTCGACGGTTTTACCGCGCTTCCGGGCCACGTCTTCCGGGCTGTTCATGGCCTCAAGGCCCTTGATGGTCGCGATAATGATATTGATCGGATTCGTCGTCGAACCCACGCACTTGGCCAAGACGTCACGGACGCCGACGACCTCGAAAACGGCACGCATCGCACCACCGGCAATAATACCGGTACCTTGCGAAGCCGGCTGCATGAATACACGCGCGGCGCCATGGCGGGACTCTATCGGATACTGCAGCGTGACGCCGTTGAGCTTGATTTGGTGCATATTGCTACGGGCCTGGGCCATCGCCTTCTGGATTGCAACCGGCACCTCGCGGGCTTTGGCGTTGCCAAATCCGATGCGACCCTTGCCGTCGCCGACAACCGTCAGCGCGGAAAAGCCGAACTGGCGTCCACCCTTGACGACCTTCGCCACCCGTCGCACCGCGACAAGCTTTTCCTGGAGGTCATCAGCACTATCGTTGTTCATCATCCTGGCCATAAACTAACCCTGCCTTTAGAATTTGAGGCCGTTTTCACGCGCGGCATCCGCCAGCGCCTTGATACGACCATGATATTTGAATCCGGACCGGTCAAAGGCCACCTCGGACAGCCCGGCTGCCACGGCCTTCTCGGCAATGAGCTTGCCAACAGCGCTGGCTGCGGACACGTTACCCGTGTAGCCATCTATCGCCGAGCGAACGTCAGCGTCAAGCGTGCTGGCGCTGGCGATAACACGGTCGCCCTCCGGGGCGATCACCTGCGCATAGATGTGGCGCGGGGTACGAAAGACACACAGACGATGTGCGCCAATCCGTTTAATCGTTGCACGAGCGCGACGCGCCCGGCGTATTCTTGTCTGTTTCTTATCCACTGCCGCCACCTACTTCTTCTTCGCTTCTTTCTTGACCACAACTTCATCCGAATAACGGACACCCTTGCCCTTATAGGGCTCTGGCGGACGGTAGGCGCGAATATTGGCAGCAGCCTGGCCAACCTTCTGCTTGTCCACCCCTTTGACGACGACCTCCGTCTGGCTCGGGGTCTCGATCTCGATACCCTCGGGCACTGCGTAATCAATCGGATGCGAAAACCCCAGGGTCAGATTCAGTACCTTGCCCTTGGCCTGCGCACGATAACCGACACCGATCAGGGTCAGACGTTTTTCAAACCCCTTTTCGACCCCCTGCACCATGTTATTGACAAGAGCACGCGTGGTGCCTGCCATGGAGTGGGACTCCTTGGTGGTGTTCGCCATCTCAAACGTCAAGACGTTGTCTTCCTGATTGACGTTCACGGAATCATGAATGGTGTGCTCGAGTTTGCCCTTCGAACCCTGGACTGTCATCTTGCGATCACTGATCGCGACAGTCACGCCCTTGGGCAACACAACCGGTTTGTTTGCGACTCTAGACATGGTGCTGTTCTACGCTATTAATAATTAAGAAACGAAACAAAGGACTTCACCGCCATGGCCCGCTGCACGCGCGGCACGGTCGGTCATGACCCCTTTCGACGTCGAGACGATGGCGACGCCAAGTCCCCCCATGACCTTTGGCAGGCGGTCCTTACCCCTGTATGCGCGCAGGCCGGGACGGCTGTAACGCTTAAGGCTATTAATGACGGGCTTCCCTTCGAAGTATTTGAGCTTGATCGTCAGAGTGGGCTTGGCGTCCACCTCCGACGTGGAATAACCGGCGATATAACCCTCGTCCTGCAGGACCTTGGCAATAGCGGCCTTCTGCTTGGAAGCCGGCATCGAGACGGTCTCTTTCTCCGCCAGATAGGCGTTACGGATACGCGTAAGCATATCGGAAATGGGGTCAGTCATTGTCATAGTAATTCTGCTCTTTCGTAAAGGTTGCTCGTTGTGTTGCGCCTACCAGCTGGCCTTAACCAGACCGGGAACCTGGCCGCTCATAGCAGCCTTGCGCAACTTATTCCGACCGAGGCCGAACTTACGGTAAACACCGTGCGGGCGACCGCTCAGTCGGTAACGATTGCGCATGCGGCACGGACTAGAATCCCGTGGCAGGGCATGAAACGCCTTCCAGGCCGCATCCTTCTGTTCCTGGGAGGACGTAGTGCTGCGAATAATTTCCTTCAGTTCGGCGCGCTTGGCGGCAAACTTCTTGACGGTTTCGGCCCGCTTAAGATCGCGGTTGATCATGGATTTCTTAGCCATCGTTCTCTACCTTAGTTCCTGAACGGGAAGTTGAAGGCCTCAAGCAGTGCCTTACCTTCTTCGTCTGTTTTAGCCGTTGTAGTAATCGTGATATCCATACCACGAAGCATATCGATCTTGTCGTAATCAATTTCCGGGAAGATGATCTGCTCACGGACACCCATACTGTAGTTGCCACGGCCGTCGAATGCCTTCCCGTTAAGCCCCCGGAAGTCACGGATACGCGGGATCGCGATAGTCACGAGGCGCTCCAGGAACTCATACATACGCTCTCGGCGCAGCGTGACCTTACAACCCAAGGGCCAATCTTCACGGATCTTGAATCCGGCGATAGACTTACGTGCAAAGGTCGTGATCGGCTGTTGCCCGGAGATGGCGGCCATCTCCTTCTTGCCGAACTCGATAACCTTCTTGTCCGCAATGGCCTCGCCCAGTCCCATGTTCAGGGTGATCTTCTCGATCTTCGGAATCTCCATCGCACTCTTATATCCGAAACGCTCGCGCAGCTTGGGCGCCACTTCATCGTTGTAATGTTGTTTCAAACTTGTCATGACTTATAGAACCTGCTGTCAGCTATCCAGGACTTCGTTATTGGACTTAAAAAAGCGCACCTTCTTGCCATCTTCGAGAACACGGAAGCCGATACGATCGGCCTTCTTGGTCACCGGGTTGAAGTGGGCAATATTGGAAACGTGAATCGCCGACTCTTTCTCAACGATCCCACCGGAAACGCCACGGTTCGGATTCGGCTTGGTGTGACGCTTAACCATGGCCACGTTCTCGACGATGGCCTTGTCGTTCGCGAGCATCCGCGTGATGTTACCGCGCTTGCCCTTGTCGCGCCCGGTCGTGACGATAACGTCATCATTCTTTCTAAATTTACGCATGGCGTTTTTCTACCCCTTAATCCGTTTACAACCTGATT